>JAEEGG010000692.1_pt1 | contig 100741 bp, 66 predicted proteins | sample 9134161 | NCBI WGS metagenome assembly JAEEGG01 (sample SAMN16246543, study PRJNA631951) | gut metagenome | biome: gut microbiome; feature: rumen; material: CR-attached | host: Bos | place: Iran: Karaj | collected 2018-10
CTAAGTTACTGAAAATCAGCGACTTGACCAAATTTTTGCGCTACTATTTTCTGCCAGTTAACACTATTTATACCACCGTTTTTGATGGCTCATATTTATGGTCCGAGACATGCTCCAAAGAGGGGCAGTTGCTCAGTCCGATATGCGCTATGTAGTTTAAAATGAGTCATATAATTAAAAAATAACTAAGTATTGCTAATTGTAGCGGATTAATAAATATAGCTATTCCAACTGGAGTTCTATCCATCAATAATTACACATTTTCTGGTTGCACGAGTTTATTGTCAGTGACAATACCTGAAGGTGTAGAGTCTATAGGCAACAACGCTTTTTATAATTGTAGTAGTTTGATTTCCGCAGAGATTCCTAATAGTGTTAACTATCTTGGCAGGAATACTTTTGATAATTGTAGTAGTTTGTCTAAAGTAGTTATTCCTGAAGGGGTATCATCTTTACCTTACTATACTTTCTATGGATGTAGTAGTTTAATTTCAGTGACAATTCCCAGCACATTATCTTCTATTGGTACTCATGTGTTCTTGGGTTGCTGGAATCTGAATAAAGTTATAATATCTGATTTGGAAGCATGGTGTAAAATAAAATTTGACGAAGCTTATTTGGATGGTTCAAATCCTCTTGCTAATGCCCATCATCTATATATGAATGATGAGGAGGTAAAAGACTTGACTATTCCTGAAACTATTACAAATCTCAATAAAGGTGCATTCTATGGTGCCAGTGGTCTTACGTCTGTAACATTTCCCAATAGTATGAAATCAATTACAGAATACGCATTCTTTGGATGTAGTGGCTTGACATCGATTACCCTTCCTGAAAACTTGACAATGATAAAAGGTAACGCTTTCTCTGGATGTTCAAAACTTGAAACCGTAGTTATTCCTGCTTCTGTAGAATATATCTATCAAAAAGCTTTTGCCGATTGCTCGAAGCTGGCCAGTGTGAAGAGTCTGGCCGAGACTCCACCATTCCTCTATGACAATTCTTTCTCGAACTTTGAGATTCCGCTGTTTGTTCCGACGGCCAGCATTGACAGCTATAAAGCCGCTAACGGCTGGAAGAACTTCACCAACGTGCTTTCTTTGGATGCTGCAAAGCACAAACTGACTTATCTGGTGGACGGCGAGGTTTATGCAACCTATGAGCTGTATGAGGGCGAGCTGATCACCCCAGAGCCAGCTCCCACTCGCGAGGGCTATGAGTTCTCGGGTTGGAGTACAATCCCTCCTGCGACGATGCCAGCAGAGAATCTGACCATCACAGGAACATTTACGCTGATTTCCGACTATGACGAGATCAAAATTACCAGCGCAGGGCAAACCACCTGGTGCAGTAAGTATGATCTGGACTTTACTGAAGAGGAGAGCTTGAAGGTCTATACCGCTACGGGCTATAAGAGGTCTACCGGAACCATCTGGTTGAGTCGCGTTAAAGAGGTGCCTGCTGGCGAAGGCATCCTAATCATGGGTGATGAGGGTGTATATAAGATTCCGCATAAGAGTACGACGGCCTATTATGCTAACCTGATGGTAGGAACGGTTGTGGCTATGACGCTCAACGAGACGGATGGTGAGTATACGAATTACTATCTGTCGAAAGGAACGGAAGGTGTAGGTTTCTACAAGGTGAACGGTAGTGTAAATCTTGGAGCCAATCGCGCCTATCTGCCTCTGAAGAAAGGAACTTCCGGCAATGCGAACACCCGCTATATCGGCCTCTCCTTCGATGACGGCACGACAGATATGCGTGAGAGTCTTAATAGTGGTTCAAAAGAGCCTGATGTCTACTACAACCTAAACGGTCAGCGTGTAGACAATCCAGGCAAGGGCCTCTATATTCACAATGGGAAAAAGGTCATCATCAAATAAACACACTCGGCTGAATCGATCAATTCAGCCGAGTGTATGACTTACTTGTAAAAGCGTTCTGTTTTCTAATAGTTGAAGGGCTTATATTAATCTGAGGCACATGAGCGTCAGATCGTCGTTGGGATCGGCACCGGCACGGTGCTGCTCAACGGCAGCTTTCAGCATGTCGATGACTTGGCGGGAATCGAGGTTCGCGGTATCTGCCATGAGTTCCAGGAGGCGGTTGTTGCCGAGCAGCTCCTTTTGCTGGTTCTCGGCCTCGTTCAGTCCGTCGGTGTAGATCAGCAGCTGGCGGCCGCGGATGTCGTCGATGGTCTCACCATAGAAAGGATCGTCCTCCCAAAGCCCGATGGGCTGGTTGTCGTACTGAACTGGCAAGAACTGCCCGTCAATGATGGGCGGGTTATGTCCGCAGTTGCAGAAGTCGAGGCGTCCGGTTCCGAGATGGAGCAGTCCGATGAACATGGTCACGAACATGCCTTTGTCGTTGTTCTCGGCCAGTTCGTTGTTCATGCGGTCGGCGATGTCAGCGGGCATCATGCCCTCGGTGGCGAGGGTTCGGAAGAGTCGTGCACTCTGCGCCATGAAGAGCGAGGCTGGTACACCTTTTCCCGACACGTCGCCAAGGCAGAAATAGAGTTTGTCGCCCTGCGCGACGTATCCATACAGGTCGCCTCCAACCTCCTTTGCGGGAGTCATGATAGCGTACATGTCGAGTCCCTGATACTCTGGGAAGATGCCCGGCACCATTGACATCTGGATGTCGCGGGCGATACGCAGCTCCGATTCGATGCGCTCCTTGGCGGCAGTGGTCTCCTCGAGCTGGTCGTAGGCTTGCAACAGCTTCACATGGGCAGCACCGAGTTTGTTGGATGCTCGGCGGCGGTACTCGCTATAGACGATAAAGAAAGCACATAGGAGCACCAGGACGATGAGCATGGCTATCGACCTCTGCTTACTCATCCGGGCCTTCTGTTCTGCAATCTGCATCTCCTTGCCTTTGGTATCGAAGATAGTGGCCAACTCGGCGGCATTGCTTTCGCGGTATTCCTGGAGTGCCTGATCATAGTGGTCGGCAATGAGTCGGGCGATGGAAACAACGGAGTCCTTGCGGTTTGCACCAAGGTTGGCTTGGAGCCTTGGAATGATGGTTTTATTGATGTTATCGAGATTCATGTCAGAATGCTTGTTGTCATCTGGCAGAATGGCGTTGATGCGATCGTAGAGGTCGGCAGCCTCGGCGTATTTCTCATTCTCCAACAGGTAGTCGGCAGCCTGCTGCATGCCTTCAGGAGAGTAGGTGATCTCGGGCAGCGACCGCTTGAAAAGGGCGTAGGCCAGATCAGGTCTCTTCCGGCCTTGGAGCAGATAGACATTCAACATGGCCAGGTTGCACTTATATTCCCTGACTATGGACGTGTCGCCGGGCTGATCAAACAGTTTCAACATGCCCTCTGCTCGTCTGATCCATTTCTCTGCCTCGTTGTATTCCTCATGATTAAGGTGGTTAGTGGCGACGATATAGGTGAAGATGAGCTGGTTGTATGACGTTTTCATTCCATGATCCTTCACCTGCTTCTCAATCAGGTCATAGGTTTGTTGGATGGTCTGATTGGCCTCTTCCAAACCGAGGGCATTCTGACAGAGGGCAATGCTCCAGAGGAAGGGGATCTTCCGGTCGTCGGTGAGCTGTCCCGCTTTCTCAGCCCGCTCAAGTGTCTCAGTGGCCACGTCGATGGCACCTTTCTGATCGCTCATGGTCATGCGTATCTGCGACAGTCGGGTAGCTGCCTCCAGATAGAAACCCCACCCATCCTTCTCGGGATTAATGGACTCATAGAGTTTCCGATAGTAGCTCTCTGCCACCTTGATGTGCCTGGCGCGGTCGTAGGTCAGACCCCTAAGGAAATCGGCATACAAAGGCTTGATCTCGCCATTGGCTTCGAGGCTGTCGATGACGGGCAGCAAGTGATCGTTTTGGGCATTCCAGGTCTCATTGGCAAGGCTGTCGACCAGCGAGGCCTTGCCGTCTGCTGCCTTCTCCTGTCTGCTACCACAGGCAGAGATGACCATCATGGTCACTGCCAATAACAGGCTGTAACATAAGTTCTTTCTCATGATTGGCATACTTTGGGTTCGTTCAGTGGGTGATAGTCGTGTGGCGCTGATAGTCATAGAGGGTCAGGCGGCGCAGGTGATAGTAGGAGAGCCAGTAGTTCTGGAGCGAGGCGATCTGGTTCTGACGGGCTGTCTGCCAGTGGCTCTGGGCCAGTGAGAGGTCGTAGGCGTTAGCCTGGGCGCGGATGAAGCGCTGCAGGGTCTGGGCATAGGCATCCTCAGCGATGGTGAGGGCCTGCCGCGAAGTCTCGACGATGGCCTGACGCTCGTTGAAGTCGGCTACGGTCAGGGCGACTTCAAGCTCTGTGTCGCGGGCCGTCTCCTGCTCTGCGTTTTCAGCTGCATTCACAGTGCTGCGGGCAGCGAGCCAGGCGTTCTTGCGCTTGCCCCAGTCCATCAGGGGTATGGAAAGGGTGATAGTAGCCTTATCCTGTGTGAGCAGATGGCTGTAGGCATCGGCGAAGTTGTCGGCCACCTGGTTCAGACCGACGCTGGCATCGAGACTCACGTTGAAGTTTTTCTCGACCTTGGCACGCTCTGCCTCTCGACGAGCCTCGGCAGTCGCCTGACGGCTGCTCAGATATTGTGGATTGTTCTCGCGTGCCTGCATGATGGCTTCTGTCGCATCGACGTGCAGGGTGCTGATGACCGATGGGATGATGAGCTCAATCTCTGTCTCCCTGTTCATGCCGAGATAGACGGCGAGCTCTTGAGCGGCACGGCTTCGGGCAATGCGGGCATTGGCGAGGGTTGTACGGGCATTGGTCTTTTCAAGTTCAAGGATGCTCAGCTCTGCCTTTGGGATACTGGCAATCTTGAAGCGTCGCTCAGCGATGGCATAGATGGTGTCGCACGAGGCAAGGTATTCCTCGGCCATGCGCTGCTGATCCTGTGCCAGGGCGAGGGCGAAAAACTTGCCGACGGCTTCCTCGGAGGTTGACTCGATGCCATAGACGAGCTCCTTTTCGGCACGTGCCAGCTTAAGAGGTTCTATCTGGCGGTCCCATTTCAGTGGGTTGTAGAAGAGTAGGTCCTGCTTGTAACCCAAGGCGATGGGGACGGTCATGAACTGTGTCTGGTTCTGTTCGCCGAATGTGCGGAGGAAGCCAAGCTGTGTGGATCCGTAGAAATAGCCGCCCCAGCTCTCCACGTTCTGTGTGGCGGTGATGCCAGCCTGAGAGTAGAACATGCGCTGCTGGCGGTACACGTCGATGTCTTCATCGGAGAGATATCGCTGGGTCATGTAGCGCTCGTACATCACGGGTGTCGACTGAAGCGAGAGCTGTGTCTTGCGTGACGCCTGCCACGACAGGTACTGATAGCGTGAGGCATTATAGACACTCTGGTATTTCCGTGCCGAAAGCGAACTGTCGGTAGCCAGTTGTACCGTACGGTCGAGGTCGAGTACGACGCGCTGCTGTGCCGAAGCGATGGCTACCGCCAGGAGTCCAAGTATGACGATCCGTCTCATAGGCTATTTCAGAATGACTTCCACGTTCATGCCGTCGAAGAGGTTGGCAGCATTGGAGAGACGGGCATGGAGGGTGACTGCTCCCTGCTCATCGACGACGGGATTGATCTCACTGACTGTCGCGGCATATTGCTGCGACTTGTCGGCAACGGGGATGATGCTCACGGTCGTGCCGAGCTTATAGCGGCAGAGGTCGGCCTCCATCACGCGGAACTCCACGGCCATGTCGCCAGAGGCGATGACGCGACAGACGGGTTGTCCGGCCTGTGCCAGCTGATGGGCCTGTATGGTGACATTGGCCACCACACCGTCGAAGGGGGCAGTAAGAACGCCACTCCGAAGCTCATGCTGGGCGGCTGCAAGTTGGGCGCGAGCCGAGGCGAGCTGACTCTTTGACAGGGCATAGCCCGACTTGACATCGGCATTGTGGACAACGCTGGTGGGCACCTGGGCCGCCTTGTCGGGATCGTAACCCTGGGCGATGATCACGTCCTGCATCTGCAGGTGGGCCTGCTCCATCTGAAGCTGGGCCTGCTCAATGGCGCGTTCCTGCAGGGTGATGGTATTACGGAGCTTGAACTGATCGAGCTGAGCCAGAACCTGACCGCGGCGCACATGCTGACCGTTATGGACAAACACATGCTCAATGGGGAGGACTGTCTCGAACGACAGGTCGGCGAAGCGTTCTGCTACGACCTTACCCATCGTCATCATCTTCGCATTGCCCATAGGCAGTGGCAGGGCCTGTTGAGCCGAGTCGCCTATAGCAGTCGTGACGGTGTCGGCCCCTGCCACCTGTGTCGTGTCATTCGCCGAGGCATCCTTTCCTGTCTTTCCTCCGCTACAGGCCGCCATCATTGCTGCTGCGGCCATGATTATCATTATTTTCCTCATATATACCTTCTCCATATTATATCTTTCTTTCCAGCCTCATACACATCATCGTCAGGTCGTCGTTGGGATCTGCTCCGTCGCGGTAGTCTTCGATGGTCTGCTGCAGTGTCTCGATGGTCTCTTTTGAGGTTTTGTTACTTACCTGTTCCATCAGTTCCATCAGCCTCTTGTCGCCGAAGATATTTTGGACAGGATCCTCTGCCTCGTTGAGGCCGTCGGTATAGACCAGCAGCTGACTGTTGCCGATGCTGTCGATGCTCTCACTGTGGAACACATAGTCGTCCCAGACACCAAGGGGCAGGTTGTGGTATTTCGTCTCGTAGAACTTGCCGTTGATGATGGGCGGGTTATGTCCGCAATTGCAGAAGTCGAGATGGCCAGTGACGAGATCGAGAATACCGATAAACAACGTCACAAACATATTATTCTCGTTGAACTGTGTCAGTGAGGCATTGATCTGGTTGGCGATGAAATCCGGCATCATTCCCTGCTTGGCTACATGACGGTAGAGGTTACGTGTGACCGCCATGAAGAGCGAGGCGGGAATACCCTTGCCCGAGACGTCGCCGATGCAGAAATATAGCTTTTTGTTCATGATGAAGAAGTCGTAGAGGTCGCCTCCCACCTCCTTGGCGGGCACCATCAGCGCATTGAGGTCAACACCCTCGTTGGTAGGAAACTGATGGGGCACCATCGACATCTGTATGTTGCGGGCCACGCGCAGCTCACTCTCGATGCGTATTGATTCCTTAGCACGGTCATAGAGCAACAGCGCATCCTCGTAAGACAGACTCAGTTCGTCGTACATCTTACCCAACTTCTCATATTCACTCTTCAACTCTTTGTTGTCTGCCCGTAACTGACGATTCTCGTCAAGCAGCTGCTCATAGGTCTTTTCCATATCAGTTCTCTCCTTTTATCTTTAAGCACAATAGCGTGAGGTCATCGTTCGGCGTAGCCCCGGCACGGTGTACCTCAACGGCTTCCTGAATCATGGCGATGGTCTCTGTCGAGGTCTTATTGGCAGTGTCGGACATCAGACGCAGGATAGCACCATTGCCGAACAGCTTCTGCTGTGGGTTCTCTGCCTCGTTCAGACCGTCGGTATAGATTAACAACATCCTGTCACGGATATCATCGGTGGACTCACCATAGAAAGGATCGTCTTCCCAAAGGCCGAGCGGCTGGTTATCATACTGTAATGGCAGGAAGCTGGCCTTCGTCCCTTCCTTATTAACTAATACTGGGGGATTATGTCCACAGTTACAGAAATCGAGGCGACCCGTCTTGAGGTCGGCCATACCTATGAACATCGTGACGAACATACCGCGGTCGTTATCCTTTGAGAGGAAGAGGTTGATTTGAGTGGCGATTTCCTCAGGCATATGTCCCTGCTGGGCGATGATGCGGAAGAGGTTACGGGTGACGGCCATGAACAGCGAGGCGGGGATACCCTTGCCGCTGACGTCTCCCACACAGAAATAGAGGCGCTCGTCCTGAACGAAGAAGTCGTAGAGGTCGCCGCCGACTTCCTTCGCCGGGGACATCGAGGCAAATAGATCGATATCATGGCGATTGGGGAACGGCGGGAAGATACGGGGCACCATACCCATCTGGATGTCACTGGCCACTTTCAGCTCATTCTCGATGGCTGCTTTCATGGCGGTGGTATCCTTCAGTTCGTCGATATAGCTCACCAGCGACTTCTGCATGTGAGTGAACGAGTCGGTGAGCTGGCCGATCTCGTCGACGCGGCCGTCGTCTGGCAGTGTCTGATCGAATTGTCCGGAAGCGATGGTCTCAGCTTGTTTTGCCAAATGGTGAAGCGGTTTGAGCTCGCGACCAATGATGCGGCTGAAGAACAGCAGCATCAGCAGTAGGCCGAGGATAACGATGCCGATGACAGCCTTGTAGAGACGGTTGTAGCCGCTGAAGATATCGCCCTCAGGACAGACGATGGCAACGCTCCAGCCCGTCGTGCCGAGGGGCTTGTAGAACACGTAGCAGTTCTCACCGTTGACGATCAGCTGTTTCATGCCTTCCTCACCGTTCAGCATGGCGTGGCCGAGGGCGGTGCGGGCAGTGTCTTCACGCTCTAAAGTCTCTGTGAATATGGTCTGATAGAATAGTTTTGTCGTGTCGGGATGGACGAAGAATGTGCCGCCCACACCGGTCAAGATGCTGTAGGAGTTGGGGTATGGCTTCACAGCGGAGATAGTGTTCGACAGCCAGCTGAGAGAGATGTCTACGGAGAGGGTGCCGATATATTCGCCTTTTTTGTCCTTCAGGGGCTTACAATACGAGGCAATCATTTCTGCCGAATAGATATCCTCGGGGTTATAGTCAACGAAAGGCTCAGTCCATACAGGACGGTCGAGCAGCTTACAGAGCTGATACCAGTCCATGACGAAGTATTCATAGTACTCGTTGCCCTCCTGCGTGGTCTCAATGGTCTTGCCGTCGTTGTAGCTATAGGCGGAAAAGAACTTGCCACGGTCTTTGTAATAGTATGGCTCGAAGGCGATGGAACAGCCGTTCAGGTCCGGATTGTTCTTCAGGATGTTGTGGCTGTAGACAAACATGGAGTCGGGTGCGTCGAGGTGGCGTTTAATGAGCCATTCTGTGTTGTCCGCGGCCACTTCCACATGGTCGAGGATGTTGGTTACGCGCAGGACGGTGTTGTCGAGCACCTGTGTAGCACGGTTCATGGCCTCCTCATATACGGCACGGCGCGACTCGTAGAACAAATAGCTGAGGGCAGCCACGAAGATGAAGGTGGCAAAAAGCACGATCCAAAGGCTGAGCCTCGTGGAGAGCGATTGTCGGATATAAGTTAAAGGTCTTATCATAAGTCTATTTTGCAATGAGTTGTTCGTAGGTCACTTCGTCGCTGAGCATCATATTCTCCTTCATGAGTTGGCTGGCCTTCTTCACCATGTCTGGGCGAAGACGGTACTCGCGTTTCTTCGACTCGCGGTCGACAAGCAGACTCAGCACATCGTAGAGCATGAGTTTCTGCAATATGGGGTTGGTGCCGATGTGGTCACGGCGCACATATTTCATCACGATGTCAAGCGTCTCTTCGGGGTGTGCGACTGCCCATTCCCAGCCTTTCTTACTGGCTTCGGCGAAGTGACGGGCCTCGTCACGATGATTATTATAGTACTCTCTCGTCATGTAAACACCGTCTTCCTGTACATTGTAGCCGTGGTCGCGGAAGCGGTAGACATTCTTCTCGGTGAGCTTGACGCCGGCTTGAGCCAGCTGGTAGTACTCGTTGTAGCTCATGGCCAGTGTGGCGTCAATGGCATTGGAGACGAACAGGTTGACGTTCGAGGAATAGCGTATCCACTCGTAGTTGAGATGATCCTTCAGGCTCATGCAGATGGCAAGCTGTCCGAAACCGGCATTCCATATGCCTACCTTGATGCCGGGTTGTTTGAGCGGATCCTCATCGCGACGGGAGACGATGACCATCGCATTGTTCATCGATGTCTGGAGAATATTGACCAAGGGAATACCGTTGTCAATGATCTCCATGGCCTGACAGAGTTGCAGTGTCGTGGCCTGGCTCTTGTTGCTGCGGATGCGCGACATAGCGGTTTGGGTGACGGAAGGGTGTACGATATCCACGTCGAGGCCGGCCTCTTTGTAGAAACCCTTTTCCTGGGCAACATAATAGCCTGCAAACTGGGCCTGGGCCGTCCACTGGGGCGTGAAGATGAACTTCTTCTGCGCCTGTATCGGGAGTAAGGCCAGTATCGCTCCCGCAGCCATGATCATAAACTTCTTTCCCATATCTCCTTTTTTACCTTTTTACTTTTTTACCTTTTTACCTTTTACAGTTGTCTCTGTGCCATCTCATAGAATAGCCCCTTGTTTTCCATCAGTTCCTCGAAGGTTCCCTGCTCCGCAATGCTGCCATGGTCGAGCACGATGATGCGGTCGCAGTGTCTGATGGTAGAGAGACGGTGGGCAATGACCACGCGTGTACACATCAGCTCGTCGAGGTTGTCGGAGACGGCTTTCTGTGAGATATTGTCTAGTGCCGACGTCGCCTCATCGAAGAAGATGATGTCGGGCTTTGAAATGAGGGCACGGGCGATGAGGATGCGCTGCTTCTGTCCGCCGCTGAACCCGCCGCCACCTTCGGAGACCACGGTATGCAGTCCCATAGGCATGCGCCTCACATCGTCCTCAAGACAGGCCATGCGCAGGGCATCCCATGCATCTTCGTGTGTGGCCCATGGTGCGGTGATGGTGATGTTATGGAACAGGTCGCCTGTGAAGAGGCTTCCACTCTGCAGGCAGCAGCCTATCTTCCGCCGCAAAGAGGCCTTATCGACCTTTGCCAGATCGTGGTTGTCATAGTAGATGCCACCGGTGAGGGGCTTTTCGAATCCGAGCATCAGACGCATGAGCGTCGACTTACCACAGCCCGACTTGCCAACGATGCCAACATATTCGCCTGGTTCAATGCGCAATGAGAGGTCGTTGAGAATCAGCGGACCGTCCTCCTGGTATCGGAACGACACCCCGGAGATCTCTATGCTGCCGAAGAGGTCTTCCACCTGTGGGGCCTTGTCTTCCATCTCTGGCACTTCCTCCAGTATGGGCTTGATACTCTCAAGCAGAGGCTTGATCTGAGCCAGACTCGGTATGACATTGTTCAGTTGTACCAGTGAGGCGGTAATCATTCCGAACGCTGAGCTGAAGGCAATGTAGTCAGAGGTGGTCACACCGTTTGCCAGTGTGCTCCAGAAGATGAGCATGGTGCCTCCGAGGCCAAGTGCTGCACTCAGGGCAGGGTAGAGGCGGCCCTTGAAGGCTGGGTTGTAGATGACGCGGACTGTCTCACCGTAGTGGTCGAGCCAACGGGCGAAGGCACGATTCTCTGAGCCGGTCAGCTTCAGTTTCTGGATACCCGCAAAGAGGTTGTACTCCAGTCCGCTGAGCTGTGCAGCACGCTTGGTGTATTTCTGCTGTAAGCCGACGATACGGTAGTAGTTCAGCAAGAGAACAATCGCTTGTGCAACGATAATCCCGAGAGCTGGCCACAACAGTTTTCCGCCGTAGATATAGACTTGGACGAGGTAGATGATGCTGAGCACTGCTGAGAGCAGCGCGCCGATGATGTTCTCGTTGATCAGTGTGCAGAGTGTCGAGACATTCTGCAGCTTCGCTGTCAGCTCACCGCTGGAGTTCTTCGAGAAGAATGTCGGACTTAGCAGGAATGTCCGCGCCATCACTGCGTTCTGGACATGCAGCTCGACGATGTGCTGTATCCTTATAATATATAGGTTACGCGTCAGCGTCAGCAATAGCGTGCCAATAGTGGCACCGATGAGCAGTCCGGTGATCGGCAACAGGTCGGCCGCATCGCCCGTCGGAATCACGGTGTCGAATATGAGTTTGTTGGCCATTGGGGTGAACATGCCAAGCAGCACCACCACAAGAGCGCATACTACCAGCAGCAGGGCGTTGGGTCCGGAGACCACATTCCAGGTAAAGACAATGAGATCCTTCAACTTGAGCGGCCTTAGTGGAAGTGCCTTGGTGAAGGTGATGGCCTGAGGTTTCAGTTCCGTCTCCATCTCATGGCGACCCACCTTTCGGATGCTGCCGTCCAACTCGCGGTACTGGTAGCCGAGGCCGGTCTTTGTCGGGGTCAGGGCGACGAGACGTCCGTCCTTCGCATAACCGAGCAACGGTCCGACGCACTCACGCCACCATTCACCGGTCAGACGGATGTCACGCATCATGATGCCACGGGGACGGAGAATGCCTGTCAACTGCTCCTCGGGAGTCAGCATGTCATCGTCTTCCAGCTCATAGTCGGTGATGCCAAGGGCCTCGAGTACCTGTCGCAACGCACTCTCGTTGTTCTGCGGCACGGCATGCTTCTTCTGCTGCAGACCAAGCCGTTCGATGGTCTTCTCGTTCACCTCGGCCAGTGCAGCTTTTTCCGCAGCCCGCCGCTTATTGATTTGACTGATATATACTGCCATACCTATTCACTCTTCATCAAATCCCTATACATACCCTCCTGTTCGATGAGGTCTTCATGACGTCCGCGCTGGAGGATCTTTCCCTGATCCATGACGATAATCTCGTCGCAGTCGCGGATGGTCGACAGACGGTGAGCCACAATGATCTGTGTCGGCCTCATACGTCGGATGCGGCGCATCACCTCGTCCTCTGTCTTCGGATCGAGGGCACTCGTCGCCTCGTCCATGATGAGGATGGCAGGCTCCTTGGCGAGTGCCGTGGCCATCTCCATGCGCTGGCGCTGACCGCCTGAGAAATTCTGTCCGCCCTTGATGATCTTCGTGCCGAAGCCCTCGGGACGGCTGACAATGTCGGCGCGTATCTGCGCGTCGTTGCAGGCCATCATCATCGTGAAGTCCTCGATGCTGGGGTCCCACATGCGGATATTCTGTGCCACCGTGTCGTCGAAGAGCACTACGTTCTGGTCGATCACGGCCACGGAGTTTGTCAGTTCCTCGTTCGAGATGCTCTCGATGGGCCGGCCGTCAAAGAGAACCTCTCCGCTCCACGGCTTGTAGAGGCCGGAGATCAGTTTTGCCAATGTACTCTTGCCACAGCCTGACGAACCGACGAAGGCCACGCTGTGTCCAGGCTCGATCCTCAGATTGAAGTCTTCGATGAGTGGCGGCTGTAACGGCGAGTAGCCGAAGGTGACGTGCTTTAGTTCCAGTAGTCCGCCGAGTTTGCCTTGGGTAACCTCACCCTTGTTTTCGCGATGGTCCTCGGGATATTTCATCACATCCTCCACACGTTCCATCTGACTACGCATCTCGACGATGGTCTGCGAGGCGTTGACGATGGCATTCACCGGCTCAAGGAACGAGCCCATGAAGCCCTGGAAGGCCATGAGCATACCTACTGTCAGCTCACCTTTTAATATCAGGTAAGCACCAAGCACAAGCACAGCCATATTGACCAGTCCGTTGGCCAGCACAGGCAACAATGCCATCTGTGTCTGCTGTTCGTCGGCATTGCCGTTCACATTGAATTTGTGTGCCCAGAGTCCTGACCAGTATTTGAAGAAGCCTGTTTCTGCTCCGGCAGCCTTGATACTCTCCATGTTCTCGATACACGAGATGGTGGCCGAAAAGTACTGCCCCTCGCTCTGCTCCATCGAACGGATCAGGTTAATGCGCTGCTTCGAGAAATATTTCACTATTCCCAGGTTGACGCCTGCCGCCAAGATACCAATCATCGTCAGCCAGGTCGAATAAGACATCATAAGCAGCAGATAGAGTATCAGAAGGCCGATGTTGATGACTTGCGGGGCGAGTACCTCTACCAGGGAGTGGGTGATTTTCTCGTTCAGGTGCATACGCTGCTGCAGGTCACCTACGTTGCGCATGGCGAAGAACGACATCGGCAGGCGCAACAGGTGGTGCAGATATTCGCGGTTGCCCTTCAGGGCCAGGGCTCCTGCCACGCGCTTGGAGTAGCGACTCTGTAATAGTACCACAAAGAACTGGTAGATGGCCAGTGCTCCCATGCCGACAAAGAACCATTTTGCCCAGTCACCATTCTTTCCCGACAGAATCTCGTCGAGGAAGATGCGGGTGAACAACGGGGATATCAATGCCACGAAGGCTGCCATCAGGGCAAAGGCGAACGTCAGCCAGAAAGCCTCGCCGGCACCACTGAGGTTTTTCTTAATATATGAGAGAATGCTCGTCTGCTCGCCACCCTTCTCAAACTTTTCTGTAGGCTTGAATGTGAGACAAACGCCGGTAAAGTGCTTACGGAACTCCTCCATCGGCCACTTCACGGGACCGGCACCAGGATCGTTGAGACAGGCGTTACCCTTGCGGTCAAAACCGCGGAACACGACGAAGTGCTCGAAGTTCCAGTGGATGATGGCGGGCTGTTTGCCATCAAGACCTTCTGGTGTCGTGCGGTAACCCTTGGCCTCCAGACCGTAGTTACGCGCTGCCCGCAGGATGCTTTTCGCCGAAGCTCCGTCACGACTCACTCCACAAGCGGCGCGCACCTGTTCCAATGGGAGCCACTTGCCGTAGTGAGCCATAATCATGGTGAGCGAGGCAGCACCGCATTCCACGGCCTCCATCTGCATCACCATTGGCACTTTCGCTAATTTGTTCCTGCTCATTTTCAATTTCCTATCACGGTTTCGACAGTGTTGTCGACAGCTCCAATGAGGACACGCCAGACGGGTTTCTTGCGGGTGATGATCTGAATGTTACATAAGGCACCGTTGCCCACTTTCACACTCTGGCTTTTCTCACGGCTCCATACGAGACCGCCGTCTTGCTCGTCGAGCACCACACGCACCTCGTACATCGCCTGTCCATCGGGGATAAATGCTGCCAGCGGATCGAGTTTCAGACGTGTGACAATCTCCTGCCTGGTGGTGGGATACTGTTCGATGCCGGCGACGCGTCCGTAGGCATAGCCCCAGTTCTCACGTTCCATATTGGCAGGTGTTGCCTGCACCTGCTGGTCTAATTTCAGTTTTCTCAGGTCGTTGTAAGTCACGTAGCATAGCATCTCCCTGCCGGCCATCTGCTGGGTCTGCGGAAGCAGCCATGCGACGGGCTCGCCGGCCTTGAAGGATGTACCGGGGGTAAGGGTCGAAATGACCACACCATCTCGCGGAGCCGCCACCGTCGCCGTGGAAAGGGCATTGCGGATCTCTACGATGGCATCCCCATTGACAACGGCTGTGCCGTGGCTGACGAGACTGCGGGAGAGTACCCCGTCGTAAGGTACGTTTACTGGCGCAGCCTCCCCAAAGGGGAACACCACTCCCTGTGCCGTCACCTTATAGTTGATGGTACCAAAGATGCACCAGTACAGTACAACGATAATCATGGTAACCATCGCACCAAGGACAAGCCGCAGTTTCGGCGATGCCACCCGGGCCATCTCCTCCGCCTCACTGTGCTCATCCAGTGCCTGTAAGGCTTCCTTGTTAAAGATATCGCTCATAGGCTAGTCTCTCTCGACCGTGATGTGACGGGTGAAGCCAGTCATTTTAAGCACGTCGAAGATGTCGTCGCAGACATGGGTGAGTTTCATCTGTCCACCGAGACTGCGCACGACGGTACGCATGGTCGACTGTAGGATACGCAGGCCCGAGCTGGCCATATAGTTCAGTTCAGAGCAGTCGAGCTCAAGGTCTACACCTTTCTCGAGTGCGGGCTGGATATCTGTCTCAAACTGTGCGGCGTTCAGCGTGTCGATGCGCTGGCCGGTTTTTACGATGGTCTTGCCACCTTCTTTGATAATCTGTGTCATAACTATTATAATATTATTATTTTCCTTTTTCCCTTGTTCACAGCTTCTTTTTCATCGTCAATCGGTTTTCCTCGCCGAATCGCTGATAGGAAACTTCGTTCATGATGTTCTTGACAATCAGGATGCCCATGCCGCCCTGTTCGCGGTCCATGGGATTCGACTCAATGTCGGCATCCTCTTTTGCCGTGGGGTCAAAAGGCTTGCCTGTGTCAGAGAGTACAAAGGTCAACTCCTGACCGTCACTCTCAACCGTGAGGGTGATGTCGGCGCTGGTACCTTCGGGGTAGGCGTAGAAGATGACGTTAGTTACCATCTCCTCCATGGCCAGTTGCAATTTCATGGCAACGTGCATGTCAAGTTGCAGCTCATCGCATACGCTCTCCATGAACTCCGCCACGCGGTTTAGCTCCTGGTCTTCGTTTTTGAATGTCAGTTCACGTTTCATAATGTTTATAGTTTATATTCCTTTTTGCTGGCAAAAGTACGAAAAATAAATGAAATTCTGCCATTTTTCCCTCAGAAAATGCAAATCAAATCAAAAACTTTTATGTTATTCCGCTTTTCTACATTAAAAAAGAGCCAGGATGCTTGCCCCTGACTCCGATTTTGATACCATAAGAAACCCTTATGATGGATTAAGATTAGATGTTTCATACGCCTGACCTGGCTTAAGAGCTCCACCTGTTGCTTCGTCGAGCTGCTCCTCATTGAGCTCCTGCTCCTTAATGTTCTCTGGTTTCATAATCTTTCTGTTTTATTTTAGTTATTACTGTGGACAGGGTTTCGCCTATCCGTGATAGATTTATGCTGCAAAGATAGGAATAAAAAATGAAAGTGTGGCCATTTTTTAGCAAAATTTTATGTAATGTGCGTAAAAACTGTCATATTTTTGTTGCACACCATCCATAATCAGATAATTATGCAATTTTTAATCATTAAAAGTACTTCCTATTATAATATAATAAGGTATCGCTCTGCAGCGCGAAGCCTGGCACCTACTGTGGTGTGATGACCCGATAGTTGCCGCTCAGATGCATAAAGGCGAAGAGACGGAGCAGACCGTCGTAGTAGGCGTCGAAATAACCATCCTCGAAAGGCTCGTGCCTGGCGTTCCAGAGGGCATCGACAAACTCCTTGCTCTTGTCGTGGCTGCACATCATCGAGGCTGCAGCGGAGGTAGCCACCAGACCGATACTATGGCGCAGCTTACGGAAACCGCCTGCCTGCAGAATCTCATCGCCTTCAGGGAGCGAGCCATCCACCCGATACTGATCGACGAACATATCGACACCCTGACTGTAGAGGAAGTTCTGGATGGTCTCCCCATACTGACGCTGCCACTCGCCGTCGGCACAGCTCCATTCATAGTCGAGCGTGATGTTCATGGGCACGCGCCAGGAGTCGTAGCGGAAATTGTTGTTGCCAAAGCGCCGAGGGGTACCATTCTGATTCTGAGGCATACCAGGGAAACGGGGCATCTGCATCTCGCTGCCGTCGTATTGGCAGTTGTCGGCATTCAGGCCTGTCTGCTCGTTAATGGCTTTGTGCAGAAACTCGCGACTCTTCATGGCGCACTCGTTCCAGTAGTCGGCACGCCCGTCGTCAGCCCACTTCGCCCATACCTCATAGAAGGCGGGGATATGATAGCTGGGATCCGTGAACCGTTGTCCGAATCCGTCGGGCGTGAAGGTAATCAGTTGGGTCTCAGGATCGATGAGATACATCTTCTGAGGACCCTGCTGTTGCTGACCACCACCAAAACCTCCAAAGCCACCGAAGCCGCCCTGACGAGGCTCGGGTGTATATTCCTTGGGCTGGACGCAGTCGAGGATATGCCGGGCCTCGGCCTTGTAGTTGATGCCCGTATCGTTACCCCAACGGTTAGAGGCGAAGATGAGGGCCGTGATGTAATAGAGCTCACCGTCGCTGGCTGCTCCCTCGGCATTGCGGGTGCCGTCGGTCTTACAGCTCCAGGCGAAGTAGCCCTTGCGGTTGCCGTCCTGATGCTGCATATATTTCTTGCTCCAGCGCCACAGACGGTCGAAAATATCCTTCTCGCCAAATTGCACGGCGATCATCATGCCGTACGACATGCCCTCCGTACGGGCATCGTGGTTCTTGACGTCAGAAACGTAGCCCATGGTGTCGCCCACTTCGAAATAGACCTTGTTGGGTCCACGGAACACGTCGTTGAACACTTCCTTCAGTTTTGCGTTGACATCAGTCTCGTTGTAGCCCATCTCTACAAAGAGGTTACGGTACTGACCTGTTTCAAATGCGCCTTTCTTCCAAGGCGTGAGTGCCATTGCTTGAATGGCGAGCATCATCAGGGATGCCAAAATGATTGATTTCTTCATATGATCTATCTGCTTATCTTACTGCTATGTCAATGGCTTTTCTGAGTTTCCGATTCTCGTCGGTCACCGTCAGCGTGAGGGTGCCGGACTGTTTCCCACTGCGCACAATGACTACAAGTTGACCGTTGAAGAGCTTCATGGTCGGAGCCTTAAAGGATTCCAGACTTGTGGCATCGCCGTTGCAGACAGCCTCAAAGGTACCTGCCCCGGTAACCTCGAAGGTCAGTTGGTCGTCGGCCTGGGGAATCAGCGTTCCCTCGGCATCGGTCAGAGAGACGGTGATGAAGGCGAGGTCGTCGCCGTCAGCAGTGAGAGTATCATTGTGTGCTGTCCAGGCATCGAGCTTCAGGGCGGCGGGGACTCCGGCGGTCATGATGGTCTGCTGGCCAGCCTCTCGGCCCTGCTCATCGTAAACGACGACCTTAACTTCTCCCGGCTCATACTTCACGTTGTTCCAGCGCAGGCGATAGCGGTCGAGTCTTTCGGCAGGGTTCTTTGAGATCTTGCCCTGACTCTTGCCATTGACGAAAAGCTCACCCGTGGGGTAGTCGGTATAGCAATAGACGGGTGTCACCTTACCGATGCGATTGCCCTTATCCTTTTTCGAGAGTCCCCAACTCCAGTGAGGCAGCAGGTGGATGGTATGCCCGTCTTTCTGCCACTTGGAACGGTACAGGAAAAAGCGGTCCTTCGGCAGTCCGGCAAGGTCGCAGATACCGAAATAGCTGGAGCGCGAGGGCCAGTACTCATCGTAGGGCGAGGGCTCACCGAGATAGTCGTAGCCCGTCCAGACGAACTCACCGATGACCCAGTCCTTGTCATCCTGCCATACCCAGTCATCATCGGGCAGGTTCGACCATGGGCTGTATTCCAGGTCATAGCTCGAACACTGGCCGTCGGCATTCTTCAAGGCTGTCGGGTCATATCCCGGTGCCCAAGAGGCGAACTTGGAATTGTCATCGGGTACGACGGGGAATTTATATACGCCTCGTGAACTGACCGTTGAGGCCGTCTCGGAACCCAAGAGGAAACCCTGTGGCAGCTGTTCGATATTCTTCTGATACTTCTGGACGCGGTAGTTGAAGCCCGGCACGTCCATCGCCGGGGCCACGCCGCTCTCAATGGACTTTTCGGCATGGTCGAGCCCCTGGGTGACGGGACGGGTGGGGTCGAGGCTGTGACAGAGGTCCTGCAGGTGCCGGGAGATTTCAAGCCCTTCACGCTTGCCCTGCTCGGGGATCTCGTTGCCGATGCTCCACATCACGATGCAGGGGTGGTTGCGGTTGGCGAGGATGAGGTTGGTGAGATCCTTGTCGGCCCACTCCTGGAAGAAACGGGCATAGCCGTTCCTGCATTTGGGATAGACCCACATGTCGAAGCTCTCGGCCATCACCATCATACCTAAGGAGTCGCAGATGTCCATCTGCATCTGACTCGGCATGTTGTGCGACGTACGAATGGCATCGCAACCCATATCCTTCATCATCTTGATCTGACGGATGAGGGCACTCTTGTTGATGGCAGCACCGAGCGGCCCTAAGTCGTGGTGCAGGCAGACGCCCTTGATTTTGCGTGTCACGCCGTTCAGCTGGAAACCACCCTCCTTCGACACGCTGACGGTACGGATACCGAACTTCTGGCAGACCTCGTCGAGCAGCTTGCCGTTCTGCATGTATCTGATGTGTGCCGTATACAGATAAGGTGTCTCTGGTGTCCATAACTGCGGGTTCTCCACCGTGAAGGTCAGCTCACATTCTCCTGAGTCGTTGAGCTTCGAACAGTGTTCATGGCCGACAAGCTTGCCCTTGGCATCGCGCAGCTCTACCTCGATGGACAGCCAATTGCCAGACTGACTGCCTGTACCGGCCGTCACCTGTAAAGTGGCCTTCCCGTCGTTCAGGCCTGTGGTGCGGATAAAGGTTTTCCACGGGTCGATCCAGTCTTTTCCTGTCGTGATGAGTCTGACAGGCCTGTAGATACCAGCGCCGGGATACCAGCGGCTGCTTTCTTCGACGTTCTTCAGGTCCACCTCCAGTCTGTTTTCGCCTGCTTTCATATATGGTGTGATGTCCACACGGAAGGTATTATAGCCGTATGCCCAGTAGCCGGTCTGTTGGCCGTTCAGATAGACGGTAGGCTCTGCCATCGCGCCGTCGAACACGAGTTCCGCATGCTGGCAGTCTGCCGGAATGGTGATGGTGCGCTTGTAGTGACCCTCACCGATCCAGGGCAGGGCACCGCTTCGCCCGCTTTTCTCCGTGGCCTCTTTCTCGCCATTCTGCTCGATGGCAACCATCTGCAGGTCCCATTTCTTGTCGAAGGGCCCGGCGATGGCCCAGTCGTGCGGCACGCTGACGGTTTCCCATGTGTTCTTGTCCTGCGAGAAGAGCCAGCTGTCTGTCAGGGTGACTTCTTGTCTGGGCTGTGCGGAGGCGGTGGCAGCCATCACGTATGCAAGTGGTAAAAGTTTGATCTTCATTCTGAAATTGGTCTTAGTTTGTTGTATTTGCTGCAAAATTACGAAAAAAGATTGAAAGTCTCGCAAAAAATACGTAATTTTGCACGCATAATCACAAAAACGAAGGATTTATGAATAGGATGAAACTCCTTTTCCTGTTATCAGTGCTGTTCCTGACAGCACGCGGACAGACCACCGAACCCTTTTGGCTCGGTGCCGATATCAGTGGTACGACAGGTCTTGAAGCCCGTGGCGTACAGTTGATGAATGCCAAGGGCGAGCCCCGCGAGAATACGGCCCTGATGAAGGAACTCGGACTCAATGCCGTGCGCCTGAGGGTGTGGGTCAATCCCAAGTTCAACTTCTCCAACAAGGACGATGTGCTGGTGATGGCGAAACGGGCGAAAGAACAGGGGATGGCCCTGATGATCGACTTCCACTATAGCGACTGGTGGGCTGATCCCGGACAGCAGAATATCCCTGCAGCCTGGGCAGAGATGAACTATGACCAGATGAAGGAGGCCCTGGCTGCCCATACCCGTGAGGTGCTTCAGCTTCTGAAGGATCATGCCATTGAAGTTCGATGGGTACAGGTAGGCAATGAGACGACCAATGGCTTCCTCTGGCCGATGGGAAGGGCGTCCGATCATATGGCTCAGTATGCAGGACTGACGAAGGCGGGGTATGAGACCGTGAAGGCGGTCTATCCCGAGGCTAAGGTCATCATCCACCTGGATGGCGGCTGCGATCCGAAGCGATACAACTTCATCTTCGACGGTCTGAAGGAGAATGGCTGTCCTTGGGATATCATCGGTATCAGTGTCTATCCCTATTGGGATATCAGGGCCAACCTCGAGACTTCGTGGGAAGGAACCGTACGCGACTTTACGGCTAATGTCCGTGCGCTCTATGCCAAATACCAGACACCGTTGATGGTGGTCGAGACGGGTGTTGAGGCAGCGAAGCCTGTGGAGGGGAAACAGATACTGGCTGAGATTATCCGTGCGTCGAAAGAAGACTGCGACGGACAGTGTCAGGGTGTGTTCTACTGGGCTCCGGAAGCCGAGGAGTATTATGCGCTTGGTGCCTTCCGTGACCACAAGCCGACGGTCATCATGGAGGCCTTTACAGAGGCAGCAGGACAGTAGAGAGTAAAATAATTGCCGTTTTTGTTGGTTATTTGATGGATTTAGTGTATTTTTGCACACAATTTTAAAAAGGTAAAAAGGTAAAAAATATGAAGCACCAGTTGAGAAGTGCCGTTTGCACAGAAGGAAGAAGGATGGCCGGAGCCCGCGCATTGTGGGTGGCTACGGGTATGAAACAGGAACAGTTTGGCAAGCCGATCATTGCAGTTGTCAATTCGTTCACCCAGTTCGTACCTGGTCATACCCATCTCCATGAGATTGGACAGATAGTCAAGGAAGAGATAGAGAAGATGGGCTGTTTCGCAGCCGAATTCAATACTATCGCCATCGACGATGGTATCGCCATGGGGCACGATGGGATGCTCTACTCGTTGCCGTCACGCGACATCATCGCCGACTCGGTGGAATATATGGTCAATGCCCACAAGGCCGATGCCATGATCTGCATCTCGAACTGCGACAAGGTGACGCCTGGCATGCTGATGGCCTCGATGCGCCTGAACATCCCGACGGTCTTCTGTTCGGGTGGTCCGATGGAGGCTGGCAAGTGGCGCGGTGAGAATGCCGACCTGATCACGGCGATGGTGAAGGGTGCCGATCCTTCCGTCAGCGACGAGGAAATGCTGGAGATTGAGCACTGTGCTTGTCCTGGCTGCGGCTCCTGCTCAGGCATGTTCACCGCCAACTCGATGAATTCACTGACGGAGGCCATTGGTCTGTCGCTGCCTGGTAACGGTACGATTCTTGCTACCCACACCAACCGCATTGAACTCTTCAAGGCCGCTGCCCGTCAGGTGGTGAAGAACGCGTTCGCCTATTATGAGGATGGCGACGAGCGTGTACTGCCTCGCAGCATTGCTACCCGCAAGGCCTTTATGAACGCGATGGCGCTCGATATCGCCATGGGTGGAAGCACCAATACCGTGCTCCATCTTTTGGCTGTGGCCCAGGAGGCAGGCACCGACTTCACAATGAAGGATATCGACGAACTTTCCCGTCGTGTACCCTGTCTCTGTAAGCTCGCCCCGAACACGCAGAAATACAGTGTTCAGGAGTGTGGCAGGGCCGGAGGTATCCTCGGCATCCTCAACGAACTGAACAAAGGTGGTCTCATCGACGGTTCTGCCATCCGTGTCGATGGCATGACCCTCGCCGAGGCCATGGAGAAATACGACATTACTCTAACCCCTAACCCCTTACCCCTAACCTCTATTTACTACAGCGCACCCGGCAACCGCTTCTCTACGAAGATGGGCTCACAGTCGGCAGAGTGGGAGAGCCTCGATACCGACCGTGCCAACGGTTGTATCCGCGACCTGGAGCATGCCTATACGAAGGATGGCGGTTTGGCCGTGCTCTTCGGTAATATCGCGCAGGATGGTTGTGTGGTGAAGACGGCTGGTGTCGATGAGTCGCTTTGGCACTTCGAAGGTCCTGCCGTCGTGTTCGACTCTCAGGAAGATGCCTGTGAGGGCATCCTCGGCGGACGGGTGAAGAGCGGCGACTGCGTGGTGATCACCCACGAGGGTCCGAAGGGTGGTCCCGGTATGCAGGAGATGCTCTATCCAACCTCTTATATTAAGAGTATGCACCTCGGTAAGGAGTGTGCCTTGATTACCGACGGCCGTTTCTCAGGCGGAACCAGTGGTCTGAGTATCGGCCATATCTCACCAGAGGCAGCCAACGGCGGTAATATCGGCAAGATCAAGGATGGCGACATCATCGTCATCGACATCCCCTCGCGTAGTATCAATGTGAAACTCTCTGACGACGAGTTGGCTGCCCGCCCGCAGCAGCCGCTGAAGCGTAGCCGCACCGTCTCGAAGGCGCTCCGTGCCTATGCCCAGAGCGTCTCGTCTGCCGACAAGGGAGGAATCAGAATGATAGATTAATCCTAGGCGATCCTAGGTGATCCTAGGCCATCCTAGAATAGATAGAAAGATTATGCTAAAAGACAGAATAACAGGATCGAAGGCGCTGATGCGGGCGCTGAAGGCAGAAGGGGTGAAGACCATCTTCGGCTACCCCGGTGGCTCCATCATGCCCGTCTACGATGCGCTCTTCGACTATACACGTGGAGAGAAGAAATGTTTCGACCATATACTGGTGCGTCACGAACAGGGAGCCACCCATGCTGCCGAGGGCTATGCCCGCGTCTCAGGTAAGGTGGGCGTCGCCCTCGTTACCAGTGGTCCTGGGGTGACGAACACGCTGACGGGTATCGCCGATGCGATGCTCGACTCCACGCCTATCGTCGTCATTGCCGGACAGGTGCCTATCTCAGCCTTGGGTACGGATGCCTTTCAGGAGGTGGACCTTGTCGGTGTGGCTCAGCCTATCTCGAAGTGGAGCTACCAGATCCGCCATGCCGAGGATGTGGCATGGGCCGTCAGCCGTGCGTTCTACATCGCCCGTACTGGTCGCCCTGGTCCTGTGGTGCTCGACTTTGCGAAGAATGCGCAGGTAGAGGAGATCGACTGGGAGCCGATGAAGGTGAACTTCGTACGCTCGTACGTACCTTATCCCAAACTCGACGAGAAAGCTGTCCGTGAAGCTGCCGAACTGATCAATAACGCGAAGAAGCCGCTGGCACTCGTAGGACAGGGCGTGGAACTCGGAAACGCTCATTCTGAACTGATGAAATTTCTTGAAAAAGCAGACATTCCCGCAGGTCGCACGATGCTCGGACTCTCCGCCCTTCCCTCGAACCATCCGCTCAATGTCGGTATGCTTGGCATGCATGGCAACTATGCCGTCAACCTGAAGGAACAGGAGTGCGATGTGCTCATCGCCATCGGCATGCGCTTCTCCGATCGTGTGACGGGTAATCTGAAGACCTATGCCAAGCAGGCGAAGGTGATCCATCTCGACATCGACAAGAGCGAGATCGACAAGAACGTGAAGACAAATGTGGCTGTAGTGGCCGATTGCAAGGAGTCGCTGCCCGCCATCACCGCCCTGCTCAAGGAGAACAGTCATCAGGGCTGGCGTGACTCCTTCCGTGAACTCGACAAGAAAGAACGTCAGAAGGTGATTGAGCCCGCCATCCATCCGAAGGAAGGGCCGCTGCTCATGGGTGAGGTGGTGAATACCGTTGCCGAGCAGGCTCCCGACGATGCCGTCCTCGTGACGGATGTGGGTCAGAACCAGCTCTTTGCCACGCGTTACTTCAAGTATCACCACAAGCGCAGCATCTGCACCAGTGGTGGTCTGGGAACGATGGGCTATGGCATGCCCGCCGCCATCGGCGCCACCTTTGCGGCCCCCGAGCGCTGCGTCTGCTGCTTCATGGGCGACGGTGGTTTCCAGATGTGTATCGAGGAGCTTGGTACCATCATGGAACAGAAGAGCCCTGTGAAAATGATCGTGATGAACAACCACTATCTGGGCAATGTGCGCCAGTGGCAGGATATGTTCTGGCTGCGCCGTAAGTCGTTCACGAAGATGATGAACCCCGACTATTCCCTGATAGCACAGGGCTATGGCATCCCCTATGAGGCTATCGTCGATCGCAAGGATCTGGCTGCCGCCGTCACGCGGATGCTCACGACAGAGGGGCCGTATATCCTCGAGTGTCAGATCAAGGAGGAGGACAACGTATTGCCGATGACCCCGCCGGGCATGAATGTCAATGAAATGATGTTAGAGATTTGATTATGGAAGATAGTAAAAAACTTTACACCTTACTGGTCTATTCAGAGAACGTGGCTGGTATCCTGAATCAGGTCACGGCCGTCTTCACCCGTCGTCAGGTGAACATCGAGAGTCTGAATGTGTCGGCCTCCAGCATTCCTGGTCTGCATAAGTACACCATCACCGCCTGGAGCGACGAGGACCAGATCATCAAGATTGCCCGTCAGATAGAGAAGAAGATCGACGTGGTGAAGGCCAACTACTTCACCGACGATCAGCTGTTTATCCGTGAGTCGGGTCTCTATAAGCTCGCCACGCCGATGGTCTTGGAGAACCCTGAGATCTCACGCACCATCCGCCGTTTCGACGCCCATATCATCGAGGTGAACCCCACCTATACCATCGTGATGAAGCACGGTGTCACTGAGGATATCATCTCGCTCTTCCGTGCCCTCGACACCTTCGGCTGCGTGCTCCAGTACACCCGCAGCGGCCGCATCGCTGTCACCCGCGGTATGGTGGAGCAGGTCAGCGAGTTTCTTGAACAGCGCGAGCAAGAACAGTAGATAAATGGATAAAGTAGGATCATACACGTTTTTGGCAGAGCCGTTCCACTGCGACTTCTCGAAGCGGCTCTTTATGGGGCACTTGGGCAATCACATGCTCAATGCCGCCGATTTTCACTCGACGGATCGTGGCTTCGGCATGAAATACCTGATGACCATCCAGCGCTCTTGGGTACTCTCACGGCTGGCCATCGAGATGGACGAGATGCCCCCGATGTACACGAAGTTCAATGTGGAGACGTGGGTGGAGAGTGCCATGCGCTACTTCACGAGCCGTAACTTCCGTGTTGTGGGGGAGGATGGCAAGGTCTATGGCTACGGCCGCAGCATCTGGGCGATGATCGACACCGAATCGCGCCAGCCTACGGACATCTTCTCCATCGACGACGGCGCCATCAACAACTGGATTGTGAAGGACAAGGAGTGCCCCATCGACAAGGGAGGCCGTGTGAAGATGGACGACAGTGCCGAGCTGGTACGCACCATCGACACCTATTATAGTGACGTGGACATCAACGGCCATATCAACTCCGTGAAATACATCGAGCACGTGCTCGACCTCTGGGACCTCCAGTGGTACGGCGAGCATCAGGTCCGCCGCTTCGAGATTGCCTACGTCGCCGAGGCCCATCAGGGAGACCGTCTCTCGTTCTTCCGCCTGCAGACGGGCGACAACGAGTACTGCGTCCGTATCGCGAAGGCCGACCCCGCCACAGGCGAACTCATCGAAACCTGCCGCAGCAAGGTTGTCTTCTGTTAGTCCCAGCTGCTGGGACAATTCGTCCCACCCACTGGGATGATTCGTCCCACGGCCTGGGACAAACAGTCCCACCCCCTGGGACAAATATTAAGCCTGCCTACACTACCTACACCATGCATACACTATTATAAATGACTCAAAATCAGATAATTAAGGTGTTAGTGTATGCAGTGTATGCAATTTTTGAAAAATAAATTAATAATATAAATATGATGTTTTTGAGGGGTATTATCATCACTGCCTTATTATTCGTGTCGCAAGTTGGCGATGCGCGACAGCGTATGCCCGACTCTTTACTGACCATCCAGAAGGCATACAGATACAATATCACCAGTCCAGACACTGCGCAGGCCATCCTCGCTGCCATCCGCGAGCGTCAGGCAGAACCTGCCTGGCGTATCGACTTTGCAGAAGGTGACCTCAACTACAACATGCGTCGTTATCTGAAGGCTTTGCCATTCTACAAGCGGGTGGGGGAGAGTCCTGACATCCGTGACAGCCTCCAGGTGCGGATGCTCCTCTACAAGCGGATGATGGACTGTTACGATGCCCTGATGCTGAGCGACGACCTGGTCAAGACGGTATTTTCCCTGAAGAAAATGGCCCGTTCCTGCCGTGACAAGGCTTTCGAGTCGATGCCCATTTTCACGAGTGGTAAGACGCACCACTATCATGGTCAGACAGACAAGGGCTATTCCTTCTGTCTCGAGGCGCTGGAGATGATGAAGGAGACGGACTATCCCAACAAGCATATCGAATTGCGCAACTACTATGCCGCATTACTGAAGATGTACGCGCGAGACGGTCGTTATGAGGAGGCGATGAACATGTCGCATCATCAGGAGGCCGAGGCCCTCTATCCCTCGCCCGTCGTGATTCTAAAGGCCCGTGAACGGGGTCTGCGCCAGGTCTATGCCCTCCGTGCCAGCCTGTTGGCCCGTGCAGGACGTATGGACGAGGCCGACAAGGCCTATGCTGCCTGGAAGGAGATCGCCTACAGCAACGCCATCGACGACATGGACATCTTCGATTACCTGCAGCTCAGTCATCATAGCGACGAAGCCCACGAGATTATCCTTCGTTACCGTGAGTTTATCTCCGAACAGGGCGATTCCGTCTCCTTCCGTATGCTGTCTGCGCTCAACCGTGATGCTCTGCTCCACATGGACATGGGCGAGTATGATAAGGCCGTCATCTGTGGCCGTCAGGTGTTGTCGATTGCCGATAAGCTCCACATCACCAAATCGAGTGAACAGCTGCAGACATCCTATAATCTGTTGCAGGAGCAGTCGGCTTCCAAGAGTAAGACGAAGATGCTCATGGTGCTGGGTTTGTGCATTGCGATCGTGGTTCTTGTGATATTGGTCATCCTCTATTATGTCCGTTATATCCGTCGTCGCAATCGTGATCTGCGTCATTTGATCAATATCCTTGATGCCTACCGCCGGGCCGTGATTAACGGTGAGCCGACTACGTCGCCTGAGGTGGTGGCTGCCATTGAGGAGTTGCGCTCCATTCAGTTGCCGTCAGACCTGTCGTCGGAAGATGAGGAACCTGACGACGAAGACCGCCGATTGTTTGTCGAGATGGATAAGCAGGTCATTCGCGACCGTCTCTTCCTCAAGCCTGGTCTGGGCCGTGAGGACCTGATGCGCCTCATTGGCGTGGATAAGAACCGTTTTGGTAAGATGATGAGCAAGTACTCCGATGCCTCCAATACCTCGGTCTATATCAACACCAAGCGCGTGGAGTATGGTGCCAAACTGTTGTTGGAACATCCCGAATACACCATTGCCACTGTGGCTGCAGAGTGTGGCATGAGCAATACCGTCACTTTCAACCGCACCTTTAAGGATATGTATCAGATGACTCCTTCTGAATATCGGGAGAAAATGACCGCCATTTAGGAGGTGGTAATTTTGTTTGTCTGAAATTGTCACGTGTGCGGTCGTGGACGGATTATTCCAAAAGGCATTTTTGTAACCTGTTGATCATGAGGCCTTCTGACAAATTGTTGTTGTCTTTTTAGGACGGATTGTTTTTTGTAATTGCCAGATAAGCCTGTTGGCTTTGTCAGGAAATATCTTTGGTTTTTGGGGGATTTGGTGTTTTTCAATTGTTAAATTATGACAAAACGTTATAAGTAAAAGACAAATTGTAATAAAAAGAACCCCTCACGCGTTTATTATTAGGTGGTATTTTTTTATCTTTGCACTTAAAATTTGTTATGAAAGTGAGATTGATAGAGAAATTAACCATTTGTGTTGTCAGCCTTCTTGCGTTTACGAGCATTGAGGTGGAAGCACAGTCATTCGCTCTCAGGAACAACTTGCTGTACGACGCAACGCTTACTCCTAACATCGGCTTCGATGTCCGCCTGGATTCGGTGTGGACGGCTGGAGCTGTGGTGGGTCTCAATGCATGGGACATCGACAAGGAGAAGAACAAGAAATGGCGCCATGTGCTGGTGTCTGCCGATGTGCGCCGCTGGCTGGGCGACTCTCTCTTTCATAAGAGCTATATCGAGGGCAACCTCATCTACAGCCACTACAACGTGGGCAACACGAAGATCCCCTTTGGACTTTATAAAGGTGTACAGGACCGTCGTTTGCAGGGCGATCTCCTTGCCCTCGGCGGCAAGTACGGCTATGCGTGGATCCTCGCCCGCCACTGGCGACTTGAGGCCGAGGCCGGCGTCGCCGTCGGCTATGCCTGGTTCAAGGAGTACGACTGTCCCCACTGCGGCACCTACCTTGGTGAGGGCGACCGCATCTTCCTCCTGCCGCAGCTCGGCATCAACGTGGTGTATATCATTAACTGAAATAAAATAAGTATAAACAAATAAAATCTTTCGAAAGTATGAAGAAATTATTCAATTTTGCCTTATTCGGTGCGATGGCACTGACAGGCGCAGTAGGTTTCTCCGCTTGCTCCTCGAGCGACGATGTGGTCAACAATCCGGACTTCGATCCAGAGACGAACACTGTGAAGACGCAGTTCGCCATCTCTCTCCCGTCTAATGTGCATGCTCCCCAAACACGTATGAGTTCAACTACTGTTCAAGAAGCAGTAGGTAGCTTCCGCGGGATGCAGGACATTATTCTGCTTCCTTTTAGTAATACGACAATAAATAGCGCAACAAAACTATTGGGTGATCCCATTGTTTTCTCGGATAATATTGCTGCTTCAGGTCTTACTGCCCTTTCTGGAGAGACTGCTACCGGTGGAAACTACAAGGTATTTAATGACGTGACGGTGCCAATGGGTACATCTGCTTTCATTTTTTATGCTCAAGCTTTGGCTACTGGTGGAACAGAATTTATAAATGGTAAGACTGTGAGGACAGCTCCAACTGGTGAGGGTAAAGCTGGTACGGCAGGCTATACTTTTAATCCCCAGATGATTTTTAGTGGTGATGCTACAAGTACAAGTGATAATAAAAAAGGTACTGACATCGCTACATATTTGACTAGTATCGCAACTGTTTCAGGTTGGAAAGGCAATGCGAACTTAGGTGGTCTATATAATGAGTTTGTCAAGATGACAGCAGGATCATCTGCTGCAGTTCAGCGTGTAGTGACTGACCTTTGGAATTCTTTAAAGAATAATTCTGATGATTTGTCCAAAGCCATTGTTACGGCTATAACAAATTCGACTTATGCAAGTGTTTCCAGCAGCACACTTTCTCTTTCTTCCGATATAAGCGGCTATCCTGCTAATTTGAATCTTCCTGATGGTGCAGCAGCTGTTAAATGGGATGATACCAATAATAAATTTGAGGTTGATAATTCAGGTAATACAGTTGGATCACTCAATGCTTATGTTTATCCAGCTTCTCTGTGGTATACTGTTAATACACCTATCAGAGTGGCAACCGAAAAAAAAGCTGATGAAAGTGGCGTCTATAAATCGGGCAACACTGCTGTGGCAACTTGGAATGAAGCCCTTACCCTTTATGGCACTTCAAATGGATCAGTTTCTTCAACTACCCGTTCTATTGCTCTCGTTAATCCTATCCAGTATGCTGTAGGACGTTTTGATGTGTCAGTGAAGTGTGCAAATACCTTAAAAGATCAGCAGGGAACTACAGTTAATGTACCGACTGATGGTTTCCCTGTAACTGCAGTGCTTATTGGAGGGCAGAAGGCTGTGGATTTCGCGTTTACAAATCCTTCCGGAAATGAGTATACCATCTATGATAACGCTGTGACCGGTGTAAGTGCTAAGGCTGGATCTGCTGATGGAACAAACTATACCTTGGCGTTGGAAACTGTCGAAGGAACAGATGTCAATATCGCTGTTGAATTTGAAAATACTTCAGGAGTTGACTTCTACGGTAAAAACGGCCAGGTTATTCCTGCTGGTGGGAAATTTTACCTGACAGCAACTCTAACAGCAAGTGCTGCTACTCAAACTGGATCTAGAGTTTTCAAACAGGACTACTATACAACGGCAATACTCACTATTGTTGAAGGTTCTGCATCAACTCCGGCGGGTCTTGGAGTAGCTACAAACACCATCCCTGATCTTCGCACTCCTCAGTTGGAGTTAGGTATGTCTGTTAATCTGGAATGGCAGGCAGGTCATGAGTATGATATAAATTTTAATAATTAAATGGTCTGATGAAGAGAAGCAAGAAGACATATAACAATTGCTCCCTGCATGGTGCAAAGGCATTGTGCAGGTATGTCTTCTTGTCTTTTCTCCTGATGACTGCACAAGGCTGTTCGGTGATTGACGAGGATCAGAGCGACTGCGGCGAGCAGGCGAAGATAGACTATGAGCTGACGCTGGTGACCAACATCACGACGGAGCTGACGACACAACTGTCGATGCAGACGGAAGTCAAGCTGGCCAATGCCCTGCGACAGCATCTGAGTGACGTCTTCACCGACTATGCCCACGACATCGATCTCTCGTTCTATGATACGAAAGGGGACTCTGCCCGTCTGCAGCACGACAAGCATATCATGAATGCGAACCAGGCCAGCTACACGTTGAACCTGCCGATGCGCCAGTATATGCATCTCGCTGCTGCCAACATCGTCGACAACGAGCTGGTGACACTCGAGAATGATGCTTTCTGTCATCAGTCGATGTTCCACCAGACAGACCGCGACACCATCGACTCGCATACGACAGGCCTCTATACAGCCCGTCAGCCGATGGAGGTATTGGAAGGTGTCGACCAGCATTTCGACGTTCACCTGTATATGGCCAACTGTGCTGCTGCCTTGGTGATCGACCCGCAAGGTCATGATACTCAGGGTGTTCGTGTGTATTCCACAGGGTTCGCCACCCGTTTCAACCTCTGCGACAGCAGTTATGTCTATGCCGCTCAGCCGCCAATCGTCAGGACGAGTGAGGTGGGCAGTCCAGAGGACACAGGCGAGGTGGCCTACTGTTCGGTGACCTTCCCTTCGAAGGAGCCTGAATTGACGAGGAATGTAATCGAGACTGAAGAACCGTTCATAGCCCAACCTGGCGAGAAGGTGCTTTGGGAGTTCCGTGTCTATGTGCCTTTGGTGAAGCAGAACGGGACCCGCTCTGAGATATCCATCACGGAGACCGTCTTGGGTATCAAGGAGCCGTTGCAGGCTGGCGAACTCGAGATTATTAAGGGTAGGATTGCTGAAAATGGTGCGATAGTGCCTGATAATCCGGAGATAGGTGCCAGTGTGACGCTCGACTGGCAGCCGGGTACCATTTATTATCCAGAGTTCTGAACTGTCAGATATGTTTGCAAATAGAAGAATAGATAGGAAGACTAGCTGGGCTTTTTGCCTGATGCTCTCGGTCGCTGCGGTGCTCTCAGGTTGCTCTGCGCATGACGTAGAGACAGAGAGTCCGGCTGATCCCGTTGTCGTAGAAGATGACGGACCTATCGAACTGGTGTTTGCTTGCATGTCAGGTTCTAATGTCGGAACCCGCTTGGAAGATAATATCGTGCAGTCTGGGTCATCTTACCGCTCTCTTACCGGATTCCGCTTCTTTGCCCATACAGATATGTCCTTTTCATTCTCAGCTGTAGACAAACTGCAGGGGTCTGTTGAAAAGGCTTCTTCCAGATTTTATCATTTCGGCTATTGCAGTATGGCGCAGGGCGTGAATGGCTGTCTGGTCTATGCCAAGGCAAAAGATGCTTCTTCTGAAGACGGTATCCCGGATAAAATCTATAACGGTAGTCTGCGTCAAACAATCCCCCCGACGATCATTTCTAAGGATGAAATATTCTTTGAACCCGTATCCATTTATGGTGACGCAACTGTGGGAACAGACGGGGTTCATGCTGATGCCTGGATTTTGGCCAATGCCTTGACTGATATAGCGAATATTTCCACAGAGGATGGCTCGTATTGGAGAAATTGGAATGAGAACCCGCTGAAGCAGTTGTTTGCGCATTTTACGAACTATGGGTATGACCTTCCCGGCTCGGCAGCCAGCGTCAGAAAATGGATAGAGGCCGTGAGAGATGCTGCCAAGAGTTATGGTAGCTTGGGTGACGGTACGAAAGACGAGTTCATACGGCAAGCCATTATTGACAAGGCAGATGACTATCTGAAATCCGGGAAACCAGGTAATATTCTCAGTTTGACTTATCCGCAAGACATCAACTTGCCAGACGGAGCGGCTGCGCTCCGGTGGGCAGAAGTGGAAGAGAATGGTGTCGCTGTCAAGAAGTTTGTGCCGCAGCTGCAGACAACGACGCTCGATGATATCAATTCCGTCTCACGCTTTGTCTATCCCCCAGCGCTCTACTATTTCGTGAATAGTGGTATTAGGACTTCTAATGCTTCACGTTCATTACAGAATTACGATACAGAGAGCGACTGGAGTTCTGTTCTTTCGACATATTTTACAAGTGGTTCTTCCATCGGTCCCAGTACAAGGACGGTCGCCATTGCTGATCCTCTGCAATATGCTGTGGCGCGGCTGGACTTGCAAGTAAAGGCATCAGTGTCAGCTTTGGAGTATGGTGCAGGATCAGAAAGCACGATTGCCATCTCTGATCTAAGCCTAAAGGGCGTGATTATCGGCAGTCAGCGGACGGTGGGCTATGACTTCAAGCCGATCAATAATTCCGATATGGACGTGAAGTTCGTTTATGATGCTCAGGTGAATAGTGGGTTCACAACTGATTTCACAACGAGTCATACTTTGGTGCTTCAGAGCTACGACGGTGAAGATGTGAACGTCATTCTGGAGTTTGAATATTCTGGTACTCAGGAGTTTAAGTGCCTGAACGGCTGGGTGTATCCGGGAACGCGCTTTTATCTGGTAGGTGAGGTGAAACTTGATGATAACCCAACTCATGATTATGAGAAGCGTGTCTTCACCCAGGACTATACGACCACGATCAAGATGACGGTGTCCTCGCTGGAGAAAGCCTACAATGTGCTGCCCAGCATCCTGGCGAAGAATCTGGAAATAGGTGTGAAGACCACACCGGTGTGGACGGCGGCAACGCCTGGGTCGGTGATTATGGAATAAATAATTAAATAGGTATAGGTACAATGAGAGACGACAGACGATATATCCTGCGATGGCTGAGCGGCATGCTGATGTTGCTCCTCCTCACGGCATGCTCCAAGTCGTCTGACAGCGACGGGCCGGAGCCTGACAAGCCTGTGCTCAAGATCTACGTCTTCCCGCCAAACAAGCCTATCGTGACTCGTGGTGATGAGGGTGACGTGAATGCCACTGATGCCGAGAATAAGATCCACAACCTCCATGTCTGGGTATTTGAAACGGGTACTAATAACCGTATAGGCCATATCAGCCTGAACAATGTGGACCTCTCCAGTACCGGCAGCACCGTTACGATGGAGCTTAGCGATAACTTCGGTGAATCAGGAGAATTGCCTCGAGTGGATGTCTATGTGACAGCAAACGTCACGGCGGCTAACTGCGGTATCTCGCTGAGTGCCACCACCACACGCGAGCAACTGGAGGCAACGCTGATAGGCCAGAACTATTTTGGCGTGTCCAATCCAATCAAGGCTGTGCCTGCCGACGGCCTGCCCATGTCGGGTGTGATGAAGGGCAAAAAGATCACGGGTTCAAGCCCAGTGTATCAGGTCACGGAGGATAATGGCGGTCTGGCTAATGTCAGACTGGTGCGTGCCGTGTCGAAGCTGCGTTTCATCTTCAGTAAGTCTCTATCCAATCCCGATGTGGTGACGGTGAATGGCATTTCGCTCGACGCAGACGTGCTGCCTACTCAGGAGTACCTGTTCCTTGAGAATGACTATGATCTGTCAACGACTCAGAAATGGCGTGTCGTTACATCATCATACGAGAGCGAGTCTTCCCTTGTATCTACCGTAGCTGGGACAGAGATCAGATCGAACGAGAGCCCGACTTCATACAGCTATCAGGAAGGGATGACGGGGCAGGCTTACGAGGACCTCATCAATCAAGGGGTCAAAGACGGTAAGCTGTCTGATCTGGGCACGTTCTATCTGCGCGAGTCTGATAGGGCTCTCATGGGAAAGATCAGTTATTCCATCAAAAAACCAGGCAGTGAGACCCCGACAAACAGTACGCCTGCTTTTGCGATGAAAAGTCCTACTGATCCTGCAGACCTGACCCAGTCACGCGATTTCTCGCGCAACCACACCTGGATCGTGTATGCCTACTTCATCAGTAGCGGCGACCTGATCATGGGTATGGTGGAGATTAAGAACTGGAGCGATAGTGAAGCCAACCCTCAGGGCATCTATAATTGGTAAGAATAGAAGAACGATGATAACGGATAAACTGACATATCGCTGGTTGTGGAGCTGTCTGATAGCAGGCGGCCTGCTGCTGACGGGCTGTGCCGACAGCTCTGAGGGCGATCCTATGCCAGAACCGGAGCCAGGGCAGAAGGGCAGTCCGCTGGAGCTGCGCTCTGTCACCCGTACTGAGGGTGCCACCCAGATAGAGGGTGCTGACTGTCCAGTTATCAAGGCGCTTCTGACCTCTGCATCCGATAAGTTGCAGATTGGTACCTTCACTTATTCTGGTACAGGCTGGGAGTCAACTCTCTCTGTCAAAGAGGAGCGTCAGTATTATCTCTACGGCTTCATGCCGAAGTCCATAGATGAAAACAATCCCGCTGCAGATTCAGTAGCTTTTACGAAGCCCGAAGATGTGGACTTTTCTGAAGGCATAGATATGACATTCAAAAATCTGCCAGCCATCACTAATACGGATATCTGCGTGGTGATCGGTGTGCAGCGGCTGGAGTCTGAGAATGCTGCGCCGGCCAATGTCAAGGAAGGCGATTTCAGCTATCTCTCCGGCATCGTGGGCAAGAACTACGTCAATCTGCTGATGGGGCACCTCTATGCCGGACTGGAACTGCAGTTTAAGATCGGTTCCGACTATGCCCAGCTACGTAGCATCCGCCTGAAGGAAATCAAGCTGAAATATGCCAATAGTCAGGTGAATGCCACGGTGAAGCTGAGGAAAGATAAGGGAATCGACGAGGCAACCTTTACAGATGCTTCCGGCAGTGAACAGGAGATGACCATCCTGTCAACCGAGACTGTGCTCGACAAGAATTATATCAACTCGCCGCTGGTCATCCCCAACGTGGCCTATTGCTATCCGTCGATTTTTGGTCAGCAGGCCTCTCTCTCTATCACCACAAAATACGATGTGTATGATAGAAAGGTTAATCTCGGTGAGAGAACCTCTGTGAACACGCTCAGAATCGAGGCTGCGGCATTAAAACCAGGCCAAAAGAAGGCCGTCATCCTGACCGTGCAGCCCACCTATTTATATGTATTATCGGATAATGATCTGGACAATCCGGTTATAACGATTAATTGAGAATTGAACATTGAGAACTAAAGATATCATAGTAAGTCTGTTGATGCTCCTCGCTGCCGTGCCAGCGCAGGCGCAGGTCGTGATTGGGGGCAGCGTCTATGGCGGCGGCAACGAGGGAAATGTGACTGGTAATGCCACCGTGACGCTTCGTGCCGGTGACATTGACAAGGTCTTCGGCGGTGCCCGTATGGCTGATGTCGGCGGTCGTACCTTCGTCAATATCGACGGAAAGCGAGCTTCCGACTATATGCTCATCAATTACGTCTATGGCGGCAATGATATCTCGGGTAATATTGGCCACTCCTCATATCCTACTGAGCTGGAGAAAGTTGGAGCTGGAGCTGGTCTGAACCTTATTGACAATAGCTGGAACACCTTTGTGCGCATCAGTGATAATGACGGGCATACTCAGAAAACCTATATTGGCCAGCTATTCGGTGGCGGCAATGGCGACTATGACTACGGCTATGAGAATGGAATCCATACCATCTACAAGAAAGGTACGAAAGGTACAGATCATCCAGTGGTTGTCGCCACGACTTCTACTCGTGATTTCAATTATCCTGATCTCGGCAAGACCTATCTGGAGATCTTAGGCGGTTCCATCGTCTATGCCTTCGGCGGCGGCAACAATGCGACGGTGAATTATAATACTGTGATACACGTCGATAATCCGAGTACGGTGGTCAACAGCGTTAAGGATAAGGATGACCATGAGTTGCTGACTGATGAGCGTATTGCCAAGATGGGTTATAACCCTGGCTATACCTATCCCACGAGCGCAGCCTTCCAGATAGGCAGCTTCTTCGGCGGCAACAACAAGGCGACGATGGCCATCCGTCCGACGTGGAACCTGCTGGGAGGTAAGATCCGTAATATCTATTCCGGTGGAAATGAGGGCGATATGACCAGTACGGAGGGCCTGCTTGTGGAAATACCTGCAGGATCAACTATGGTGGTTGATAACATCTATGGCGGCTGCCGCAAGGCCAGTGTGATACCTGGAGGCGACAAGGATTCTCCGGCTCATGTGTATAATCTCGCCGGCTATAGCTTCCCTGACGGCTTCTCGGCCCGTGTGATTGTGGCTGGCGGTGATGTTAATAATGTCTATGGTGGTAACGATATCTCCGGCAAGGTCTATGGTGGCAATGCCGTCGGCATCCGGACGAGCATCCGAGGGGATGTCTATGGCGGTGGCAACGGCTCGTATCCGTATACTGATAATGCTGCCTTGAAGGACGATCCGACGTATGGTGATTTGTACTATGGTGATCCGACCAATCCATTCTCTACAGATAATAATGGCATCGCATCTGCTGAAGCCCTGAATGCATTCCGTCCGAATGCCGAGCAGGTGTCTATCCGTCTTCATGGTGAAAGTGCCAGTAATCCTACTGTCATCGGAGGTTCTGTCTATCTCGGTGGAAACAGTGCGACACTCTCTACCACCAAGTCCAATCCGACTGTTGAGTTGAAGATCGGCTCGTATGTGATTGCTGAGAATGTGTTCCTTGGCAACAATGGTGAGAACATGATCAAGACAAAACAAGGCGATCCGTCTAAGGATGAGCTGGATGGCGTTTTGTATACCTACAAGCATGAAAGCAATTTCACCACGATGGACTTAGAAGACCCGGGCGTCTTTGCGAAGTACATGGATGGCTGTGCCATGAGTCTGATGCCCAGTATCAAGTTCGATAATAAAGATGAGGGCGATCTGGATACTTATAAGGATTATTCCACCTATTTCGGTTCCTTCTACTGTGGCGGTAATGTGGGTAGTATGATCATTCCTGGCACGACCACTATCAACTTCACCCATAAGGTTATTATATATAATAAGGTGGTGGGTGGCTGTAACAATGCCTATGTGCCTGAAGTACCAGGTTTCAACGCGGCCTACAATGGCGGACTTATCGGTTCGGACGGATCGAACGGAAAACCTAACGAACGGCCTGACATCAATGGAAATCTAACTTACGTTGATGCCGACGGCAACATCAAGGACCGACTGATCCTGAATCTGAACGGTCTGAAGATCCAGCCCATGCGTATGCCGATTTCGGGTGTTGATGATTACGCAAGCGTTTCCGGCACGCCCTTGGTATGGAACACCATTAAAAACACGAGGGATGCAGATGGCAAGTCCATTCCCGTGGCATTTAATGACAGCTATTGGTCTCCAGCTACTTCTGAGGGTACGCAAGCCTATAATTCCACGCTTAACCGTCGTCTGGACGGTGGCAACATCTATGGCGGCTGCTGTAACAGTGGTGTGGTCAATGGCAATGTGAAGATCAATATCAATGCCACGATTGTGGAGCGGGAGAAAGTCTTCGCCGAGGTGGAGACAGACGACGACACGGGTGAGGATAAGTTGTATGGCAACACTTACACCATTAAAAAAGAGAATTCCGGTGTCATCCTTGGCCAGCAGGGTATGGACGTGCTCGGTTCGGCCCTGAACGTGTTTGGCGGCGGCAAGGGTAAAGACACTGAGATCTGGGGCAGTACGACAGTCAACCTGAACCGGGGCTATACCTTCCAGATCTTCGGTGGCAGCGAGGAAGGTGCCATCGGCAAGAAAAATGCCTCAGGGGTATACTATCATAATGAGAAGTTCAGCACCTACGTCAATCTCTCGGGTTCCGACAACAAACCGGGTGTGCCCAAGTCACAGGACACGTCGGAAGATCTGGCACAGATAGAGTTTATCTATGGCGGTGGTTTCGAGGGTCCGATAGCCGGTAGCACGCATGTCGACCTGGGCAACGGCCGTCTTTTCAACTCCTTTGCGGGTAGTTGTAATGCCGATATCCTCGGGCATACCGAGACTTATGTGGGTGTGAATGGCTTCCCCTACGTCCGCGACTATATCTACGGTGGTAATGACTTGGGAGGAAAGATTTTGAATACTGACAGTCACAGCTTCTCGGATCGTGTCCGCGTCGAAACGGGTGATGGTGCTTTCGATGTGTCGGGAAAGATCAGTAATGCAGAGATGTTAAAAGCTGCTGCCTATATCGAGTACCAGAAAGGCCATGTGGATAAGATCTTTGCAGGCTGTTATGGTGTGTATGACTACACCGACCCGCTGTATGGAAAGTATTTCTATGCCACTGGAGGCAATGGTACTACAGATACCAATAAGGGTAAGGCCCGTCAAGGCTATTCCAAGCCTTTCCTGGGTAATGCCTTTGTCAACTTCCGGCCTGTCGACCACAGCAGTCCATGGAATACCGTCGAGCAAGTTTTTGGAGCCGGACAGGGTTATCTGGGTGAAAAAGAGGAAAACAAGATGCAGAACAGCAGCTATGTCCTCATCGACATTCCGCAAGGCATTCAGAACTTCCAGGGCATGGAGGTCTTCGGTGGCGGAGAATGTGGCGGTGTCGGCATGGGGGTTGACTTGAGCGGAGATAATCCTGACTACGACAAGGCCTCGGCCATCATCGACCTGGCCCGTGGTCACATCCAGGCGGTCTATGGTGGCAGCTATGAGGAGGGTATCACGCGTCGTACCGTGGTGAATGTACCTGCGGGTTCCACCATCCAGGCCAACAGCATCTTCGGTGGTGCCTACGGTCTGATTGAGCAAGATACAGAGGGTAATGATGTGCCCCGTATCGATATTGCCTGCGACGTCATTGAGGCCAACGTGAACTGGAGTAGTGCAGATGCGATTATCGAGAAAGGTATCTATGGTGGTAACAATGCGTGCCGCCGTACGCTCTACGGTAAGGTGAATATTAATTCTGTTGTACAGAATCCGAATCACTGGACGAAACGAGGTATTGTCTATGGTGCCGGCTATGGCGTGAACAGCTGGTCGCAATACACGGAGGTGAACCTGAATGAACATGCCGAGGTGCAGGAGGTCTATGGCGGTGGCGAGAACGGACAGGTGATTAATAAAGAGTCTGTCGCCAAGTGGAAGACAACTCAAAGTAATCTTTACATAGACCTGGATGGCTATAATGATGCCGGCCTGGCTGATAATACCCCAGCCACAAGTAACCAGTTGTTCACTTTGGATGCTACCCGTCCAAAGTATTACAACACCAATGTCCATATCAATCAGGGTGCTACCGTCGTCCGTTACTGCTATGGCGGCGGACTGGGTAATGGCAATATCAAGCATAGCGGCAACGTATATGGCACGACCTATATCGACCTGTTGGGCGGCATCGTGAAGTGTGACCTCTACGCCGCAGGTACGACCGGTTCAGTGAAAGACAGCTTGGGAGTAGGTAGCTTTATCGCCAGTTCCACAGCTTATATCGAGGGCGGTACGGCGCGTAACGTCTATGGCGGCGGCTGGGAAGGATCCGTAGGACATCATCAAGGAATTATCAGGGAATTGAAGGGTGAAATGAAGTATGTACCTGTTGAAGGTTCAACTGCTGGTAATGCCAGTTTGGATGGTACTGCAGTCCCTGACATTCTGGGTGCGACCTATGTCATCATCGGTAAGCCTGATGGTACCAGCTTTACCGACGGCATCCCGGCCATCGAGCGTAATGCTTACGGTGGCGGTGAGGGTGGAGCCGTCTTCGGCACGACCCACCTGACGCTCAACAAGGGCTATATCGGCTACAGACATTTTTCCAGTGAACCGGAAGATAAGAGCTTCTCGTTTATTCACGATTCTGACGGAGGTGGTTACTATCAAGAGAAGATCGACGATGAGACCCGTACTGACGGCAGATTGGGAACGCTCTACGATAGTGGATGTGTCTTCGGTGGTGGCTATGTCGACAACAGTAGTGTGGACGGGACTGAGGTGACGATGCTGGGTGGACGGGTGCGTAACAGCCTGTTTGGTGGTGGCGAGATTGCTGCTATCGGTCGTGCGCGGATTGATGTCAGTGGAGAGAGTAATTCCGACCGTGAGCTGAAGGAAATCTTTAAGGCTGGCAAGACCCATGTTCAGATGTTCGACGGCTATGTACAGCGTAACGTCTTCGGTGGTGGCCGAGGCTATGACAACCTGGGTGGAGTGGGTATGCTCTATTCCGACGGCTTCGTCTTCGGACAGACCGAGGTGGATATCTATGGCGGTGAGGTCGGAACCACCGAAGAGTTGGCCAAGGGCAATGGTAACGTCTTCGGCGGCGGTGATATCGGCTACGTCTATAGTGCCTATGAGAATGAATCGGGTGACTTATGTGTAGGCAAGAAGTCTGGAACCCGCTATGTGACGGATGATGAAGGCTATTATTACAAGTATGAGAATGATAAGTTCTTGACGGATCAAGGTGAAAAAGTTCCTACTGAGGACTGTAAGGTGCTCGTAGAGCCTCACTGCAAGGTAACAAGTGCTGTTACCATTAATGGGCATGATTATGCCGTTGGTGAGTTTGTTCCGACATCAGTCCTCCATTACCTGCATGATAAGAACGATGCGACAGACAAGGCTAAATGGGCATGTCTGGATGATAAGGGTATCATCATCCGCAATGCCATTTTTGCCGGTGGTAACACGGCAGCTGGTTCTGCAGCCGTCTATGCCAATGCCACTTCCGTTTTCGGTAATGCCACGGCTTCTGTCCATGATGTCTATCACCGTGACCTCATTACGGTGGGCACGGGACGTTTGGGCGGTATCTATGGCGATGGTAACCTGACCCTCGTTGACGGCTACCGTGGACTGAACATCACCAACTATGGTACCGATTATTACCATATCAGGTCTGAAATCACCAAACAGGAGTACGATACTGAACTGACTGAGCGTGAGCAAGCCTATTATGAGTTGAGATATAAATGCGTCGAAAGATGCAAAGACAAGGACGGCACATGGTATAATAAAGAAGAAAAAGACGGAGAAGGAAACATTATCACTAATGCCTCGACGATTTCTGCCGACGACTTGGCGGCGCTGTTTAAAGGTGTATATGTTACTTCCAGTGGAGACTTTGTATTAGAAGCGAATGGTAATACTCCGATGCTTAATTCCGACGGCACGCCATATAATAGTAACTACTGGGTGGAGAACGGTGTGCGTTCGCGCTATGCCGGACGACTGATGAACACCATCCAGCGTGCTGACTTCTGCGGCGTCTTCGGTAGCCGTATGGTGATGAAGGGTGCCCAGGACCGTGTGCCTGAGACGGTCGACTACACCAACTACACCATCAACCGTGTGCGCGAGGTGTCGCTCAACAAGAATCGCTCGGTCATCGACGGTGACTTGACATTAAAGACAGGAGCAACTCCGGCTCCTCGCATCGAAGATCAGAACCCCGATGATTACCAATATTTAGATAAGGCTATTCACGGTAATTACTTTGGTATTTACAACATCGTGAACTTCCTTGGTGCCCTGAGCAGTGACGTGCATTTCAGGGAGGGAGATGATATCCGCCGAACCGACAACCCGACTACTGATAATACGAGTGCCATCGCGATAGGCAGCAATACTTATCAATACGGAAGCACTGGTGCTACCTATTACAATTGGAAGAAAGCTAATATCAATAACCGTAAGCGTAATAACGGTAGCAGCTTTAACCAGGTGGCTCTGGCATCAGGTGTCTATTTGGAACTGACGACAGAGAGAAGCACCGGCACGGGGCTTCGCGAAAAGGACTGGGGACCAGTCACAGGTGTCATTGAGCTCGACCTGATCAATGTGCAGACAGGAGTCGGCGGTGGCTTCGTCTATGCCAAGAACGAGCACGGAAAATGTACTTATAATCCTAAGAAACACGCCACGCTGACAGCCCTGAATGCGGATGCCATTACCCGTAAGGACTATACCTATTCAACGACAGAGGCAGATTTGGAGGAGTGGGAGACCTCTGGTAACTTCGTACACAGTACGCAGACCATTATCGACGACTGCTATAACATCAGCGGCAAGTATAAGGGCTCGGACGCCATGCCCGCCCACTTCTGGTATATCAAGGGTCAGGTCTACGTCTACGACCAGGAGATCTCTGCCTACACCGGCGCTCCCAACGCTTATAGCGAGACGGTGGATATCCCGCTGACTATTACTGCTGCCTCACACGGTAAGATGACCCTGCTCGATGTCAAGCCCAACCGCTATGCCTACTATTCATCATCAGGTGCAGCTCTTGAAAATAATCAGAAGCTGGTGATCGGTGATGTCGAATATTACAAGAACGATCCTATCAGCTATTGGGACTGGAATCTGCTGAGTACTGCAGAGAAGGGCCTGTTTGTAGAAGAGACGTATGTAACCATCGCCGACTGTAAGATCGGTGAGACTACCTATCCTGCAGGAACCGTGCTGTTGCCTGGCAATAAAGATGGAAGTGAGTCTGGTACATATTATGCTTTGAAGAAAAATAACCCGACAGTCTATCATGTTGAGAAGCAACAGGATGTTGACTTCGACTTCGTATTCCGCTCGTCGAACAACCTGAGCCACGACACAGGCTATATCCTGACCTATAAGGTGAACAACCCCACAGAGTGGAATACTTGGTATACTGAGCAAAGCGATAATGCCAATAATGCAAATACAGCGCGTGAGAAGAACCAGACAGGAGGTGACGGTTTTGAGGATGGTCCTACTTATCATCTCATCAGCGGTAGCGGCAGCTTGCTCGGACAGCAAGACTATAAGAAGGGCGACCTGATTTCACAGGATATTGAAACCACTTATCAGGCGATAGTTACAAATCATCCTAGCGCTATACCTTCAGATCCTGCAGAGTTTGAAGCAGCCTACCTTGTGACTGAGGAAGCAACATTGGGCGATACCCATCTGAATCCTGGTTCGGCAGTGTCGGAAACTGATGCGGCCAGTCTATCTGGCAAGGTGTCACCAGCTTTCATCTGTACCAGCACCATCCAACTCAGTAAGACCGAGTTTATCTACCTCAACGCCAGAATGACCGAAACGGAGAAGACGGGATACGTCAATCGCGTGACTGCTGAGATTACTGCTATTTTGCCTGAGGCTGCTGCTGCAAATATCAAGAAGCTTGGTGATTTGACAAATGAGCAGCTATCGAGCTTAACAGATGAACAGAGGAAACAACTGTCATCACTCTTGACAACCAGAAACGACATCAACGATAATATCGTTCCTGCCTACTATTGTACGACGGCAGGACCTTACGGCGGTGACTACTATGAGCCTAACAAGAACTATCGCGGACTCGCTGCCTGGTGCTCGATGTCGAATACGGACCGCCAGAAGTTTGCCTTCAACTACGATGCCCTTGACCTGCTCATTGAGCCAACATATAAACTCGGTGAAGAAGGAAAGAAATACCAATATGATGGTAAGAACACTAACGGAGATGCTTTCTCGACTGAGGAGCAGGCCAGGACCAATGCCGCAGGCTACTCACTGACGCAGGCGTTAGACTATTCTGCCACTTATACTGGCACAGAGGCATTAAGCTATACAGATAAGAGCGGCGCATCGCATAGTGTTGCTGTTAATGCAGAACTGAGTCGTGCCGATTATGAGGCTATTCCTAACGAGAAGCGCCACTACGCACCCATTCAGGTGAACGCAACAGGACACTATTATGTGGTGAAGAAATCATTCATAGTAGGAAATACGCCGTATGCTGTGGGATCGATTGTATCTCAAGATATCTATAATAATTCTAATTATACGAGCTTTATCGCAGATCTGGATGTAAAGGCAGTTCCAGAAGGTAATATTCTCTATTTCTGCCGTGAAAGCTATGAGGTGAATGAGCATGGTGAAGGTGTGACAGTCTCTGCTGCTAGTACAGATATTGTTACAAGCGGCGTAAGCGGTACTTATAGCAGTGGAAATGAGGTCCCCGTAGGCTTGGTTATCGCTAAGACCAGTTATGAAAGTCTAAAGAACAAGCAGTCGAACTTTACCATCCACGGTATATCGCCGACGGAGACCAGTTCGCTCTACGTGAGCCGCAACTCCGACATCTTCGACCTCTCAACGGAGAAGATCATCACCGTCATCTACCAGTACGACTATGAGGAGAGCGGCACATCTGGCGGTATCACGCCTATTAGTGAGCGTCACGTGGTGAACATCCATATCAAGTTCAAGAGCGGCGTTCCCACCGTGGAGGATATCAAGGCACCGCAGATCGTGCTGCCAGGTACCTATATCAGCCTGCGCGAGCCGAACGTCATTCCGGGTGCCTACGAGGTAACGGGTGGCGGTTGGGAGATCTTCGAGAAGATCGGCGACGCTGAGAGCCATACCAACGGCATTGAATACACACCGAGTGATGATCCGATGTACTGGTATCAGAACGGCTATTACCTGACCTACTATGCCAAGACCTACCTCGGCAAGACCTACTCGAACCATGTGCCTATCAGCGTGGCCAACTACCACGACCTGAAGGATGTGCTGGAGAAAGAGAATCACTACCATATCGACAAACCTGTAAGTCGCAACTGTAAGGTCTACATCAACAACTACGACGGTGATAAGGACGGTATTGACCTGCTGAGGGATCTGATGGATCTGACATACGATAAGGAAGCTGCTAAGGCTGCCTATGGTGCCTTTGAGACTCCGGCAAACATCCAAGGTGCTCAGGATCTGGATATCATCATGCGTACGAACATCAGTCATACAGGCAGTTGGACCCCGATTGCCCAAGAGAATGGTGAGTGCTTCAGCGGTACCCTGCATGGCGACGGCTACTATATCGAGGGACTCGACAAATCGCTCTTCGGACATCTCTGCGGTAATGTCTATAACCTCGGTGTCACGGGTTCGTTCACCAGTGCTGGCGTGGCCGATGCGAGTGGTGTGGCAACGACTGACGAAGAAGCTGAAAAGCGTAGCGGATATGTCGAGAACTGTTGGGTGAAGACAACAGGTAGTCCGTCTGGTGTCAAGGCCGTCTTCAGTGGTGGCAAAGATGGAACTCAGAAATCTGCGAAATATGCTCGAAATCTTGTTGTCAACTGCTATTACTCAACGAGCAATACCTATACTGTCGGTCTGGCTACGGGTATGGACCTGGATGACTTCCACAACGGCACCGTGGCCTATAACCTTAACGGCTTCTATCTCAACAAGCGCTATTACGACAAGACTCAGACTTCAGGTACGAAGTATAACTATCTGGAGAATGATCCCACTACTGGTACGCTGAAAGAGAATATGAGCGAGGCCTATTATCCCGCCGACTATGCCCTCTATCCGCTGAAAGAGGAAGGTGGTAAGTACGGGTATGTGGAAGACCGCTACAGCGACGGCGACTTTATCTATGCTGGCGGCACAATTCCAGAAACAACAGAGGAGCGCATGCGGACTGTGATTGTAGGTACGACGCCTACCACTGTCTATGTACCGATCTGGCCAGATGACTATCTCTACTTCGGACAGATGCTGACTTACGGCTGGAACGAGCTGCGCCCGCACGAGGAGATGCCCTCGCATCTCTACAAGTCTGGTGGCCGACTGGTTGCTACCGATATGAGCAACCGCGTCTACCGTGCTCCGGCTTACTATGGTGATGCAACAAGGAGTGTAGCCCACTTCAATCCTAACTTCAACCTTGTGGCCTACGCGAAGCCTGCGAATGCTGCTGACACCAATCCGCATCCAGCATATCCGGGTCTGACAGCCATCGACTTTGCGGGATATCATAAGTCTGGCGAGAATTATGAGCCGGAAACGGGATATAGCTTAGGATGGAGTGCTGACAAGAAGTACTTCTACCAGCCATTGCTCGATGACGGTGGCCTGCAGAGCATCGTGAACCGCGACGAGACAACCAACCTGTTGGTATATGTTCCGACGGCAGAGCAGAATCAGAAGACGTTTAATGTGCTGACGAACTACTTCAAGGAGCCGGCATTCAGCGATTATTACAATACTGAAGATAAATATCGCCGTGTGGCAGTGGCTCCAACGTCATCCATCTTCGGCCATCTCGTCCAAAACGGTCTGACCACTACCAGCGACCATCTGCTCGTGGATAAACAGGACTTCAACTGTCCGATTCCATACAGCATGGGCACTGGCTATCGCATGTGGTACCAGCGCACGCCTGATAACTTTGTCACGATGGAGTCTGGCAAGACCAAGGGCTGGGAGGGCATCTGCCTGCCATTCGAGGCCGAGTTGGTATCTACACAGGACAAGGGTGAAATCACCCACTTCAATGAGCGCAGTCTCACCGGACATGAGTACTGGCTGCGCGTATTCAACGGCGGTAGTGTGAATTCAGAGAATACATCGGAATTCGTAGGTATCTTCAATGCCCTGCCTGCCGGTACCCATTCGAAGGTCTTTAAGAATACTTATCTATATGATACCTACTATAGTAAGGATGAGTTTAAGGATAAGAACGAGGATGTGTATAAGCAAATCTATTATAAGGGTGGTGAAAACGGTGTTGTCAACAAATACGAAGACTATCCCTACAATGCTGTCGGCACGCCTTATCTGGTAGGCTTCCCAGGTGCGACTTATTACGAGTTCGACCTCAGTGGCGAGTGGGAACCTGCGAACCGCTTAGGCGTAACGGCGATTAATTATCCTGGCAGGCAGGTTATCAGTTTCGTCTCAGAATCCGGTGGTCATATCGGTGTCAGCGACTCAGAACTTAAGAATACAACGGTTGAGGGTTGCGATTACGCGTACGTACCTAATTATATTAATAAGACTTGGGACGAGAAAGATAAGGCCTATCTGCTGGCAGAAGACGGAGCCAGCTACGTGAAGAATGCGGCCGGTGCCACCGTCAGTGCCTTCCGCCCGTATATTATGAAGGTAGGTACATCAGGAACGCGCGGCACGGAGTCCAACGAGGTGAATCGGGTGGTCTTCGGCAGCGACAATTCCGACTTCATCGAGCTGCATGGTGATCCCTCGAACGGTCTGAACGACGGTACGCTGATCATTGCAGCCAAGAGGAAGAAGATCTGTGTTGAGTCGCAACTGGGCTATACCACCGATGTACGCATCGTCACACCTGCCGGTGTTACGCTGGCAGCATACACCATCCAACCGACGGAATATGTGGAGACGCATGTGTCTCAGGGCGGTGTCTATATCGTCTATGCTGATGACGGCAAGTATGTGAATAAAGTAATCGTAAGGTAAAAGGTAAAAAGGTAAAAAAGTAAAAAAGTAAAAAAGTAAAAAAGTAAAAAGGTAAAAAAGTAAAATAATTAAAATAGAAGCATTATGGAAAAGTTAATGAAAAGAATTTGGACTGTTGCACTGCTGACTATGATCAGCTTAGTGGCAAAGGCACAAGTAACTGTCGAGTTCGGAGAGGGCTTTACGGTTGCTACAGTGGACGAGCAGACAACCGCCACAAAGACGGGCGGAACGATTACCGTGACGGGGCAGACAGCAAATGAAGCCACCGAGACGGAGACAGCCAGTACGACTGTGACGATCAAGGTGACACCGGCTGAAGGCTTTTACATCACCAAGGCTGACGTCAAGGTGTATCTTACGATTCCTATTCCAGATGCAGGTACTCGTAACGAGATTTCCTTTGACAGCCCACTGGCTTTGACGAATGTGGATCCTGCGGAGGAGCCAAAGGACAGAACGGCTGAGCGCACTTATTCATTCACCGTGCCTGCTGGCTTTGGAGCGATCGTCTATACGGCGAACTTCCAGTCGGCAGATGCGCTCTATAACATTGGTGGAGGCGAGAATGCAGCAGATGTGACTTGGGCGCTGAGCGAGGATCGGACTGAAATGATTATCAAAGGCTCAGAGACAGGCGGAGCTACGAAGGACTTCAATCTTGGCGAAGAGGGGTTTGTTGATCCCTTTGAGGCATTCAGAGCAGAAGGCTCTACCGTTAGCTCTATCGTGATTGGAGAGACTGTGACTGCGCTTGGCAAGAATATTTTTAAGGATTTCTATGGTCTGAAGACGATTACTATTGAGAACAAGACTGCCATCCTGGTTCTTGGCGAAGATGCCATTACTCCGACAGAAGGCTTGACGATCATTGTTCCGGGCAATCTCTATAATGAATATGTGATCACTGACGGATGGAAGGAACTGACCATCAAGGCCGCTGATGATGCTGAGGAGATGAAGGGCATTGCTTTTGATGAGAACAACAAATACAGGGCTTTCGTCGCCATCGGCAAGCCTTTGCTGATACCCTCTGTGCTGAAAGCCTATATCATTTCAGGCCTTAGCAAGGACGAGACCTCACTGGTGTTGAAGGAGATTGACGACCAGATTATTCCTGCAGGAGTGCCCGTATTGGTCTTCGCTGTCAAGAGCGTGAAAGAAGGATTCGTGACATCAACGACGGACGAGACTGGTACAGCCAAAGGCAAATACCTGAAGTATGTCGATAAAGAAGAAGGAAAAGAGGTTGGGGTAGGACAGGTGTACGTACTGTTCAACGATAAGTTCTACTTCTCTCAGGCCGGAACGCTTCCTGCCGGATATGTCTATCTGGATATGACGGAAACTGAGAACAATGAACAACAGCGCACCCGCAGCAGCTATGGCATCACCGCCGACGGCACGACAGGCATCAAAGCCATTGAAAAGGGAAAATCTAAAATTGAAAATGATGCATATTACAACCTGAACGGCCAGCGCGTCGATAACCCCGTCAAGGGCATCTACATCAAAGATGGCAAAAAGGTCGTGATTAAGTAAAACTCTTAAAGAGAAGACTATCAGAGGAGATATGAAGAAAACACTGATGAAGATATGTTCTGTCGCCCTGCTGACATTGGTCAGCATGGGCGTCAGGGCTCAAGTAAAAGTAGAAATAGGTGAGTTCAAAGGTGGAACAATTAAAGAGAAGAGTCAGACCAAGCCTGATGAAAAAGGATTGGTGACTGTCACTATCACCGTGACCCCTAACAAAGGCTACACCATCTCCCAAAAGGACATCACTGTTGTCTCTACATATCCTATATCAGACACTCGTGCAGATAATCCCGCTATAGAAATTGCCGCTCCTCTTACCCTTCTCGGCAAAGACCCCGAAGATCTCTCCCAAGAGCGCGACTATGACTTCATCGTAGCCTCCACCCTCGGTGCCTGGGTCCAAGAAGCCAAATTTAAGAAAGACAATAATTCGAAGAATAGGAGCCTTACAGAAATCACCACAATTGAAGGCCTAAATGCTATTGTTGAAGATGGCGCTTATATTATCAAGGCTGATATTCCTGATGCTTCTAGTTATACTACTAAAGCGTCTTTTACAGGCACGCTCACTGCTCAGGCAAAGGCCGACGGTTCTTTTCCGGTTATCACAGGCTTAAGTGTACCGCTGTTTACTACGGCTACGGATGCTATCATCAGCAATATTATTCTTGAAAGCGTAGATATCAGTAACCATGAAGGCAATACTGGAGCCATCGCTTGTACAGCTAATGGTGCAGTCCGTATCTATAACTGTGGTATCCTCAGTGGCTCTGTTGGAGGCACAGGATACACAGGTGGTCTTGTTGGTCTTCTTGACGAAACAGCACGTGTCATCAATTGTTATAGTTATGCCACCATCACTGATGGTACGGATGTTGGTGGTATTGTAGGCTATAATAATGTGGCTTCATCGCAAAGCAATGTGGCAACGATGGTGATGAACTGTTTGTTCTATGGTGACATAACTGGAGGAACTACTATCTCTCCCGTTTATGGTGGTCAAAATATCAATAATTTAAATTCTGGTGGACTTGCCACTTATAACTATTATGCCTATAGTCAACTGAAGACAAAACAGATATCTGATGGAAAATACAACTGTGCCATGGCGATGGAGGAGCGATTCCTAAACCGTTGTGAACTCTACCGTCTGCTAATGAACAGCAATAAGAAATTGGCAGCCATCTATGCTACAGGTGATGCTGCCAATGCTGACAAAATGGCTAAATGGGTACTCGAAACGGCAGATAGACAAATCAGTAATCCAATGCCATATCCCGTACTGAGACAAAGAGAGCAGAACAGGAAATATCCGTCCATTATTAATATTGATGCTACCCATTCACCGAGAAACGCTTCCGTGGGGAGGAACAAAGGTTGTCAGTTAGGGAGATTATATGTAACCATCAATGAGTCGAACACCACGACAGGTGGTCAAACGAAACCTACGGGAGCAGCAGTACAAACCACCAGTCTTACTCTTATCCGTACTGACAAGGACGAAGACCGTTTCAACTTCAACTATGACAAGGTACAACTGCCTTATTATAATGATGTGGGAACAGGTAACTATACGGATAATAAGGTGGTGACGGGCTGGAAGATTACAAGTGTTACTGGTGGCACTGCCGGTACTTTTAATGCGGCTGACGAATTCGGGGGCTATAATTTTGCCGACCGCAATTGTACGGATAAGGACGTCTATGGCGTTAGTGGTCGTGTGTTTTCCCAAGGTGCTTATTACGATGTCCCATATGATGTAAGTGCGATTACCATTGAGCCATATTGGGGTACGGCAGCGTATGTGTCTGACCAGTATTATGATGTGGTGTACAAGTATGTTGGTGATAAAAATGATTATGGTGGACAGAATGTAAATGTGAATAGTGCGGGTTTGGGAACGCAATATGACTCTAATCCGGATAACACGTCTTTTAATGGTACGACTCAAAAGGTGTACACGACAATAGAGAAAGCCCGCGCATCTATGAGTATACCTACCAGCGGTAAGACGGTTTACGACTATGCTGTCGTATTGGTGGGTAATGTACACCAGGCAGGACCTTTATATGGAGCAGGAAATACACCATATACTATTATGTCTGTGGATTTGGATAAGGATAACGAACCAGACTATAGTTTTATTTTCAGTCATTATAACCGACAGCCTGTTTCTCCTATACGCTTTGATTTCCTCAATGTAGTAGGAACGGCGCAGGCCCAGAAACCTAATGGTGCTATACAGTTGCTCAATGTAAGTATATTCAATCCCAGAGGCTGGTTTGAAGTGACCAACACCTGTAGTGTATATATCACCCAGTTTGAGGCGGACAATGGTAATGTAAATAACAACTCAAAAAAGACCGCTGCACCTGTCATTTTACTGGGTGGCGTTATTGACCAGTACACATCTACGAAAGACACGAACACGGACGCTGATAATTATAAAAACAGAACACAATATATCCATTTGGGTAGCAATGCGTGTTTTAAAGAGTTTGGTAATGGCACCCATGGTGATGGTTGGTATTTTACGCGTCATATCCCTGTTTCGGTAACGGGTGGCGACTTTGAAGGTTTCTACTTGTCAGGCGTTTACAGGCCAGATGCAGGGATAAAGGAAGACGATGCAGAGGGTTATATTAGTGGAGGAAGATTCAAGGAAATGGCTGGCGCAGCGCAACAGATAATAGCAGGTAATGTTCATTGGCAAATATATGATGCTGATATTACCAATTTCTATGGCGGTGGTATCAATGCTGACAAACCTATTCTTGGAGATGTTACGGTAGATATCATGAATAGCCACGTAGGAACCTATTGCGGAGGACCTAAGTTTGGCGATATGCAGCAAAAGAATACAACATATTCAACGAGATATAGTACAAATAAGACAGGTTCGACAACATCTCCTTGGTCGAAGAGTATTACTGAAGACGGCATTGTAACCACCAACGCGACAGGATGCACCTTCGACAAGTTCTTTGGTGCAGGTTATGGAGGCGCATCTTCTTTTAAATTGAAGTATTTTGATAAATCTAATTCTAATGATTATACCTTTACCACTACGGCAGGCTTTACCAAATATATAAAACAGTACAATAATGACCGTGGAAAGTATTTTGATGGAAATAGTACTACTTATAAAACAGACTTTGGAAATAAGGGTCCCGGTATCGCTACAGAATTCGACTATGAGTTCTTCGTTTGGTCATCGGGAGCAATTGGTGCTCGTTTCTATGTGAATTATACGACCTTCTCTCTAGCCCAAACCAATGATGTCAATTCCACACTGACCAATTGTGTCATTAATGAGAACTTCTATGGTGGTGGCAGTTATGGAAAGGTTGACGGAACGGCAACTTCGGAATTGATTGGTTGCACCGTGAAAGGTAATGTGTTTGGTGGTGGATATTCTGCGTCAATACCGTCTGTCCCTGTCAGAGCAAAGGATTTTGAAGAAATACCAAGATTTAATAAGGACGCTGGTATCTTTGAAATGGGTAAGAAAAATGGGACAACAGATTACAACTGGAAGAATGGAGCATTACCTGATGTTAATACTTATGCCCTTGTTGATGGGGAACTTGAAATACCTACTAACGTAGACTTGACAGCCCTTGGTCAAGTAGGTAATACCGATCTTACCATATCGGGTACGACTTCTGTAGCAGGTAGTGTCTATGGTGGTGGAGAAGAGTCTGGCGTAGAAAGTGATACTGAAGTTAAAGTTACTGGCGGCACAATTGGCTATGAAAATGCACCTGTGTATGCTGACAAGGTCGGTAATGTCTATGGTGGTGGCAGGGGAAAGGATAATGATGTTATGTCAGGTGTTGTGAAGGGTAATACTAAAGTGACGATTGAAGGTAATGAGACTTCACCACTTATATACCATAATATATATGGTGGTGGAGCCTTTGGCTCGGTAGGTGAATATACCTATAAGGCCGATGGCAGTATAGACACTCACACTTCCGGTGGAAAATGTGAGGTGTTTGTGAAGGGTGGTCAAATTGGTATTGACGGTCATAATAATGGCATGGTATTCGGATCGTCGCGCGGTGACGTGAAGGCTCCTGTAAATGGTGTTGATTTTAACGACTATTTGGCTTGGGTTCATGATACGCATGTTGTGATTGGCGACGAGACTAAGGGTACAGCGCAAAATGGTGACGGAAAAACCTATGATTACCCGGTGATTAAGGGCTCTGTCTATGGCAGTGGCGAGAATGGACACACTTACGATAAAACTGTCGTTGATATCCATAGTGGTACGATTGGTATCAATGAGGTAGGAATCGAGGGCGGATCAAGATACGCCTCGCGCGGTAATGTCTATGGCGGTGGCTGCGGTACTGATATATATTATACTTCTGATGAAGCAGGAACAACTCCTGTCGCAGCAAACTATAATGGCACAAAATATTGTTGGTACAACCTGAATGCAGGAATAGTGCTTGGAACTACCACCGTTAATATTGACGGTGGGCATGTAGCCCGTAACGTCTATGGCGCTGGCTCTATGGGCTCGGTAGGAACGTTTACACTTAATACCGATGCTTCTGACAATATTCTTGATGGGAAGCCTGTTAGTAGTGTGAGTGGTACTGGTATTTGCTACGTCAATATCAGTGGTGGTATGATTGGCAATTCTGGTGCAAAGATGGATCAAGGTGAAGGTCATGAAAATGATGGCCCTGATGATTTCGGGCATGTGTTCGGTGCCGGTAGAGGTGAAGTACATGATTCAACTGAATATGTCAATATGAATATCGTGGGATATGTGAAGGAATCCCATGTGACGATCAGCAACAAGGCTTTCATTACAGGCTCTGTGTATGGCGGTAGTGAGAGCGGCCATGTGCTGGGCGATACCAACGTGGAGGTTTCGGGGGGACAGATAGGCTGCGCCGAAGGAATGGATGCACCTTATGATGTTGATTGGAGTACTCAGACATCGATGGCAGAATGCGCACACTGGCCCTATACTGGGACTTATTCGCCCTACGATATGTATTCTGGCGATACGGGGTATGGTATGGCTGCCGCTGTCGGTGGATCTAAAAGGGCCACTAACGGACATACCTTCTATGGCAACGTGTTCGGTGGCGGCTCGGGATACTATCCGTATGCACCGGGCAAATGGGTGCGCTCGGCTGGTCTGGTGGAGGGTAATACCAACGTGACGATTACCGGTGGCCATATCCTGAGTAATGTCTATGGCGGCAACGAGCATACCGACGTGTATGGCACATGCACGGTCAACATGTCGGGCGGTACGGTCGGCGTGCCGCTGACATATTCTGATAAAAGGGATCACCCAGTCACGGGCAATGTCTTTGGAGCGGGTAAGGGTGATAAGCGTGTGCTCTTCAATACATGGACGAACGTGAAAGAAACCAAAGTCAATATCTCTGGCAACGCACGCATCTATGGCTCCGTCTTGGGTGGCGGCGAGGACGGACACGTGCTGAAAGATGCCGTGACGAACATCGGCGAAAAAGGTGAGAATAACGATAATATCCTCATCGGTACGCTCGGCACTACGGGTTACGATGGCAACGTGTTTGGTGGCGGACGAGGCTCTTACACGGCACTGACGGCTGGCGTGGTGTGCGGTAATACGAAGGTCAATATCTGGGGTGGAACGATGATGGGTTCTGTCTATGGCGGCGGTCGTCTGGCGTCGGTGGGTACCTATCTGGTGCCGCCAACGGAAGCTGGAGAATCTGCCACAGAGAATCCTAAATACGGACGATTGATACCTGATGGGTATAAACAGATAATTGGGCAAAAAGATATAGAAGACGAAGACAATACCCACGGTCATACCGTTGTCAATATCATGCGCGGTACGATCGGTGCCTTCAAGGAGGGCAAGCTGGTGAACTCGTCATACTCCACAGGAGATGTGTTTGGTGCCTGTAAGGGAACGACCAATGGTGATTTTAGTACTTCTTATTACAGTTATGATGATGTAGCTCAGGTAAAGCTGGGTGTGTGTAAGTCTGCCATCGTGAATATGCTGGGCGGTACCGTCGGTAACTCCATCTATGGCGGCGGTGAGCTGGGTAATATCGGAACGGCCAGCTCTACTTCTGGCAATAGCGGAAATAGCGGAAATAGCGGCAATGGCACTAGGGATGAATCCTCTGAGGGATCTTCTGAAGGGTCTTCTGGGGGATCTTCTGGAACAACCTCAGCTGATCCATACTTTGCGAAAGTCAATCTGCTGGGCGGTTCTGTGGTGAACGTCTATGGCGGCGGATTAGGAAAGAAAGAAGTCGGTTCTATAAAAGGAGCTGAGACACTCGTGATGGGCGATGTAAAGGTGAACCTGAACGGACTGGAGCCCGATGACTATGATTCGTCTGTTCATGGCACAGATGATGCCATCGTGAAAAAGTATACCGAGAACGTAAATACTTTCTATCGTGTCAAGAGTCAAGCAAATGGCTGTGAGGTATCGGGCAATATCTTCGGTTGTAATAATCTGAATGGTACGCCACAAGGCCATGCGAAGGTGCATGTATTCATGACAAGGCCGAAGACAGGACAGGCCGAAGGTGCCTACGATGTGGCTGCTGTCTATGGCGGAGGCAATCAGGCCGACTACGTGCCTGCCGCTACTGATATCGAGCAGAAGACGGAGGTGATCATCGAGGGATGTGATCTGACAAGTATCCAGCAGGTCTATGGTGGCGGTAATGCGGCTGCCACACCGGGTACATTGGTAACCATCAAGGGTACCAAGATCATTGACGAGGTGTTTGGTGGTGGAAACGGTGTCAGCTCGGCAGGATTTGAGAATCCAGGCGCCAATGTCGGTTTCCGTACCGGTACGACAACTGCGTATGGTGGAGAGAATGGTGGTAAGTCTCTGGTTCAGCTGATGGCTGGTACGATCAACAATGCCTACGGCGGCAGTAACACCAAGGGTGATATTCGTGGCGGCTCGAACGTGGTGACTGTAGATAATGAATGGAAGGATGGTGACGGAGTAAATGCAGCTTGCTGTAAGGATTTGGATATCGGCTATATGTTCGGTGGCGGAAAGAACGCCAGCATGAAGAGTGGTGCGAACATTATTCTGGGATGCTCTAATTCAGACTTGTGGGTGAAGGAGATCTATGCGGGTGCTGAGAATGCCGACGTGGAGGGCAATGTCAGCCTGACGATTACCAGCGGAAAGTTCGGCCGTGTGTTTGGCGGCAATAAGACTAGCGGTGTCCTGAAGGGTAGCATCACGGTGAACATCGAAGAGAACGGTAAGTGCGGTATACCCATCATCATCGGAGAGCTCTACGGTGGTGGCAACAAGGCTGCCTATTCTGTCTATGGTTACAATCAGAACGGCAGTGTCATCACCTCCGGCTCGGCTCTTTACAACTCTCCGGTTGTGAATGTGAAGGCATTTACCAGCATCGGTAATATCTTTGGTGGCGGCTATGGAGAAGAGGCCATCATGTATGGCAGTCCGACGGTGAATATCAATGAGACGCTTAACCATAAGGCTGATGCTACTAGCTATAGTGGAAACGCGTATGATGGAGAGACAATTCATTTTGTCGATGATGTCTTTTCGGAGGAGGGCTGGGAAGACAGAACTGATCGCTATGATGTGACGCTTCCTGCGCATGCGGATGGTAAGATCGGTGCTATCGGTAACGTCTTTGGCGGTGGAAATGCTGCAGCGGTGCACGGAGATACTCAAGTGAACATTGGTACAACCAGCAAGGAGTTGTTGCAACGGTTGGACAATCTGGGTAATCCTGTCTATGAAGCTGACAAGGTGACGCCCGTGAAGGACGAAATGGATGTCGTTGGTGCTGACATCCGTGGTAATGTCTATGGCGGTGGCAACGAAGCTATCGTTACCGGAAACACCAACGTCAACATCGGTAAAGAGGCCACTACCACTCCTTAAGTTTTCAAGTGGTATAGAATAAAAAGAAAAGGTAAAAAACCAAAGAAAATCATCATTTCTTTGGTTTTTTGCTTGATAATTATTAATTTTGCAACCGATTTCTTAAGTTAACCCCTTGTCGCGCCCTCGGGTAGGGCGGGAGTGGACTGCAAAACGACGGCTCTCGGGTAGGGCTGGCATAGTACGCAAGGGATATGTATAACACTTGGCAAAGAAGCCGAGACAAAAAACAAAGCTAATTATGGCACAAATGAATTTTGGTGGCGTGATGGAAACAGTAGTCACCAGCAAGGAGTTCTCTTTGGAGAAGGCACGTGAAGTATTGAAGAATGAGACGATCGCCGTGATCGGTTACGGTGTTCAGGGTCCCGGACAGGCTTGCAACCTGCGCGACAACGGTTTCAACGTGATCGTGGGTCAGCGCGCCGGCAAGACCTACGACAAGGCTGTGGCCGACGGATGGGTTCCCGGTGAGACGCTGTTCTCTATCGAGGAGGCTGCCGAGAAGGGTACCATCCTCTGCATGTTGCTCTCCGACGCTGGTCAGATTCAGCAGTGGCCCACCATCAAGAAATATCTGAAGCCGGGCAAGACCCTTTACTATTCTCACGGCTTCGCCATCAACTGGAGTGACCGCACGGGCGTGATTCCCCCAAAGGATGTAGACGTGATCATGGTGGCTCCGAAGGGTTCGGGCACCAGCCTCCGCACGATGTTCTGTGAGGGTCGCGGCCTGAACTGCTCATACGCCATCTATCAGGACGCTACTGGCAAGGCTAAGGAGAAGACACTGGCCTTCGGTATCGGTATCGGTGCGGGCTATATGTTTGAGACGACATTCGAGCGTGAGGCTACCTCTGACCTCACCGGTGAGCGCGGAAGTCTGATGGGTGCCATCCAGGGTCTGCTGCTGGCACAGTATGAGGTGCTCCGCGAGCACGGACACTCTCCCTCGGAGGCTTTCAACGAGACTGTTGAGGAACTGACCCAGAGCCTTGGCCCGCTCTTCGGTGCGAAGGGTATGGACTGGATGTACGCCAACTGCTCGACGACTGCTCAGCGTGGTGCGCTCGACTGGGCTCCCCGTTTCCACGACGCTATCAAGCCTGTGATGGAGTGGCTCTACTACTCGGTACAGACGGGTAACGAGGCTCAGATCACCATCGACGCCAACTCGAAGCCCGACTACCGTGCAGGTCTGGAGAAGGAGCTGGAGGCCATGCGCAACCAGGAGATGTGGCGCGCTGGCGAGACCGTGCGCAAGCTGCGTCCAGAGAATCAGGATGTATAATATAAAGTTCGGGGGTGCATGCGCGCCCCCGAACTTATTTAAAATAAATTATGGGAAAGTTAGTCATTAATTCGTATGATGAATTTGCCGCTCACCTGGGTGAGGAACTTGGGGTTTCGGAGTGGCTGCAAGTAGACCAAGACCGTATCAACCTCTTCGCTGATGCCACGCTGGATCACCAGTGGATTCATGTGGATGTGGAGCGTGCCAAGAAGGAGAGCCAGTATCAGAGCACCATCGCTCACGGCTATCTGACATTGTCGCTGCTGCCTTACATGTGGGATCAGATCATCGAGGTGAACAATATCAAGATGCTCGTGAACTACGGTATGGACAAGATGCGCTTCGGACAGCCGGTGGTCACGGGGTCGAGGATCAGGCTTGTCACCAAGCTGCACAACATTCAGAACCTGCGTGGCATCTGTAAGTCGGAGATCGAGTTCAAGATTGAGATTGAGGGACAGCGCAAGCCGGCATTGGAAGGTATCGCATCGTTCTTGTACTACTTTATTTAAGGTAAAAAGGTAAAAGGGTAAAAAGGTAAAGCATGGGAGGTTTTTTTGGAACCATCAGTACGAAGAGTTGTGTCAACGACCTGTTCTACGGCACGGATTATAATTCGCATCTCGGTACGAAGCGCGCCGGTTTGGTCATGTTTGACAAGGAGAAAGGCTTCAGCCGTAAGATCCATAATCTGGAACGTGACTATTTCCGCTCGAAGTTTGAGGACGAACTGGATTCTTTTTCAGGGAATCAGGGTATCGGCGTGATCAGTGATACCGATCCGCAACCTATCCTGGTGAACTCACACCTGGGCCGCTATACGGTGGTGACGGTGGCGAAGATCAACAATCTGGACGAGATTGCCCAGGAACTGCTCGACCGCAGGATGCACTTCAGCGAGTACTCGGCCAATACCATCAACCAGACGGAGCTCGTGGCCCTGCTCATCAATATGGGGCGTACCTTCGTGGAGGGTATCAATCTGGTGTACAGGAAGATAGAAGGATCGTGCTCGATGCTCATCATGACGGAGAACGGACTGATTGCCGCCCGCGACTTCCTGGGACGTACGCCGATCGTCATCGGACAGAAGGAGGGGGCTTACGCTGTGTCGAGTGAGTCGACGAGTTTCCCGAATCTGGACTTCCATCGTGTGAAGGATCTGGGACCTGGTGAGATCGTCTATATGACAGCCGACAAGATGGAGGTGCTGCAGGAACCGTTCAAACGTGAGCAGATCTGTTCGTTCCTCTGGGTGTACTATGGCTTCCCGGCATCCGACTACAACGGCATCAACGTGGAGGCCGTGCGTGAAAAGAACGGGGAGATGATGGGACAGAAGGACGATACGGATGTGGACTGTGTCTGTGGCGTGCCTGACTCCGGCGTCGGAATGGCATTGGGTTATGCCGATGGCAAGGGTGTGCCTTACAAGCGTGCCGTCTTGAAATACACACCGACTTGGCCGCGTTCGTTCACACCGGGCAACCAGGAGCGCCGTGCACTGGTGGCGAAGATGAAGCTGATTCCGAACCCTGCCATTCTCAAGGACCAGCGCGTGGTGTTCTGCGACGACTCCATCGTACGCGGTACGCAGCTGAAGGATAATGTGAAGACGTTCTTCGACTACGGTGCGAAGGAGGTGCATTGCCGTATCTCCTGTCCGCCGCTGGTCTATGGTTGTCCCTTTATCGGTTTCACCTCGTCGAAGAGCGATATGGAGCTGATCACGCGTCGTATCATCAAGGACTTTGAGGGCGACGACAAGAAAAACCTCGAGAAGTATGCACAGACGGATTCACTGGAATACAAGCGTATGGTGGAAGAGATTGCCAAACGCTTAGGACTGACTTCGCTGAAGTTTGCGAAGCTGGAGGATCTGGTGGAGGCTATCGGCATGCCGAAGTGCAAGCTCTGTACGCACTGCTTCGATGGCAGCAGCTATTGTCATGAGTATGACAAGGAGGATGAACGTCAGCTGAAGATCTGGCCGTCGGACTGACGGATATATTCTTCCTTGAAAAGATAATCGAGCGCGGCATCCAGTTCGTCGGTAGGCAACTGGATGTCGCGTAAGTCTGTGATAGGGTGGGGCTTACCATCGCTGAGCAAGTGGAGAATCTGCTCCATGGCACTATTGAGGCGAGGCTCAGAGACCTTCCCTTGTTCACGGTGGCTCAGGCAGACATCGCACTGACGGCAGTCATGGCCGTTCTCCTCGCCGAAATAGCGCAGCAGCTGACGGCTCCGGCATATCCGGTCGTCGGTGGCGTAGCCGATCATGGCATGAATACGCTCTGTGAATTGCACCTTACGATCCTGATAGACGGCGGGCATCAGCTGGATGTGCTCCTTGTCTTCACGTCTTTGGGTATATCGGATGTATGGCGTTTTCTTCTGTGGGATGAAGTGAAGGATGTGCCGCTGGCTGAGACCTTTAAGGATCATGTAGACCTGATGGGGCTGGAGGCCGCACTGCGAGGCGAGGAAACTCTCGTCGATATAGTTGTAGTCGGTGAAGAGTCCGCCGTAGTTGCGCAGCAGGGACGTGATGACTTTCTCCTCGTTGGGTGATGTGTTCTCCAGACGATAGAGGTCGTTACGGCTGACGGTGAACATGATGCGGGCCTGATTGTCCTGTTCTTCGGTGTATTCGATGTAGCCGGTACGGTTGAGAATCTTCAGCGCTGAGTCTACCTGGACGGGGAAATGATGGAAGGCATGGCAGAACTTGTCGATGTTGAACTCGAAGGTGTGGTTATAGCCTGAACCGACACCGACCTGGTAGAAGAAAGCAAGATGCTCATAGACTTCGCGGATGTATTCTTTCTCAGGGAAGGTATCGGCAATGCGCTTCTCCAGCTTGCGCTTGTCGGCCTCATTATAGAGCAATACGGCATAGGCCTTGGCACCGTCACGGCCGGCACGACCTGCTTCCTGGAAGTAGGCTTCAATGCTGTCGGGACAGTCGATATGCACCACCAGTCGTACATCGGGCTTGTCGATGCCCATACCGAAGGCATTGGTAGCTACCATCACGCGCACTTTGTCGGCTTGCCATGCCTGTTGCCGCTCGTCTTTCACTGTCGAGTCAAGGCCGGCATGATAGAATGTGGCTGTGATGCCTTCTTCATTCAGCAGATCTGAGAATTCCTTGGTACGTTTCCGGCTGCGGGCATAGACGATGACCGTTCCCCGGATGCTCCTGAGGATATGAATGAGCTCGCCCCGCTTGTCGGAGGCCTGACGCACGACATAGGCCAGGTTCTTACGCTCAAATGACATGCGGAAGACGTGGGGCCTTCCTTCCCCCGATTCGGTGGAAGGAAAGCCTAGTTTATCCTGGATATCTTCGACAACCTGAGGGGTGGCGGTAGCGGTGAGGGCAAGAACGGGTGCATGGGGCACCAACTTGCGGATCTTCGCAATCTCAAGATAGGAGGGACGGAAGTCATAGCCCCATTGAGAGATGCAGTGGGCTTCGTCGACGGTGATGAAACTGACGCGCATGTGGCGGAGTTTCGTCTGGAAAAGATCGGAAGAGAGACGTTCCGGTGAGACATAGAGAATCTTGATGTCTCCGAAGATACAGTTCTCGAGGGTGATGATGATCTCTTCGCGGGTCAGTCCGGAGTAGATGGCTGCTGCACGAACCCCACGACGGCGGAGGTTGTCCACCTGGTCCTTCATCAGGGCGATGAGCGGGGTGATGACGATACAGGTTCCCTCCTGTGCCAAAGCCGGCACCTGGAACGTGACGGATTTGCCACCGCCTGTCGGCATGAGGCCTAAGGTGTCGTGACCGCTACCGATGGACTCGATGATTTCACGCTGAATACCACGGAAATCATCATAGCCCCAGTATTGTTTTAGTATTTGCTGATAAATGCCCATCAGCAAATACTATTCCTCAGACGGTTGGATGTCCTCAATCTGCAGCTGTACCTCACTACGCTTGTAGATATTGTCTTCGATCGTGTAGACAATGTCAAAGGAACGCTTCGACTTGATATAACGGGCTGCAGCACTCTGTCCGAAGGCGATGCCGTTGAGGACATTGCTCGACTTGGAATCTACCAGCTCCAGCTTGATGTGTTCCTGCTGACGACCTACAACCTTGGACGTGCCGTAGTCATAGACGTTTCTGGTGCAGAAGAGCGGCTTGAGATTGTCCGGTCCGTGAGGTGCGAACTTCTTCAGGTCGTTATGCAGTTTCTTGGTGACATCCTTGAAGTCAATGACTGCGTTGATATCCAGCGTGGCCTCCGTCTGCTCGGGTAGGATATGCTCATTGACGTATTTCTGGAAACGCCGGCGGAACTCGGGAATATTCTCAATCTTCAGTGAGAGTCCCACAGCATAGGTGTGGCCTCCGAAGTTCTCAAGCAGGTCGCGACAGCTCTTGATGGCATCGTAGACATCATAGCCCGCCACACTTCGGGCGGAACCTGTGGCTATGCCATTGAACTTGGTGAGTACCACCGTGGGGCGATAGTAGAGCTCGGTCAGTCGTGAGGCGACGATACCGATCACGCCTTTCTTCCAGTTCTCATCGTAGAGCACAATGCTGGAGTGATGTTTCAGACTCTCCAGCTTCTCTACAATCTGGTTGGCTTCCTCGGTCATCTGCTTGTCCACATCCTTGCGCTGTTCGTTGTATTCATTGATGTGGTTGGCTTCAGCCAGCGCCTTGTCAAAGTCGCGCTCCACCAACAGGTCAACCGCCTCCGTGCCGTTCTGCATGCGTCCTGAAGCGTTGATGCGGGGGCCGATCTTGAAGACGATATCGCTCATGGTGATTTCACGTCCGGTCAAACCGCAGATCTCAATAATGGATTTGAGACCTACCGAAGGACTCGCATTCAGCTGTTTCAGTCCGTGGAAGGCCAGAATACGGTTCTCACCCATGATGGGGACAATGTCGGCTGCGATGCTGACAGCACAGAAGTCGAGCAGGGGAATGAGCCGCGAGAAGGGAATGCCGTTGTTCTTGGCAAAAGCCTGCATGAACTTGAACCCTACGCCACATCCGCAGAGATGCTTGAAGGGATAAGTAGAGTCAACACGTTTCGGATTCAGAATAGCCACTGCTGCGGGCAGTTCGTCGTCTGGCACGTGGTGGTCACAGACAATGAAGTCGATGCCTAAGCTCTTGGCATAAGCAATTTCCTCGATTGCCTTGATACCGCAATCTAATACAATAACCAGTTTGATACCGTTCTCTGCCGCATAGTCCAATCCTTTTTTACTGATACCATATCCCTCTTCATAACGGTTGGGAATGTAGTATTCAATGTTGGAATAGAACTGCTGCAGGAATTTGTACACCAAAGCTACCGCCGTACATCCGTCTACATCGTAGTCGCCATACACCATGATGCGCTCTTTGCGCCCCATCGCGTCATTCAGCCTGTCAACTGCTACGTCCATGTCGTTCATCAGGAACGGGTCAATCAGTTCGTTTAGCATAGGACGGAAGAATCGCTTGGCTGCACTCTCCGTCTTGATGCCCCGCTGAATGAGCAGGTCTGCGAGGATCGGACTCATGCCGATCTTCTCTCCCAGCTCCTTAGCCGCCGTCTGTTGTTCTGATGTAGGTGGTTCGTAATTCCATTTGAAATGCATTTATATATTATTTTTTATTCTTTTCTCTGGAAAAGCGACTTTGTCGATTACTTGTCGCTTTGGTGGCCGAAAAGGGTACAATAACCCAAATTAGCGCCCAAAGATAGAAATAAAAAATGAAATAACGGCATAATCTGCCGAAAATTTAACAGATTATGCCGTTTTTTACCTAAATTAGGTGATAATCTTCCTTAGATTCCGAGTTTTTTGCGGATTTCTGCGGGGATTGCATTCTTGTTGATGAGGAAGTCCATCGTGTTGGCGGCGATGAAGGCCTTGGTCATATACCAGATGCCCTGGTAGTCGCCGGTCTTACCCCATGAGTTCTGTACCATATAGTACTCCTTGCCGTTCTGGTCCTTGGCAATACCGAAGATGTGCATACCGTGATCGTCGGTCAGCTCCCAGTTGTCGAAACGCTCCTGGCGCATCTCCTGTGTAGGAACGATCTCAGGCACTGTGCATCCGAGAGAGTCGATGATACTGGTCTTCTTTGCCGGTGTGAGCTTCAGCCACTTGGCCATATCGCTGCCTGTGAGGCTCTGTGCAGCCTTGCTGTCAACAGCGTATGCCAGACCCTTGCGGGTAAAACCGTCCTCAGACACATCACCGCCCCAGGCTACGGTATAGCCCTGTTCGATGGCATTGTCGATGATCTGCATCATCTCGTCCATCGGCACATTGTAGCTGAGCGGGAAGCGCCAGTTGTCCTGCACCTCTACGGCAAAGGCCGAATAGAAGGGATGGTGGGTATAGGATGTGATGCTCACGTAGTCGTCGAGGTTGATGCCCAGTGAGGCCATGAAACTCTTCGGAGTGTACTCCTTGCCCTCGTAGGTGAACTTCTCAGGGCACTTGCCCAGATAAGCGTCGAGGATGCCCTGCAAGCCGGTCTTCCAGGCATTGCTAATCTTCTTGGCCTTGTTCTTGGCGATAGCATCTACGTAGGGTTCCAGCAGTGAGAAGAACTCGTTGAAGTTGTTCAGGGAGTCACCATAGAGTGATCCGGGGAAAGGCATAGCGTCGATAGGGCAGATACCGTGATTCTTCAAGGTAGAGAGCACGTCTTCAGCACTTCCGCCCTGGGCAAACTGGCAGTCACCATGGTAGCGGACTACCTGGATGGCACGTTCCATATAGGTCTTGTTGGCAACGAAGGCCTCACAGAGGGTGTACTTCTTGCCAGTAGCCTTCAGAATCTCAGACTCGAAGAATGAGAGGGTAGAGTAGTCCCAGCAGGTACCCGAACGATTCTGGTCCTTAATGGTTGTAATCGGATTCTCCTTGATGGTTGTGAATACTGGTTTGTTAGCGTCTTTGGCGGCTTCCTTCTTCTTGGCAGCCGTTGCATTGAGGGCGATCATCGCCATGAGTGCGATAGTTAGAATCTTTTTCATCATTTCAATTATTTATTTACGATTTACTAATTTACGATTTACGATTTACTATTTACTATTTACGATTTATTTGTTTCCATGAAGGCTTCGAGTTCCTGGGGATGGTAGGGGATGCGCTTAGAGCCCAGGAAGCGGCAGCCGTCGCTGGTGATGAGGATATCGTCCTCAAGGCGGATGCCGCCGAAGTCCTTGTAGGTCTCAAGTTTGTCGAAGTTGAGGAACTCAGCGCAGTGTCCTTCTTTCCGCCAGAGGTCGATGAGGTGGGGGATGAAATAGATGCCGGGCTCGTCGGTCACGACGAATCCTTCCTCCAGACGACGACCCATGCGCAGGCAGTTGGTGCCGAACTGTTCCAGATTCGGACGGGTCTCCTCGTCGAAGCCTACGTAGATCTGTCCGAGGCCCTCCATATCGTGAACGTCCATACCCATCATGTGTCCCAGACCGTGAGGCAGGAACATGGCGTGGGCTCCGGCAGCGACGGCTTCGTCCACATCGCCCTTCATGAGTCCGAGCTCCTTCAGACGTTCTGTCATCAGACGGCAGACGGCGAAATGGACATCCATGTATTTGACACCTGGCTTGGCCACTTCGAGCACATAGTCGTGACAGGCTTCTACGATGCTGTAGATTTCCAGCTGGCGCTGGTCGAACTTACCGCTGACAGGCATCGTGCGGGTATTGTCGGAACAATAGTCGTCGAGTTCGCAGCCGGCGTCGCAGAGAGCAAGACGGCCTGCCTCTAACTTCGCACCCGATGGATTGCCGTGCATAATCTCACCATGCTGAGAGAAAATGGTGGCGAAGCTGACACCCTGGGCCAGACTGCGGGCGATACCGTCCACCTGTCCGCCGATAAAACGTTCGGTGACTCCCGGACGGATGAGCAACTGAGCTGTGGTATGCATCGCATAGCCTACGTCGCAGGCTCTCTCGATAGCCTCAATCTCCTGTGGCTCTTTAGTTGAACGCATCTTTATAACTGCCTGGATCAGAGCGAGTGACGCTTTCTCTTTCTGTTGCGAAGGGTGTATGCCAAGCAGATCCATGATCTGGATTTTCGTGTCGAAACGGTAGGGCGGGAGGAAGTGAATCGTTCTGTCTGTTGTCGTGTCACGACAACAAACTGAACTGAGATTTTTCATCGGGGCGGTCTTGGTGACACCTACCTCGGCGGCAAGGTCGGCGACAGACGGGGTATAACCCATCCAGACGATGTCCTCTACGTCGATGTCGTCGCCGAAGAGCCATTCCTCGTCGTTGTCGATATCGATGACGCCTACAAGTCCGTCACGGTGCTGGCCAAAGTAATAGAGGAACGAAGAGTCCTGACGCATCGGGGCATAAGCGTTGGCTGGATAGTTGGCGGGTGAATCGTTGTTCCCGAAGAGGATGACGACACCATTGCCCACGAGTTTCTTCAACTCAGCGCGGCGGCGGATATAAGTTTCTTTGCTGAACATAATCAATACTTATTGTTGTTAGTCAATTTTGTGGCAAAGATACATATTATTTATTAAAATGGCGAATATTCTTGCAATTTTTAGCAATATTACACAATAGGAACCGTCCCTATTGTGTAGTTTTTGTTCTTTTGTTCTTTTGTCTCGAAAAAAATGTGTACTTTTGTCGCCAATTTAAAATCAAAGACAAAATTGAAATGGGAAAAGTAATTCTGACCGGTGACCGTCCCACCGGAAAACTCCATCTCGGACACTATGTCGGGTCACTGCGCCGACGTGTCCAGTTGCAGAATGCGGGCGATTACGACCGTATGTTCGTGTTCATGGCCGATGTGCAGGCGCTCACCGATAATGCCGATAATCCGGAAAAGATCCGCCAGAATATCATTGAGGTGGCACTCGACTATCTCGCCGCCGGACTTGATCCTGAGAAGTGCGTACTCTTCATCCAGAGTCAGATTCCCGAATTGGCAGAGCTGACCACATATCTGATGAATATCGTCAGTGTCTCTCGCGTGCAGCGCAATCCGACAGTGAAGACAGAGATCAAGATGCGTGGCTTTGAGGGCGAGAGCATCCCACTCGGATTCTTCTGCTATCCTGTATCACAGGCTGCCGATATCCTGCTGTTCAAGTCAACCACCGTCCCTGTCGGCGAGGATCAGGAACCGATGCTTGAGGTGACACGTGAGATTGCACGCCGCTTCAACCAGATTTATGCCGAGGTGTTCCCAGAACCCAATATCCTGTTGCCCGAGAACCTGACGGCCCGTCGTCTGCCTGGTACCGACGGCAAGGAGAAGATGTCCAAATCGCTTGGTAACTGTATCTATCTCTCAGACTCTGCCGACGAGGTGTGGCAGAAGGTCCGCTCGATGTATACCGACCCTGAGCACATCAACCTCAATGATCCTGGTCACGTGGAGGGCAATGCTGTGTTCACCTATCTCGACGCTTTCTCCTGTGACGAGGACTTTGCAGCGTTCTGGCCTGAGTATCAGAATCTTGACGAGCTGAAAGCCCACTACCAGCGCGGTGGTCTGGGCGACATGAAGTGTAAGAAGTTCCTGAATCAGGTGCTCAACAAGTTCTTGGAACCTATGCGCGAGCGTCGTGCCGAGTTCGAGAAGGACATCCCCGAGATTTATAATATATTGAAGAAAGGTACTGCCCAGGCGCGCGAAGTCGGTGCCCAGACGATGGACGAAGTCCGCAAGGCCATGCGTATCGACTATTTTAACGATGTCGAGCTCATTCGCCAGCAGGCAGAGAAATACGCCAAATAGAGAAACAATATGTATACATAAAGAGAGTGAACCAATCGGTTCACTCTCTTTATGTATTTTAGGGCATCGGATGATTACTCATACCACCAAGTATCAGGAACACTGGTGCGCTCAGTCATCCAATCGGTCCCATCTTCAACGGCAATCATCATCGGAGCCTCACCCTGCTTCGGGAAGGTGATGGTCTGCACAGTACCGCTCGGACCATTACCCTCGACAATGACTTTGATGTTGTTTGTCGTGGGATTCCAATCATTATTTTCAATTCTAAACTTAGCCAGCTCACTCTGTTTACCGCTGTAATAAATAGGTGTGCCATTCCAGCCTGTGTTTAGCATGTCAGTTGTAGTGTAAGTCGGAGACTTGGTCCATCTGGTGATAGTATTGGTACCAATCTCCAAGGTGAAGTTGAGTGTACCACCGGCAGCACGGACAATAGCCTCCTGATAATGACTTCCCGGAATATCAACTTCGCTTTCGAACACCAATGCGCCGTTTGAGTCGTATTTGTATGTGACCTTTTTCATATGAACGTTTGACACGTCAACAACCACATCGTTGAAGTCGAAGTCATCCGTAGAGCCGAGGTCCTCCATCATGTAACGCTTAGTCTCTCTCACTTCCACCTCATCAACGTGTTCCACAGGAGGAGCAGGTTTGCCGTACATCATGAAGACCAGGTCCTCATAATCTTTATCAGTGCCATCCTCACAACCAATGATGAACACATCATTCCCTTCAGGAACATTAGTCGGTACATCGATATTTTTCAGAGCTAGCATTTTTTCTTCCAATGAGGATACTTTAGACTTCCACGCTGTTTTGCCGTCATAATAATCTTGATCGGTTTTCCACACCTTTAGGTAGAAATACATCTTGATATTTTCAGTTGCTAAATAAGTGTACGTAGGAGCGTCTATCTCAACTGCTTCTGCAGGAACACCATCAGTTGTCAGTGTATGCCATTGATTATCAGCAGTCTTATATTTCATATTCGTATATTTAGACCAGATTTTTGTATCTTGACCTCCAATGTTCATCCATAACTCCCAGTAATAAGTGGCCTTACCTTGGTACATCGGAACGATGGTGAAGGAGTTCCTTTGGGTGACCATAAAGAAAGGACTACCCATTTTGGTGTTGTTTTTACCAGCCTGCATGTTTGTGTGCATCCAGTTAATGACACTACTCCCGATGGACATCTTACCAGAACCTTTAAACTCGACACTGACGTTAACCTCATCGCCACGTGTACCTGCACTGCCAGTAGATGGCAAAGTGTGAATCGGATTCATAGAAGTGAAGTCCCACGTCTGATTGGGATTGATAGGACCGTACTTGATTTCGAAGTTCCTTTGATACTCACTCTTCAACTTGGCCTCGTTGGCTTCCTTGTTGAAGACGTCTGATTCTGTTGAACATGATGTGAAAGCTGCGCCTAAAACGGCCATACTTCCTAACAATAATAAACTTTCAAATTTCATAGGGCAATAAATCTAGAATAATCTCTTAATGGTTCTATAATTGATTATATAATTAGGTGCAAAGGTACAAATTTTTATCGATAAAAGCAAAAGAATCCTATGAAATCTTAAATAATTTAACGTTTTTAACACAGGGAATATGAGGGACTGGTTAAAAATCGGTTTTTAATTCAGTCTTTCAAGAGATCGGGGCGGAGGCGGCGGGTGCGCTCCATCGCCTGTTCGAATTCCCATTCGCGGATCTTGGCTTCGTTGCCGCTGAGCAGGATGTCGGGCACTTTCCAGCCTTTGTAGTCTGCGGGTCGTGTGTAGATAGGTGCAGCGAGGATATCATCTTGGAAACAGTCGCTGAGGGCACTCTGTTCGTCGCCGATAACACCAGGCACCACGCGGACGACGGCATCGGCAATCATCGCTGCCACCAGCTCACCGCCCGTCAGAACAAAATCGCCGATGGAGATCTCGCGGGTGATAAGGTGGTCGCGGATACGCTGGTCGATACCTTTATAATGGCCTGCGAGAATGATGAGGTTGCCTTTCAGCGAGAGTTCGTTGGCGATGTGCTGGTCGAACCGTTCACCGTCGGGTGAGGTGAAGATGACCTCATCGTAGTCTCGTTCAGCCTTGAGGGCCGTGATGCAGCGGTCGATAGGTTCACACTGCATCACCATACCGGCAGAGCCGCCGTAGGGGTAGTCATCGACGCGACGCCACTTGTCGAGCGTATAGTCTCTCAAATTATGTAAACGGATCTCAGCAAGTCCTTTCTTCTCGGCCCGTGCGAGGATGGATTCGTGTACGAAACCTTCCAGCATCTCGGGCAATACGGTGATGATGTCTATTCTCATTTTGCGTAGAAATCTTTAATCTTGTCAATATGTCTCTCGCCAGTGGCGCGACCGATGTCGTAGACCCGTTGCTCCTCCTCCGGATTGTGCGAGATGTGGCCGATGGGCAGCTTTTCCTCAGGACGGATGACGAAAGCACGTCCAGCAGTCTCTGCCTCATAGACGTAGACAAGCTCGCGGTTATACATCAGGTGACGCTTGTCCATCGCCTCGATCATCTTGGGATATTTCCTTAGGGCGATGCGCATGAGCGGCATGAGCGGGTTGTGCTCTTTCACAAAACCGTCGGGCTGTGTCAGGATGACCATATTGCGCTCATAGCCGATGCTCTCAAAGTATTCAAGCGGGATGGAGTCGGCTACACCGCCGTCGAGTACCTTCCGACCTTCGAGCTCCACTACCCGTGAGGCCAGCGGCATGGAGGCTGAGGCGCGGATCCAGTCGTAGGTGAGCGGCGTGCTCTCCGTCAACTTCTTATAGACGGGCTTTCCCGTCTCAACGTCTGTGCAGACCACATAGAACTCCATCGGATTTTCCTCGAAGGCCTTATCGTCGAAAATGTCGAGCTGTGTGGGAATGATGTGATAGCCGAACTCCGCGTTATAGAGGTCGCCCGTCTTCAACCACGACTGCCAGCTGCAGTAGCGTTTATCGCGCGCGTACCTTTTATTATATCTGATGGCGCGACCTGGCTGTCTCGACTTATAGTTGCAACCGAAAGCGGCTCCTGCTGACACACCAATCATACCGTCGGGCTCTATGCCGGCTTCCATCATTACGTCGATGATACCTGCCGTGAAAAGCCCTCTCATTGCACCACCTTCGAGTACCAATCCTTTCTTCATGGCTGCAAAGGTACAGTTTTTTTTTTGTACATACAAAAATTATTCGTACCTTTGCACGCGATTTAAGAGATTATAAGAATCAAACAGTTATGACGAACGATGAGTTGATGTCTAAAACCATCAGTTGTCTGCGGTTTCCGCTGACGGTGACGGTGGTGATGGCGCATTTCAATTTTGCCAATAATAACAGGGGATTCGGCATTCATGGTCAGATGTACGGTCTGGATCAGCCGGACTGGTTCAACTGGATTCTGAACTTCTTCGGAACGACGATGGTGAGTCTGGGTGTGCCTCTGTTCTTTATCATTGCGGGATACTTCTTTTTCTATCGTAAGGATTTCAACATGAGCGTCTACAAGCAAAAGTTGCAGGCGCGTTTCCATACGTTGCTGATTCCCTATCTGCTGTGGAACACGATTGCCATCCTCTTGATTGCCATCAGGTTTCTGCCCGTCTTCGACCGGATTCTGCCGGGAATGGACAAAATACAATTGAACCTGACGCTGTCGGGCATCCTTCATACCTATTTCGACAATTTCCACAACGAGGGCCTTTTCGTCTATCCTGAGGCAAGCATCAAGACGACCGTGATGCCTATCGATGCACCATTGTGGTTCGTGCGCGACCTGATGGTGGCGGTCTTACTGTCGCCGCTGCTTTTCTGGATGATCAAGAAGCTGAAGGTCTGGGCACTCGGTTTGTTGGCCGTGATGAGTTTCATCGTCTGTCCGTTCTTCATCTCTTCTTCCGGCTCGTATATCGGAATGGTGGTCGATGCCTGTTTTTATTTCTCATGGGGCGGATACTATAGCATCAACAAGCAGAATCTGGTGGTTGAGATGCGCCGATTGTGGTTCGTGCCCTACATCTATGTGCCGATGGCGATAGCCGATACGCTGCTGAACGGCTTATATCTGCCGCTTCATTATTCCTCGATTCCGCTTGGTGCCATTACGGCTGTCATCTTCATGTCGTATCTGCTGGAGAAGGGCAAGGTGAAGGTGAGTCCGCTGTTGTCGGAGAGCAGTTTCTTCGTGTTCGCCATGCACATGACCTTTATGTGGGAACTGGGTAAGGCAGTCTTCTTATTGTTCCACCTACAGAATGAGCCAGTGACGCTGTTGTTGTTCTTCTTCGGGGTGGTGACGCTGACTATCCTCATCTGTCTGGCTACGTATGTACTGCTGAAACGCTATCTGCCGTCGGTCTGCAAACTGTTGACGGGAGGAAGATAAAGAGAGGGTGCTCAACCGGGCACCCTCTTTACGTTTAGAACGCGATAAACACTTCTTTCTTCTTTTCCGGTTGTTTACCGCCCGACTTGGGCTTTGACGATTTCTTGATCTTACCCGTTGAGACAGTCTTCTCCTGTTCGGGCTCCTTGGCCTCCTTCGACTTCGAAGCGGTGCTCACACCCGTAGGGATACTGAAGTCGTAGGAGAGAGTGGGGCAGCCGTCTTCGGTGACATCAACACTGAAGCGGACGTTACTGTTCTTAAAGCCATAAAACTTGGCATTGTAGATTTCCTCGGTGACTTTCGTGATGGATGCAATCACGCTGTCCTCTGCCTCGATGGAGACTTCTTTGAAATAGTTTCTGCCGTTGGTCGACTTGCTGCTGACCAGCACATCGGCTGTCAACAACGTGCCTTCCATCTGGTGCTTCAGAATCTGGACATTGTAGTTGTTGATATACCAGGTGTCGAAGGAAATCTTGTTAGGTGTGTATTTCAGTCCGTCGTAATTCAGGGCGAACGTCGCAAAGACGGGCTGTTTGTCAAGTGTGATCTCGTCGGTGATAGCCAGGGAACACTCGTAGCTCAACACCGCTGTTTCCACATTCGTGTTCTCCTTACGGGTGTCGGTGTTGATGTGACATTTGCTGTCGTCGAGACTCGTCAGCTTCATCAGCATCGGCTTCATATATGGCGGACAGACAGCCTTGATATTCGTATTGGCGGATTTGTGCTCGAAGCCGACAGCCAGGTTGTCGTTCAGTACGAACCGACATGAGTGGTTCGGGTCGATAGCCAGCACACCATACTTGCCGTTCACCATCACCATCGCCTCGTCGTTCCAGACAAGTCCGACCTTCTCGAACTGTGGCAGGAGGATCTCTTTGCCGCTGTAGGCTAATGAGAAGAGGCCGTCTTTCTCCATACACTGGATATTGCTGTTCTTCACGACAGCTTTCTTTTCGGGAACAGAGACATTCCGGAACTCCTGTCCGATATAGCTGATGCCGTTCAGTCTCATCAGCTGGTCGAAGGTCATCTCACCCTGTTTGGTAAGAATGCTGAAGCCGCTTTCTGTCTTGCCAACATTCACGGGACGTTCATTGGCTATCACTCTTGATTTCTTGTTCTCGCTATTGCCGTCGGTAGAGAGGGGAACGAGGGCTCCGTTCCTCATATCCAGCTCGTAGAAACGTTTCTTCAGAGCGATGATCACCTTGCCGTTGCTGACAGAAGAGATGAAATCGACATCATCGGCATCATATTCTCCTAAGCTCAGTTTCTCCAAGAGTCCCGACTGGGCAGAGAGCAGATGGGGGATGTAGTCGCCGTCAAGAATGTGTTTGGGATTCTTTGGCACTTTGACGGAGGCAAAGCCTTCAGTGAAGGGGGTGCCGTCTCTGAACGGCCCGATGACCTTGTCGTCGGAGCCTCTCAGATAGAAGTAACCGGTCGAATTGCGCACCAGCAGATAGCCGTCGTGGAACAAACCGTCGCCCAGGATCTCATAGTGGTCTTTTGATACATCCTTCAGCTTTCCTTCGTCGCTGACGTATGCCACGAACTGGCCGTTATTGATCACAATCGCATAGTGAGACTCAAACTCTCCGATATAATCGTACTGCATAGGGAGAATCTCTTTCTCCTGGGCATTCATGATGCCGTACTTGCCGTTTTCAGAGATGACATACAGTCCGTTACCAAGAATATCGATCCTTGAATATCTGGGATGGATGCGCCATTGGGAGATTTGTGCCTCCAGTCCAATGGCAAAGAGTAACAGAGTTGCTAATACTATCTTTCTCATTTCATTCCTTATTTTAGTCTTTTCAGCATTTCGTCAACATTGTTGGCAAACATGAAGTCCTGTGCCTTCTGTGCCTCATCTTTTGATTTGATGACGAGTTGGGTGCCCTTCTCCATATCCTGTCTGACGGCTATTCCGTTCAGGTAGTATATCGACAGCCAGTACAGACTCTTATAGTCTGAGGAGTCGCTGGCGGCGATGGATTTCTCCAGCCAGTTGATGGCTTCCTTGTCTTTCTGGGAATCAACGGGTTTGCCGATGTAGACATCCGACATGAGCTTCCATCCGAGCAGGTTTTTCCGGCGTACGGACTCCTTGTCATTCGGCAGCCACGCATAAGTGTAGGCCATCTGGTAGATAGCATCCTTATAGCCGTTCATGGCAAGAGCCTCCATCTTACTCAGGGCCTCCTGGGCACTGTCGGGATTATCCTGATTGAGCAGCGCCATAGCGGCATCGTAGTCTGCCTGCTGCTGCGCCTGTAGCGTTGTCTCGTTATCGCCTCCGTTACTCTCAGACGAACCGCCGGAGAAGATGAAGAAACCCGCCACGATGAGTGCAACCACTGCGGCTGCTATGCCGGCAATCAGCGGGAGTTTGGATTTCTTTGGCGTGTCGAAACTGTCAGACATATTCGTCTGTGAAGAACCGACCACCGTTCCGCCGACATTCGGAGCAGCGTTACCGGCATTGCCGGCAACCGTTCCTTTGAGATATGACTCGGGAATCTGCATCGTCGTAGCCTTCGGGATATTCTGAACCTCAGGAGCCTCCTGCACTTTCTCAGCAACGATGTAGCGTGATTCGGGATTCTTCAACGCATCGATGGCTGTCTCTTCCAATTGGGCAGCCGTCGGACGTTTCCAGGGCTCTTCCTGCAGACAACTGTCGAGTGTTTTCTTCAGCAGCGGAGAGAAATCACCTGGCACTTCGGGAATGTCGGCACCTTTCTTCTGCAGCAGACCGCCGTCGTTGCCGAAAGGCAGATCGCCCGAGAGCATCTCGAAGACGGTAGATCCCAGCGAGTAGATGTCGTTAGCCATGATGGGCAGATTGTTGCGAGAGAACCGTTCCGGTGCCATATAGGAGATGGTTCCAGCTGAAAGGAGCGCCATATCCTGATTCGACACACGGCTGAGCGACTGCTTGGCCTGCGTGCTGACGCCGAAGTCGGTCAGCATGTAGTCGCCATTATCACTCAGCAGGATGTTGGCGGGCTTGATATCCTGATGCAGGATGGGCGGATTCATGGCATGCAGGTAGGCGAGACCGCTGGCAGCATCGCGCAGCAGCTTCCACGCTTCTTCCTCTGTGAACTTACCGACCATATTGCCGATGTTGCCCCTCTCGCAGAAGGGGAGAATCAGATAGGGCCGGTTCTCACAAGTAGCGAAGAAGAGCGGTCGCAGCAGGTTCTTATGGTTCGCGTTGACCATCAGCGCAAACTCGTGCGTCAGCATCTCGTTGCCGTCACCGTCGATACCCTGAATGGGGTTGTATATCTTTAGGGCCAAAGAGACGCCAGTCTGGGTGTCTTTAACCTTCCAGACCTCAGAAAAAGCACCTTGCCCCAGCAATTTCTCCTGTTCGTATCTTCCGTCGAATACTTCCATAGTTATATGTTTGTCTACAATTGCTTGCAAAGGTAGGTATTTTTTTTCTTTCTGCCAAATATATTTCAAAGAAAAAACCCTAAGGTGTGAAACCTTAGGGTCGTGAGCGTTGTTTTGTCTGTTGAATTTTCTTTAGAATTTGTAAATAGCACCGAGGCTGACATAGAACTGACCGTTATCTTTGACGATCATATATTTCGGTTCTACATAGACGCCGATCTTTTCGTTGATGTTGTATTGGGCACCGGCACCGAGGTTCACTAAGAAATTACCGTTCTTGAAGACATCCTTTGTCGTGTCAAAATAGCCGATACCGGCAATCGGATAAACCTTGAAGTTCTCAACGATATCAATCAGATAGTTAGCGTTTACTGAGAATACAAAGGGTGTATGCTTTTCCAGCCAGAAATCAACCCCGGCATCAACACGGAACTGATCTGTGAGGTGATACAATCCTTTTACGCCGAGCGCGGGCTTCTTCATGTCGAAGCCATAGGAGAGTTGTGCACCTGCGTAAACGTCGCCTTTTTCCTGAGCGAAAGCACCCATACTGAACAGTGCTAAGCACATTGTAAGAAATAGTTTTTTCATAATCATAAAGTTTTAAAGTGTTAGAAACAATATCCTATGTTAAATGAAAATCCGCGGAATTTCTGTTTGACGCCGTCTTCCGAATAGATGGGGGTAAAGTCGCCTTTGTAGGAGGCACCGATGGAGAGGGTGTTGAAGATGATGAATTTCAGACCTCCCTGATAACCCACCTGAAAGCGGTTGTAGGCACAATCGTTCATGTCGTCCTCGTCGAAGAGATTCCACCTGTATTCTCCATGTGAGGTCTTCTCGCGTTCCTTGCCTGAGATGTTGATCGTCAGATGAACGCCGCCGTAGGGCACGATGGCAAAGGCCTCGCTGATGTCGAACCTAAATCCGAGGTTGATGGGTATCTTGGAGAAATAGAGGTCGATGTTGTGCTTGACCTTCTCATGATCTTCCGTATAGCTCTCTGAGAAATAGGCACCGGTCGTCTCGAAACCTGCATCCATGAAAACCGGACTATAGCCGAATCTGAAAGCGTATTTGAATCCCACGGTGAAGCCGTTGAAATTCAAGTCGTCGTAACCACTTTTGTTGGTGACCAGTTTCATGGGAGAATACTCGAGAAAGAAGTCTCCCCAGCTGTCATAGTCATAATAATCATAACTCCTGCTTTGATAACTGTTGTAGCTCTGGTTATAATAATAACCGTCTTCATACTGTGCAGAAGCTGAGTTGCACAGGAACAGTAGCGTGGCTACAAATATGCTTTTTAATATCTTCATAGGTTAAAAAAATTATCGGTGACTTCTCATAGGACCTCTTGATCCCTGACTATGGCTGCTGGAGCCTCCGCTACTGCGGCTGGGACCTCCGCCACTGCTGTATCTGGGAGAAGGACCGGACGAATACGGTCTTCCTCCTCCTCCAATACTGATATTGGTGATTCTTGTATTCGAGTTCGTGTTCAGCCCCTGATTCATCTGGGGTACAGGTTGACTGCCTCCGCTTCTGACGGGATTGTCGTCATAGACCTCAGCGGTGGCGGGGCCTGCATTTGTACCAACCTGAGTGACCAGCGTTCCTAAGGCATCAGCAGCAGCCTGACGGTGCCGTCCGTTGGGGAATTTCTTAAGATAGGCGTCATAGTCGTTGGCAGTGACGCATTTGTAAAATGCCTGATCGTCCTCCGACACCTTGTTGTTGCTTGGCGTGACGGGTGCGGGCTGAGGCTTCTCTTCCGTCTGCGCAGCTTGTAGGTTCTCAGGCTGCTCATCAGGAATGGTGATGACTTCTGCCTGTTTGTCCTGACGGCTCGCCTTCCCGTTTTCCGCTCCTTTTTGCTGTGGAGCATCTTGTGCCTGTAGGGCTGGTGCTTCGGCCGGCGTCATCGAGGCAATGCGCTTCAGAGCCGTTTCTACATGCGATGAGTTTGGGTACTCTTTGATAAACTGCTCATAGTCCTGTCTGGTTCTGCAGGAATAGAAGTCGTCGTCTTCATTCATCGTACTGATGAAACTGATAGCACCCATGATGAGGGCGAGCGCAGCGATACAGGCAGCACCGATCAGAAGCCATTTCTTCCAAGTCTGACTATTGCCAGATGAGGAGCCGCTTGTCTGAGAAACTCTTGGCCGTTCTGTTGCCGTGCTTCTCCTGTCAGACAGCATCTGTGGTGAGTATGCTGGCTGATAAGAGGGCTGATAGGCGGGGCGGCTCTGTTCTTGACGAGGCTCTGGCTTCGGTTCCGATATGGGCTCAGTCTTCTGGAGATTCTGGGTGGGCAGCTTCGGGAGCGGTTTATTCTGGAGGTATGCCGAAGCGTACTCGTTGATCTGCGGGGCAGTGGGGCGGTTCCAGGTCTCTGCTGCCAGGCACGATGTCACCAGACTGGTCAGCTCTTTGCTGAAGTTCCCTTCAATGACGGGAATGCGTGCGCCGTTCAGCTGGACGCATCCGCCCATACCTTCCCATAGCACATCGCCAGTCATCAGTTCATAGATGGTCATTCCCAATGCCCAGATGTCGCTGGCAAAGACGATCATCGGTTTTTCCGAGAACCGCTCAGGACCCATGTAGGCGATGGTGCCGGAAGAACTGGTGGCCACATTGGTATTGTTCGTGCGGCTCATCTTCGTGCGGAAACTCCGACTGATGCCGAAGTCTGAGATGACGTATCTTCCGTCGCTCGTGATCAGGATATTGTCGGGTTTGATGTCCTGATGTACGATGGGCGGCTGTTGACTGTGGAGGAATGCCAGACCTCCTGAGACGTCATAGATGAATTTCCAGATTTCCGATTCCGGCATCTGGCCTGCCCTTGAGTTGACGGAGCCGTTGGCACAATAGGGCATGACCAGATAGGGACAATTCTCATAGACATCGAAATGATTGATGTTCAGAAGGTTAGCGTGATGCAGCTTGTAGGTCATCTTGAATTCCTTGCGGAACTCATCCAGTCCCTTCATGTCCAATGTGCCGTAGAACTTGATAGCCACATCGATATCGGCCAGCATGTTGTGTGCCAGCCAGACGTCACCGAAGCTCCCGTGTCCTAACTGTTTCAGCAGCTTATAGTGCTCCGCTATGATTTTTCCTTCTGCAAGATCCATCGTTCCGAAAGGAGGTACAGGGGCGTGAGCCCCCATACCTTTCACTCATGACTAATTATTGATATAGTAGCCACCGTTACCCTGACAGGTGTTGCACTTACCCTTACCCTTGCAAGCGCGGCAGTTGTCGCCGCTGATCTTACCGGTTCCCTTGCAGGCGGTGCAGGTTCCCTTACCGTCGCAGACCGTACATCTGCGCCATTCGCTGGTTGACTGCTCATAACCCTGTGTCGTTGTGGTGTATGAGGTGTGTGAGTGGTGGCTGCCGCAAGATGCCATTCCGATAGCGAACAGCATGACGGCTACTAATGACATAATTATCTTTTTCATTTTTATTGGTTTCTTAATTGTTTGATTTTCAGGAGAATAGAATTGAATATGCCTGCGATTTCCTTTCTGACAGGTTCACATTCGGGTACAAAGTAGATAATGGCACCAGCCACAATGAGCAGGATGAGGATGATCAGAAAGATACGCGGCAGCTTGCGACGGCGACCTATAGCTTCAGAGCGGATGGTAGTGGAGAGATCCTCCTCCTCTTCCTCCTTCTTCGTCTCGGGTTCCTTCTTCTCGTCGGGCTGCTCTTCCTCCTCTGTTTCTTGCTCTTCTTCCGGCATCTCAATCTTGCAGAGCGCAACGGTCACGTTGTCGTAACCGCCCTTCGACAATGCCGCTGAGATCAGCTCGTTCTTGCATTCTACAGGATCTTCTGAGAATTTGATCATCGTGTCGAGGATCTGATCGTCGTGACAGAGTCCGCAGAGTCCGTCGCTGCAGAGCATGATGATGTCGGCATGATGCAACTGGTAGATGCGGGTCTCGGGGTTCGCCCGGTTCTCGACATCGCCCAGACAACGTGTGATGACGTTTGCCAGCGGGTGGTCGTGCATGAATTCTGCACTCAGCTCGCCCTTGTCTACAAGCTCCTGAACGTAGGAGTGGTCCTTCGACAGTTGGATCAGTCCGTTCCGCTTGTTGAGCACGTAGCAGCGGCTGTCACCGCACCAGCAGACATACGCCTTGTTGTCGAGAATCCAAGCCATCACGACAGTAGTACCCATACCCTGGGTACTGCTGTCAGTCTGGCTGTGGTGAAGTATATTCAAGTCGGCAGTCTTCACCACCTCCTTCATAAACTCCTGAATGGACTTGTCATCGCCGACCACCTTCTCCAGCTGTTCGGGAACGTACAGTTTCTGGATGGATTCTACGGCGATGGCCGAAGCCACTTCTCCGGCATTGGCACCGCCCATACCGTCGGCCACCACTAACAGGATGCCGTATTCGCCGAGGTCTGCGAAGTCGCCGGCCTTGGGAATGAGCCAGTTGGATGTACTGAGGTCACTACATACAACAAAGTTGTCTTCGTTGTTCTGTCGGATGAGTCCGACATTCGTGCCTGCTGCTAACTTGAATTTTACTTCTGACATAATATGGAATGATTATTTGTTACATCTTGCGATAGGAATCAGACGGTCCTCGCCCCAGAGGTTACCAATCATCACACCGATGACGCGGTAAGAGCCGTCAGCCTCCTTCAGGAAGGCAGGTGATCCGAGATAGCCTGGGTTGCGGTTGGCATCCTGGAGGATGATGTTACCGTTCTGGGTATCCGTGCGAGAGGTGCTCGACTTGAAGTAGCTGATGTAGCTGGCCAGGTTGTGGATGTCAGGATTGTTCTTGAATCCTGCCACCTGGATCTCCGTACCACCGTCGCTCGAGAGTGATGCACCTGCATCGTAAGGAATACCGGCGCCGCCAGCACCGCGGAGCAGGGCGAAGCACTGTGAAGCGGGCGAGATGACGCTGATGGTCCTGTTGCGGGTGTCTCTCACATTGATGTCGATACCGTTGTCCCTCAGGCGGAATCTCACCTCTCTGTCGATGTCGATGGTCTCAGAGGTAATATCACCGCTGGTGTCTACCGAGAAGTCGAGGTTGTTGAAGCTCAGCTTGCGGGCTGTACCCGTGGTGCTGTATGCGTCGTACTCGATGATGACCTTACAGCCTAAGGCAACGTACTGTGCCATCAGCTCACGCCATGCGCCTCCGAGCTGTCTGACGAAGATCCAGGGCTGTACGTTCTGACGGGCGGTCACGAAGGTACCGTTGCTCAGCACGAATCCCGTACCGCAGATCACGTCGGTCAGCGAGATGCCCGGATCGAACGAACGGCCGTCTCTCTCCACCGTGATACGGCGGATCTTCAGCGAGTAGATGTGGTTGTAGTAGTCACGGATGGTTCCGCTGGCATCACCGTGTGCGGTCGGGTTGGCGTTCTCCGCACCAATCTGTGCGGCAGCCTCTCCGGCAATCGGTGTGCCGGGTCCTGCTACATCGTGGTTCACGTCGGGATCGCCGATAGAGGCGACGGTAGCCGATGATTCACCCGGTGCAGCGGGATTGATGTCGATTTCGTCGATACCCCTTTCGATAGCCTTCTGACGGGTCTGTGCCATCTGCTGCTGATAGCGGCTGGCCTCAGAGGCGACGGTCGACAGCTGACGGTTCACGTAGACGATGCGCTCGCGGATCTGTGCCTTCTTGGCCTCAGGTGCAGCCTCCAGTTCCTTGTTCAGCTGCTCCTGCTCCTGCAGCAGTCCCTGCTTGACGGTTGCCAGAGAGTCGAGCTTCGTCTGGTACATGGCCATCTCCTGGCGCAGTTCCTTGTTGTCAACGCTCAGCTTGTAGTTCCATGCACCGAAGCCGATGATGGCGAGCAGCAGCAGTGCTGAGAGTATCCAGATGGCACGGCGATAGGGACGGAGTGCCTGCTGGCGGAAGAGGTTCATACGCTCGGTGAGCTTGATGCTCGAGGTGAGGCCCTGCTTGCCCTGCGGCTGGATGAAGCCGAGACGCGGACCGTTGACTGAGAGCTGGATCTCATCACCCGACTGCAGGTAGTAGCTGCCCTGGATGGGGCGGCCGTTGACCAGCGTCGGATTGGAGGTTGAGAGGTGGATCAGCTGCCAGTTGTTGCCGTCGCGGACGATAGCAGCATGCTTGCGGCTGACGGTCTCGAACGACTCGTCGAATCGTACCTGACAGGATGCATCACGTCCCAGCTCAATCTGGTCGATGATGATTTTCTGTGACTCACCAGCTGAGTGGTACTTCGAGCTGGTCTTGTGCTCCAGGATGTAGTAAGTACGTCCTGATCCGTTGAAGATTGCACCTACGCCTGCTCCTACTGAGCCGGCCACTGTGCGTTTGTAACTGTTTTGAGTTTCCATAAAAATTAATATAGTTTTAGTGGGTTAAAAATATTCAAATCTCAGGGTGGCGTCACCGATGGTGATGATGTCGCCCGGTTTCAGGAAGTAGCCGTTGCGGGTCACTTGCACCGAGTTGACGAAGGTGCCGTTGCTCGAGTCGGTCCATTGCTGCAGGTCGCGCCGCCACTGGCCGTCCCTGATGGCCCATTGGCTGATGTCGGGCGTCGTCTCTATCGTGCAGTGGAAGCGCGAGATGTAGTCCGTGAAGTCCGACTTGATATAGATGGCGTTGCCGGGCTGACGGCCCATCGTCAGGATACGTCCCTTCTGGCTGAGCAGCTGGTTCAGGTTATACACGCGTCCGTATTCCTCGCCCTGCATGACCTTCAGCTGATAGCCGTGCCTGACGACAGGGTTGGCATGAGGTGCGGGCGTCGGCGGCTGGTAGGCTCTGGGCTGTATGGGCGGTGTGTAGCTCACGCCTCCGCCACCTTGTGGCAGCAGGCGCATCACCTCGTGTGCCGTCTGCAGGCGCTGTCTGAAGTCTGGCTGTAGGCAGCCGCCGATGAGCTGTGCCCACTGCTGGCTGTTGGCCAGGTTCTGAAGCAGACCGCGGTTCCAGATGCCGTCCTTTCCCCGCTTCTGATACTCAGCCAGATCGTTGTGGCTTTCCAGCGTTCCGAAGGGTAGGGCACCCGTGAGCAGCTGGAAGGTGAGCACGCCGAACGAGAAGATGTCGGTCGTAGGCAGTACGGTGGATCCGCCTCTTGCCCTGTTCACCTGCTCGGGCGGCATATAGGCGTAGGTGCCGAAGATCTGGTTGGGCTTGCCGAAGATGTTGCGCTGCGTCATGCGGTGGTTACGGTCGCCTGAGATGCCGAAGTCGGTGAGCGCGGCCTTGCCGTTCTGCTTGAAGAGCACGTTCTCCGGTTTCAGGTCGCGATGCACCTTCCCCTGTGCGTGGAGCGCGTCGAGGCCGATCAGGATATCGCGGCAGATGCGCGGTGCCTGGGCTTCGTTCTTGCCGAGCATGGGCTCCAGGTCGCCGCCTGGACAGAACTCCATCACGATGTAGGGGTTGCCGCCCACTGTCCCGTAGTCGAGCGAGCGCACCAGGTTGTCACAGTCTATCTGTCCGGTCTTGAACTCCATCTCGAAGCGGTCCATCAGGGGCTTGCGGATGTCGGCTGGCACTTCCCACAGGCGCAGCAGCTTCAGGGCATATTTCATGCCTCCCCGGTCTTCGACGAGATAGACCACACCGAAGCTGCCTTCACCCAGCGTCTTCCTGACGGTATACTGGCTGACGACATTTCCCGGCTGGAAATCGCATCTGTCAACGACCTGATAGGAGGTACTCATATCACCTTAATTATATATAGATAGGAGCGACGACGTTATTTCGGCTCGAACTTGAATCGGCGGTCGCCCATCACGACGACATCGCCCGGCTGGATCTCAAACTTGCGGCCGGCCTCGATATAGGTTGAGCCCAGTTCGCTCTTGTTGATGATATACCACTTGCCGTCCTCGATGCTGATCTCGGCCTGCTCCTTCGAGGTGATCGTGCGGTTGTCGGGCTCCGTGTTCTCGCGGTTCAGGACGACCGATGTTCCCTCATACTCGTTGGTTCTGGGCTGGGTGATCTCGTCTTCCTCGAGCAGCAGCTCCAGTGTGAACTTAGGCTTCGGGGCAGCGGGCTTGTGCTTGATGGCCCTCACGGTCGGCAGGTGAACCTTGCTGCCGCACTTCGGACAGAACGAGAAATCCGTCGACACTTCAGTGCCGCAGCTCTGACAGGTGACGTGATCGGGGATGTCGAATTCTGCCAGGCTGTCAGCTACGGGTGCAGCGGCTATCGGTGCTGCTGCGGGTGCTGCTGCGGGCTGTGGCGCCGGGGTTGCCGGAGCCATCTTCGTGCCGCAGTTCGGACAGGTGGTGAAGTCGCCTACCACCGGGTAGCCGCAGTTCGGGCAGTTGCGCGAGCCCTGAGGCTGCGGGTTGCCGCCTGCCTCCTGACCGTTGGGGTTATACACGCGGGTCGGGCGTGGGGCCGGCCCCTGATTGGCTACACCGATCACGGTGGGGCGGGGCATAGGATCCTGTTGCATGCTTGCTCCTACCACCGTCGGACGGGGCATCTGCTCTCCGCCGCCGTAGCCTTGCGGCTGCTGAGGATAGCCTTGCGGGGCCTGCTGCTGGTAAGCCGGTTGTTGGGGCTGATAGCCTTGATTTGCGTAACCGCCGCCACCGCCGTGAAGCTGATGGCCGCATTTGATACAGTTAGATGCTCCTGGGTCGTTGTCCCAGCCACAATTGTTACATCTCATAGTCTTATGCTCTTAGTTGAATAATTTGATTTTTCTGCCGTCTTCCTGATCCACGCGGATAGAGAACTTTTCACCTTGGCTGCGCACCGTGATGATGCCGAAGCGTCCGTTCTTGAAGACAGGATCACTCTTGTCGACTTTCTTGGTCTTCACCGTCAGCTCGTTGCCGCTGGTCACCTCCACGGTACACCAGTCGGGGTATTCCACCAGCTCCCAGTTCTTGTTGTCGCTGTAGAGCGTGTCGCTGTTGCAGCTGATGGCAATTTTCTCCTCATCATCCTTGCTGACTTTCATCCTTACCTTATTAGGTATGGCTTCGAGTACGGGCTTGCGGCCGTTCTGTACGAGGGTGATGAACTTGGTGGCGTCGCCGTAGATCACGGTGATGCCCGTCTGGCGCTTGATGGTGCTGGCCGAAGGCTGGCAGGTCACCTCGAGCTCCTTGCCGTCCATCGATTTCGACAGCTTGCACCAGGCCTCGCTCTCCGAGGCTACGTTGGCTGTCCAGTCGCTTGATTCAGGCAGCGTACTGACGCCGACCTTCTTGGTTGCTTCCGTCTCGGCGTCGAACACCATGTAGGTGGTGGTGATGTTCAGCTGCTTCGAACCCTGCTTCTGCACCGGTCCGCTGTCGGAGCTGTCGCCGCTCTTACGCTTGGCCAGACGGTTGCACTTAGCAATCTGCGCCTTGCACTTCTTCACGTTGTCTGCACTCTTGTTGATGGCCATCGAAGCCTTGAAGCTGGCGATGGCTCCCTGATAGTCGCCACTGTTCATGAGCGAAATGCCCTTGTTGTATGAAGCACTGGCACTCTGGGCGAAGCTGGCGCTTGGAACGAAGCACAGCAGCCCTACAATCATCATCAGTCTGATAATCAATCTGTTCATTGTGTTAGGTTTCAGTTATTTGTTTGTGTGACATACGGTTTGATGCTCTCCACGCGCTGTTCGGTCTCAGAGGTGTCGAACTCCAGATCCTTCAGCGACTTGATCATCTCCGTCAACCCTGTGTAGACGGTCTCCAGCGCGTTGGTGATGCTGATCTGCTGCTGCTGGGCGGCAGTAGCCACGTCGGCCGAGAGGGAGTCCTTGTCGGCCAGCGCCTCGTCGATCTTCTTGAGGGCGTTGATATAGATCTGCTCCACCTTGCCATACTGAGTGTCGTACGGGTCGTCCGGGTGGTTGCTGATGATCGTGTCGGCCTCCAGACGGATGGCGGCTGCCTCGTTGATGCGCTCCTGGGCCAACGAGTCGTAGTTGATGCGCGGCAGGGCAACTGTCTCGGGTTCGGGCGAACCGCCTCCGGCGAAGATGGCGATGAGCACGATGACAGCCACGATGGCTGCGGCAATACCGCCGTAGAGCAGTTTCTTGTTGCCTCCCTGGTTCAGGGGCTTGCTCTTCTTGATGGCGGGCTCGGCTTGCGGTGTCGGCGGCTGTAGTCCGTCCTGCGAGTTGTTGATCGGGTTCGCTCCCTGCGGACCCTGCATCGGCTGCTCGGGGATGGCTCCTGCGTTGGCCAGCTTGTCGGCCTGAGCCTGATTGATGATCAGCTCGTTGGGCATCACGATGCCGTGCAGGTGGTTGTAGGTCATCTCCTCCACCTTACGTGCCGACGGACGGTCCCATGTCTCCTTGGCAAGACAGGCGTAGACGATATCCTTCAGTTCCTGCGAGAAGTTCTCCTCGATGATGGGAATGTCGGCACCGTTCTTCTGGAGTACGCCTCCGTGGTTGCCGAACGGCGGATTGCCCCCCGACATCAGCTCGTACATCATGGCACCCATCGACCATACGTCGCTCGCCATGATCGGCTTCGGATTGGCACTGAATCGTTCTGGCCCCATATAGGCCAGCGTGCCGCCGCTTTGCTCCTGGGCCATACCGTTACGGATGGTACTTCTCACGCGTGCGCTGATACCGAAGTCGGTAATCATGAAGTGACCTTCGTCGTTCACGAGGATATTGTCGGGCTTGATGTCCTGATGGATAAGAGGCGGCTCCTTCTCATGCAGATAGGCCAGACCGGCAGCCACGTCGTGCAGCAGGTTCCAGCATTCCTCCTCCGTGATCTTGTTGTCTTCGGTGATGTATTTGAATGCCGAGCCGTTCTTGCAGAAGGGCATGATCAGGTAGGGCTGGCGGTTCCAGCTGTCGAAGTGGGTCGGGCGGAGCAGGTTCGTGTGGTTCATGTCGAAAACCATCGAGAACTCCTGCGTGAACATCTTCAGACCGGCCTCGTCGAGTCCCGTACCGGGTGCATACACTTTCACTGCCACTTGCACGCCCGTCAGGCTGTCCTCAGCCAGCCAGACTTCTGCGAATCCTCCTCTTCCCAGTAGTTTAATAAACTTATACCTGTCGGCAAATAACAGGCCTTCTTCTAATGTCATAATATTAATGTTAATCTATTTAAATTCAGAATTTGATTCCAAAAGTACGAAATTTTCCGCATACAATAGCAAAATTATCGAAATTTAACATAAAATTGTTGCTATTTGTTTGTGTTTCCCCGTTTCCTATCTTTTCATAGTGGCTCTTTCCGCGAATGATTGTGCGCGGTACACCAATTTATCTCCTGACCACTTTTTCCCCCTCGTGGAGATAGATTCCTTTTTGAGGACGGTCCACTTTCTGGCCCTGCAGATTGTAATAGTTTCTGTCTTTATCGGGAGTGATTGGCGTGTCATTGATTGCGTTCGTGGCCGACAGTTCGCCGATGGCCTCGTCGAGCCATTTTTTCCGGTAGCTCAGCCATGAGATGATACCCCTTGTCCGCTCGTCCGAGAGTCTGCGGTCTTTGTCCCACAGCTCATTGTCAAGCACGACGGATTCGTCGAAAGCCCGCCCCTCCTCCGATGCGGCATAATCCTCCAAGTAGCTGAAAAGCTGGTCGAAGATGGTCGGCGACAGTTCCTTCCATCTTGCGATATAGGCCTGAATGAACGCCCGGTCGCTGAAGAGCGTGTCGTAGAAGAACCAGCCGTATTCATGCGTAGTGCTCCATTCATCTTTACAAACGAATATCATGTCAAAGTCCCAAAGCATCGCGAAGGCCACCTTCGTCTGGTCGGTGTTGTCATATTTTGTCAGATAGTAGTTGGCCCCCGCGGCATCTTGGTTTCCCAGGATGTCATGCAGCAGTATCCAGGTGGCGAACGACTTCACGTCGATATAGTTAGGATAGGTACCGTCGTTCAGCGACGCCTCCACCTGGTGTATCATCTCCGTGAAATAGGCTATCTGCTCTTCGGTGATGTCATCCTCGTCCGGGTATTTGAAAGTGTAGTTCATCGGAAGCCTCTTGATGGTGCTTTCCACATACACATTCTCGTTCCACCAGTAGGCGTCATATTCGAAGATATACCCCGTCTTGTCCACGTTCAGCCGGCAGTCCTTGTTTCTTTTCACCGACTCGCACAGCATGTATAGCCCCAGGTACTCCCCGTTGAAGATCAGGTTGACGTATTCGTATCCGGGCGTCCATTGCATCCCGGCCAGCTCATTCAGCTTGAAGCCCGTTTTGGCGCTGAGGCTCTCGTCGAGTATGAGCACCCAGTTCTTGTCTGAATATTTCCCGTCGTCACCTCTCCGCAGCAGATCAGCCTTTTTCTCCAGTTTGATCTTGTAGGGCTTCTTTTTGTAATATGCTGTCGTGTTGCCCCTGATCTTGATCGTCATCCCGCTCACATCCTCCTGATAGTCGCCGCTGTCGAAGAGCACCTCGTTCTTTTTTATAATCCTCAGCCTGCCCGGCACCTTCGTCGCATTCCTGATGCCATAGCCCGACAGCCCCGGAGGCGGCGTCACGCCTTCGAAAGTTGGCATTTCCCCGTCCACCGTCTCTATCTCGACTACTGGGAGCCCTATTTCGTATATCCTATGATGATCGGTCTCCTCAGCCATCATCGGAACGGTGAAGAGCGCCACGATACATATAAGGTATATAATTTTTTTTACATTCACGGTCTTGTCCTATTATGCTGCTTCAAGAAAACAGAGTTGCAAAAGTAGCCATTATTTCTGGAATAACCAAGAAATTCTTCATAAAAATCGAAAAACCACATCAGAAACCCCTCCGCATTGTTGTGCACACGTGCGGAGGGAAGGTGACACGAAAGGGTCAGGAGTAATTGTGACTGTTTAATTTAACCGTCTTACGTCTTTTTTCATTTTTGCATCATATCATTTGGCGGTTTCAGTATTTTTGCTTACCTTTGCATCTAAAACAAGATAGAGGAATGAAAAAAGCCTACTTCCTATTTATTTTGGCACTCCTGCCGTTCGTGGCAAATGCCTTCTGCTTTATATTCTGTCATCAATGGGATGTCTGGGATTGGAAGTCTGCTTGACAAGAAAAGTAAGAAAAACCTAAAAGACATTCAAGCGAAGGCCGTTGCTTCTGTCATGATTGCACCGAAAGTAATCGAACCAGCCACGACAGCTCCTACTCCCGACCTCTGCATCAAGAGGGACCGCTCACAATGTACCGAAGAATATCTGGCCAATAATCTGTTGGAAGAGAAGGATACTGATTTCATCAAGACTGACAAGCCTGATCCTCATTCCATCGCCTTCCACTTTAGGGACGGACAAATGAAGCAGGCAGTATGATGTAATTTGTTAAATAATCGTTATTTTCAGCGGAAATATGAAGAAAACGTATAGTTTCCGCTGATTATATGAATATTTTTATTATATTTGCAGCGGATTTTGGTTAATATTCATAAAACTATGAACGGGCCGACGGTTTTACGGACATCTGCGAGATGAAACATTCCGTAAACACCTTCACCATTGACAATGATTACGCTAAGGACTTGCAAAACAAACTTGACGCATACCGCGAACTGTCGAAGGACAAGCGCACCCTTCATCTTGTCATGGTAACAACGAACGGCGTTGCCCACAACAACTACTATAACATGGTACAGAAGGAGATAAACATGGACGAGCTGTTCACATAAAGACAAAACCGTTCTTCTTTAGTTTTACTTCATAAACTATTTTGCACGTACCGACTCTATCCTGGTCAGTACGGTGCTATTTTTATGTTTTCATGGAAGATTGTAAGATTCCCTGATCTTCATGCATATGACCTGATGGGTGAACTCAGACGCATATTCAACTTGAACCTCAAGGTCAGCAAAGCAGGCTTCATGCTTAACGACTGGTTTGAGAAGGTCGTGGCTACAGGCAATGAGTCCTTCAAGCAGATCATCAGGACATTCAAGAACAACTACAAAACCATACTCGGCTATTTCAAACGACGTTCCACCAATGCCTCTGCCGAGTCCTTCAATGCAAAGATCAAGATGTTCAGAACACAGTTGTGAATTTTAAGAATTATTATATCATTGTAACAAAGGGACGGTTCTTTTGTTATAACGGAAGAACCGTCCCACTGTTATCCTCATAATTTGATACACATCATGGTCAGGTCATCGTTGGGTTCGGCTCCGTCGCGGTGCTTTTCCACTTCGGCCTCTATGGCCTCAATAACCTGGCGGGCATTTTCGTAATGGATGGCACATAGAATCTCCAACAGACGGTCGTCACCGAACTGCTCCTGCTGCCGGTTCTCGGCTTCGTTCAGACCGTCGGTATAGATAAACAGCTGCCGTCCCTTGATGTTCTCAATTTCCTCGCCCTCATACTCCAGACCAGGCCAGAGTCCTATGGGCGCATTGGGTAGCATGTCGATAAACTCGCCACCCAGCTCACCGCCGCCGAGGACAGGCGCATTATGTCCCGCGTTGCAGAAGTCGAGATGTCCCGTCTGCAGGTCGAGAAGTCCAACAAACATGGTCACGAACATGGCGTTCACATTATCCTCACCGGCAAGGGCATTGTTCATGCTCGTGCAGATCTCTGCCGGCATCATGCCCTGTGTGGCGTGGGTGAGGAATAGTCGTGTGGCCTGCGCCATGAACAGCGAGGCGGGCACACCCTTGCCACTGACGTCGCCCAGCGCAAAATAGAGCTTGTCGCCTTCCAGATGATAGCCGTAAAGGTCACCACCCACCTCCTTGGCTGGTGTCATTGACGCATACATGTCGAGGCCTTCATAGTCGGGGAACGTGCTGGGCACCATCGACTTCTGAATGTCGCGGGCAACGCTCAGTTCGCCCTCCATGCGCTCCTTGGCGGCATTCACCTTGGCCAGACGCTTGGCTGCCCGTTGACGGATGATATGGAAGATGACAAAGAACACGGTGAGGGCAATGATAGCTACGACGAGTGCGAGTACACGTGCTCTTGAGAGGCGCATCTGCTGCTCTGCAATCTTGCGCTCCTTTCCCTGCGTGTCGTAAACGGTGGCCAGCTCGGCTGCGGCATCCTGCTTCTGGCTTGTCAGTGCCGAGTCGAAGCATTCATATATCTGCATACTCGTGGCGATAGCCGAGTCCTTGCGCCCAGCCAGTACATTGGCCCGCATCTTCGGCAAGAGATAGTGGCCTATGTTATCGAGCGACAGGTCTATGTCGCGCTTTTCAAAAACATAGTCCAAATGGGCGTAATTATCGGCTGCCTCCGCATAACGTCCTGCCGCCATCAGGTAGTCGCAGGCCGTGATGAGTGCAATATGGCGGTTTGAGAAGTTAGTCTTGCGGTGTTCGTCGTAGTGGCGTGCCGCCTCGTCGCTTTGCCCTAACCGTTGGCATACCTCGGCCAAATCGAGCTGAATGCTGCCTTTCAATAGGTCGGCCTGCTTCTCGATAACGTTTGGCTTTGTGTTGTAGATGTTCAGCGCGGAGTCCTCGCGTTCGAGCCAGACCTTGGCTTTGGCATACTCCGAGGTGTTGATATAGCTGGAGGAGATGTTGTCCATACGGATAATGATGCGGGGCATGTCAATGCCCATAGTGTCGACGTCCATCCACTGCCGCAGCAGCGCGTAGGCCTTGTCAAACGAGGCAGCGGCTTCATCGCTCATGTGCAGGTTCTGCTGGCATTCTCCAATGACGATGTTCAATTGTGTTAAGTCGCCAAAGTCCTTGTTGCCCAGCGAGTCCATGATAGCCAGTGTGGGCAAGGCTTCTGAGAGTGCTCCTTCAAAGTCGCCCTCTGTCGACAGGACACGCGCCAGCAGGCCTTTTGCCCTCAGGTACAGCCTCATGTCTGCCGCATCGGGCGTGTCGTTGGCAGTGGCTTCCTTCAGGTGCTCCTGAGCTTCTTTCAGCATGCCTCTGTTCGCGGCTCCTCCACCATGGTAGTAGTGGGCGGCCACCTTCGATATATCGCCCGTTTCTCCCAAGCTGTCAGCGAGTATTATCATGCGTTTGTAGTCGTGGACTTCCTGAGCGTCTAAAATCAGTCTCTCGCCGACGGAAATGTTGCTCTCGTCGAAAATGTCGCCCACAAGGGGCTTGTTCTGCCTACCAGTACAGCCGAGTAACAGAATGGCGGCTATTATCCATAGTTTTGTCTGTTTCATTTTCTAATTACTTTTTGCTGGTTCTCGATGACGATGCCGCGGGTGCTGGCTGTGGCTGGCGTGCCTTGCAGGGTGTAGGCAGAACCCTCCGTTATGGGAACGATGCGGGCTGAGTTTACGGGCGTGGACTCGCCTGTTTTTTCCTTGAACTCAGCACGGGCACGGGCCAACTGGTCGATGAAGCGCTCGTGGTTGCGAATCAGTTGATAGAGCACCGAGCCAGCCATGCGACCAGCATCGACATCGCTCTGCCAATGGTAGCCGGCGATGACGCGGCTCTGGCCGAACTCATAGCCACGGGCGAGCAATGCCTCCATCGCCTCGTTAGACTGATTGATGTCTGATAGCAGAAGTGCCGAAGTCCAGAAGAACACGGTATGGCCCGAGGGATAGGATCCCTCATTGCGATGCTTCTCCTCCTTCTCGGGAATCAGTGTACCCTCGTCGTAGTAGGCGTAGGGGCGCTGGCGGTTGAACGTGGCCTTGGCATCGTGATAGATGCTGTCGCACGAGGCGCAGACATCCTGCAGGATGCTGTAGATCTCGGGTGTGCCCTCCTTCGTGATTTCCAGCCCGAAGAGCGGCCCCATCTCGTCGATGACGGTCTGCATGCTGTACACGGCATCGCGCTGAGCCTGGGCAGCACGCGCCTCATCCTGGCGCATCAGCTTGCCCCAGAGGTGTTGTGACTGGTCGGCCACGAAGCGTGCCGACTCAAATGCCGGGAAGGACGGCAGGATCTTTGTCATGTCGGGCAGTTCGGCCTTGGTGAAATACGCGTGTCCGTTCGTCTCGTCGCCAGCTGCCTGGACATTGGCGGCACAGCAGAACATCAGCGTAGCTGCCACCATTCTCATTAAATTCTTTTTCATCTTAATTATCTGTTCAATTATTGTTTGTTCGTTTCGATATATCAGAAGAGTCCCTCCGTTACATGATGTTACAAAAAACGCTGCCTAAACCAAAGGGAGAAAACAGGGTCTGTAATATAGAGTTGGCGCATTTCTGAATAGATGAGATCACGCTCGATAAGGGCATCACGAAGACGCACCATATTGGATGGACTGCCCAAATCAAACTGACTACGCACCTTCTTTTCGTTGTAGCCGGAGTGTATGCCAGTAACAATGGCACGCAGCAAATTCATTTGATAGCCAGAAAGAGGTTCTATCTGCTGCATATAAAGAGCCTCGTTGGTACTTATCAGTTCCTTGATGGCCAATGGAAGCAATTCATCCTTTGCAGATTCCCCTAGAGGTGTATGGTTTAGAACAATGGAAGCCAGATGCTGAACGTACGACGGATATAGGTCAACTGACTCACAGATTTTCGTAACCAGCTCTTCAGAGATATGTCTGCCTGCGCTCTCAAAATGGCTAACGATGTAGCCAGTCCAGTCAGATATTGGAATCTTCTGCAACCACAGCAAGTCGCCAAACTGATAGAACGGCATGCTGCGATTTAGGAAAATCTTGCTCATCATGTGACGTTTACTGCCGAAAAGACAATAGGACGTATAGTGATGATGTTGCCAGACAGAACGCAACCGAGCCTGAACAGTTTTTGTATTCTCAAACTCACCCACCTGCTGAAACTCATCAATGCATACAACAATGTGACAATCTTTGCGTTTGGCTATTACCTCAACCATATTCAGTATTTCTTCTGGACTATGGGTTTCAGGAGTGATGCCAAGAGACACGCTGATATCTGATGTCGGATCTATTGGAAAGTGGATTCTAGGTGTGAGTCGTGCAAGAAAATCTTTGGCTTCATCCATCCATAATTGAACTTTGGTGGCCGTCTGTTTTAGAACTGCCGCAGCCATGACATTATAGAAGTCATATTCGCTCTTACATCCGAAGATGTCCAATCGAACAGTAATGATATTGCTTCCTTCCAACTGTCGGCAGACATGATCCACCAAAGATGTCTTACCCCAACGACGAGGTGATATGAGAATAGAGTTGATACCATTCTCAAAATTCTGTTTCAATCGACGGGTTTCTTCCACACGCCCTGTGAAATTGTAGTCTGTTACAGCTACTCCATAGACAAAACTCTTCTCCATAACCTGTTGTATTTGTAAGCTTTTGCGGACAAAGGTAGCAAAAAAAACACAACTTCACAAACTTGTGAATCACAAACTTGTGAATTTTAAGAATTATTATATCATCATGTCAATTCAGAATAGTTTTTGGGACAGGTACTTGAGTGTGGCTCCTCATACCCAAGTGCCTGTCCCAATGACTATCAGTCGAGGAAATCTTCTGTCTTTTTGCTCGGAATGACTCTCACCAATTGGATGATGTCATCTTGCGCAAAACAGTCTGTGGCATATCGTTTACCGTCAGCTGCTGTCATTTTCAGTTGACTACAGCGTGTAGTCAACTCGTTCCCTGCTTTCTTGAGTCGGGTCTTCAGCACACTCCAGTACTTACGAGGATTAGGACTATCGGTTATAGCCCCAACGATATCCACAATAGAGAACCACCATGTGGACTTTTCTTCATCCCACACAGCCCTGACCTCATGGTCTTTATAGAATCGTATCGACTTCTTGTTCATATTCTAGATGCAAAGATAAGGATTATCTGGCAAATCTCCAAATTATTTCGAGAGAAAAATAGGGGCGGAGATTGTCATGATTGTCATCTTGTCAATTGTCATTAAGGATTCTGGGGGAGCCCCAAATGCTCACTATATATAAATAATTTAAATTATTTTTATATAGTGCCTAATTTTCACCCCAGCGGGAATTGCAAATGACAAATGACAAGATGACAAGATGACAACGGTGGGAGGTCGAAAAACTGAAATGTGTCTTTTTGCGTGTCTTTTTTGAAGAATAATTTGCAGGACTTATGAAAAAGTTGTACCTTTGCAGTGTCAATGAAAAAAGACGAAATTTGCGGCCTAACTAGGGCGGAAGAATTTTCTAGTGCACGAGGACGTTTTTCCTAACTATTCGCCAAAAATGAGTCTGATTCGGAGATGAAGAAAATAATTTACACTAACAATTAACAATTTATTAACCCTTTAAAAGAATTAAGATTATGGCATTGAAAGTAAAAGCAGTAGAAAAGTTGGTAAAGTTCAGTAAGACCGATCCTGGCGTATGGCGTTACGTGATGTCTCCTGAGTTGTACATCGCTCTGGCACAGGACAAGGTGATCCGTGAGGCAGCCCTCCGCAGCGGCGTGAGCAAGGGCGTGATGAAGGCCTGTTGGGATGCAGCCGGTGAGGTGATCAAGGCTTGGGCGACCGAAGGTCACAGCGTGGCTCTGCCCGGTCTGGGAACCATGCGATTCGGCCTGCGCGCCAAGAGCGTTGAGGACGTGAACGACGTGAAGACCTCGCTCATCAAGAGCCGCCGTATCATCTTCACCCCGGCACAGGAGCTGAAGGACGAGCTGGCCGACACGGCGATCCAGATCACGTGCTACGACCGCACGGGCAAGGAGGTGAAGCGTGTGACCTCGGCTGACGCTGGCACCGTGGAGGATCCTGAGAACACCGAGAACACGGAGAACACCGATAATCAGGGCACGAACAGCGGTTCGAACGATAACCCCGGTTCGAACGACAATCCCGGTTCGAACGACAACCCAGGCAGCGACGATAATCCTTAATGCGCTGGGGCCTCACACGGGGACAGGGCCTCTGTAATTCGCGACGGCTTTCAGCGTCGCTGCTCACAGAAGGACCAGTCCCCATGTAAGGCGGGCTGCGCGATGCAAATTTCAATTTTCAAACTTCAATTTTCAAATTATGAAGAAGCAGAGGATTATTGAGCTGGCGGTGAAGATGATAGTAGCTGCGCTCACGGCTTTCCTGACGGCCATCACGACCACGAGTTGTATGGGGCGCGGACCTTTTTAAAAAAGGTAAAAAGGGACTCCGAGCTTGCTCGCCTGAGCACCGCAAGGAGCGCAAGAAAAAGGTAAAAAGGTAAAGAGCGGCAGATCTCTCACTTTCGGAGTCTGCCGCTCTATATTAGTCGTATGCCTATCATCTCAATATGTCAAACCAAAAGCCCAGAGTGGTATGATGTTGACTGAGCCGTATTCAATATCATCCTTGACGATATAACCTTCTAAGGCATTAGAGATTTGTTTCTTCCCTTTTTTCTTTCCACCGACCTCAAACGTTTTGCCATCAATCTCGAAATCACTAACCCGAGAACTAATCACATCAGCAGTTACCCTCATCTGATTATAGAAGAATGTCTCGCGGATATTGCCAATATCAGTTGCTTCTTTGCCTAAAAGATAAGCCAGACTTGTATTGTCAAGATATACTTTCTCTACTTTTCCTACCCCCCTAATACCACCTGTGTCATCACGCAATTGGCCAATCATACCAGCCTGCTCCATATGAAGGAAATAATCAGGCAACACATTACGGCTTACACCTATAACAGTGGCCAAAGAGTCCATTACAGGTTTGAAGGGAACACTTTGGGCTATAATTGCCAGCAGCTTTTTAAGCTTTCTACCTGTAGAAGCGTTCATATTGGCGTATTGAGGGATATCAACTTCCATCGTCTGGTTAACAACCTGTCGAAGTTTCAATTTATAGTCTGATTCACCAGCAAACGGATAATAACCCTTTTGGAGATAATCACGGAATAACGGCAGAGGATGATTGACATTGGCGATTTGTGCCTTTAACCCGAGAACATCATCCAGAGAATATACAGGGACCTTAATGTCATGAAACAGCTGAAGGTATTCCCTGAACGACAAACCCTGCATCTCGAATATGGGAGCACGTCGACTCAGATCAGAGAAACCCTTATAAATATCAAGTACAGATGATCCTGTGAAACCAACTTTTACGTCTGGATGGGCATCGTATATCTGTTTCAGTTCTCGCGACCAATTCTCGTATTTATGTATTTCGTCAATGAATATCTGCTCACCTCCTTCTTTGGCGAACTCATCCACAACATCAATAAGTGTATGAGAGGAAAAATAGAATTGATCTGCACTTACATAGAGTATCCGCCTCAAATCCTTGTGCTCCTTAATATATTGAAGGATCATCGTTGATTTCCCCACACCCCGAGGCCCTACGAGACCAAACATCCTTGACTCCCAACTGACTTGGCCATACATATAACGGCGAAAGGTTGAAGTCGTTAACTTCAACTGTTCTTCCATAAATTCAACAAGAGATATGTCCATATGCACTTTTATTTAATTGGATTTTGGTGCAAAGATAATAAAATTGCACTAAATAAGTGCAGAAAATCTAAAAAAATGCACTACAATAGTGCAAATTTCCCCATTATTATCGCTTGATGAATGCAAATACTTGGAAATTTTCCACCCTTAATTATTAACCAATAACAAGAGCGGCAGACTCCGAATGATGGAGGGCTGCCGCTCTATTTCAGTCGTATGACAAAGTCTTATTTGCTGTCTGCCTCTGCCTGCTTGGTCTCGGGAGCATCCTCACCGTAGTAGTTGTAGTAGGCATTGTAGCGGTTGTAGCCCCAGTTCGACTGCAGACGGTCGGGATCGAGCTCCTTGGCCTTGTCGAACAGTTCGATGGCCTGTTTGTAGAGAGCCTTCTTCTGAGCGGGATCCTCAGTCTCCTGAGCCTGTACGCTGTATGCAGTACCTGCATAGGTAGCAATCACAGCATTGTCGCTCTTGACCTCGTAAGCCTTCTTCAGGTATTTGACGGCCTCTGCAGCCTTCTGAGACTGCAACAGGGCGAGACCCTTGTCGGCGAGGGCTACGAAGTTGTTGGGATTGACTTCGAGGGCATCGTCGAGGATCTTATAGGCAGCAGCCTCGTCACCAAGTCCAAGAATGACGTTGTAGAGCTTCTCCATCACGCCGTCGGTCTTGTGCTCAGCATAGATCTCCTTCAGCTGGTCGCGATACTTGACAGAGTCCTCCTTGGTCTTGAGCTCACCACCGAGTATCTCGAGCTTGAGGTTGAGGGCGTTCTCGTACTCCTCGGGATCCTTCATGGCGATGTCGGCCAGCTGGAGCGACTTCTCCATATCCTTGTCCTGATAGGCGAACACAGCGGCAAAGCGGGCTACCTGTCCGAAATAGGGCTTCTGAGCCTCACGGTCGCAGTTCTTGAACATGGGGAACTCGTTAGACTCTGCGAAGAGCTGCCAGTACTTGCGGGCATTGGCGTTGTCACGAGCCTGAAGGGCGTCCTGACCGGCATTCACCAACTGGTTACGGGGTCCGACCCACAGACGCTGGGCGTTCTTCTCTGCGAACTTGGGAGCAACCTTGCCTTTCTCGTTGGGCTTCTGGTCGAATTCGTCGCACAGCTTGGCTGCCATGATGGCATTGTAGGCCATCTCGCTCATAATCTGGGTGTCGACGGGCTTCTCTTCCTTACCCATCTGTTTGTTCACCTGGTTCTCCATAACGATAGAGTTCTGGGCGTTGAACTGGTCGAAAGCGAGGTCAACGAGCTTGTTGTAGGCCTTGGCCTTCTCTGCATCGTTGGCGAGGGAAGCGAGACTGCTGTTGAGCAGGGTTTCAGCCTCGGCATAGGTCTTTGCCTTGAGGATAGCCTTCAAAGCGTCACTGTCACCGGCAAATGCTGTAGCGCTGGCCACGAGCATCACTGCCATCATCATAATTTTTTTCATAAGCCTAAAAATTGGTTGAACCGTTAATTATTAATTGATTTTATACTTGTTTGACGTTGTTGAACCGAAATGGTTTAATTCTCATCGGGGATTGTGATCAGCGGAGCGTTGTTTGCCTCGTCAATCTCCTCGTCGGCAATCTCAGCCTCCTCAACATCTTCCTCCTGAGAGTGCATCACCTTGCAGACGCTGGCGATGACGTCGTTCTTCTTCGCGAGGTTGATCAGACGGACACCCTGCGTGTTGCGGCCCATCACGCGGACATCGGCCACACTCAGACGGATCAGGACACCGCTCTTGTTGATGATCATCAGGTCGTTCTCGTCGGTGACCACCTTGATGGCTACCAGACGGCCTGTCTTCTCGGTGATGGCGAGGGTCTTGACACCCTTGGCACCGCGGGCGGTCTTACGATAGTCCTCCACCTCGGAACGCTTGCCGTAGCCGTTCTCGGAGACGACCATAATCGTCTCGGCCACAGGATCATTGACGCAAACCATGCCGACCACCTCGTCGTCGCCGTCGTCGAGTCGCATACCGATCACACCGGTTGCCACACGGCCCATCGTGCGTACATCATTCTCGTCGAAGCGTACGGCACGGCCGTTGCGGTTGGCCAGAAGCAGCTCATTACGGCCATTGGTGAGGCGAACGCCTACCACCTCGTCGCCCTCGTTGATGTTGATGGCGATGACTCCGGCAGCACGCACGTTCTTGTAGGCATCGAGACGGGTCTTCTTGATGATACCCTGCTTGGTGGCGAACACCACATAGTGGGACTGCAGGAACTCCTCGTCGTTAAAGTTCTTGATGCGCAGCACGGCGTTGATGGAGTCGTCGGGCTCGATGTTGAGCATGTTCTGGATGGCACGGCCCTTCGAGTTCTTGTCGCCCTCGGGGATCTCGTAGCACTTCTGCCAGTAGCAGCGTCCCTTCTGGGTGAAGAAGAGCAGCGTGTTGTGCATCGTGGCAGGATAGATATACTCGGTGAAGTCGTTGTCGCGATGACGGGCTGCCTTGGCGCCGACACCTCCCCTGCCCTGCTCGTGGAACTCGTCGAGATGGGTGCGCTTGATATAGCCCATGTGGCTGATGGTGATGACCACTGGATCGTCGGGATAGAAGTCCTCGGCATTGAACTCGTGGTCGA
>JAEEGG010000693.1_pt1 | contig 100580 bp, 90 predicted proteins | sample 9134161 | NCBI WGS metagenome assembly JAEEGG01 (sample SAMN16246543, study PRJNA631951) | gut metagenome | biome: gut microbiome; feature: rumen; material: CR-attached | host: Bos | place: Iran: Karaj | collected 2018-10
AGGAAGTTGAAAGAGGTCAGGTTATCGCTAAGCCCGGCACAACAACTCCTCACACAAAGTTCACAGGCCAAGTTTACGTTCTTACAAAGGAAGAGGGTGGACGTCATAAGCCTTTCGTAACAGGTTACCGTCCTCAGTTCTACTTCAGAACAACAGACGTTACAGGCGTTATCAAGCTTCCTGAGGGAACAGACATGTGCATGCCTGGCGACCACGTAACAATCGAAGCAGACCTCATCACTCCTATCGCTATGGAGCAGGGTCTTAAGTTCGCTATCCGTGAGGGTGGTCACACAGTAGGCGCTGGTACAGTTTCTACAATCATCGAGTAATCGGTAAGAACTGAATCAATGTTCATTCAAGGGGTTGTCCTAATCGGCAACCCCTTTATTTTCGGGCATTTCAGAGATCATGTAATATGTTTGAAATGCTCTTACCTAATTTTTGCCTTAATTTTGATGCAGAATGGATATTTTACGATTTTACAATCATACTGATTTAAGACCTTAACATTTTCAGGGATAAAAGGAGAATAAAAATGAAACGATCAATCTTGAAGATAACAGCAACGCTGCTAATCGCTTCAATGGCAATGTCGGTCGCTGCCTGCAGCAGCAACGGAGGCGGCAGTCACAGCCTCAGCAACAATAACAAGACCGGCGGAAGCAGAAGTGAAAGCCGCAGCGGCGATAAGATCTCTTCCGACGATCCGTGGTTTGATTCCAATTTATTAAAAGTTGACATTCCCGTTGATGGCAGCAGACCTTTGGAGTATACATATCCGAGACTTGCGGGCGTAGATGATAAGTATATCGTCGTACTTACGTCCGGATATTATAAGATGCCTACCGGAAATGACGTCGACTGGAATAATTTCAATTACAACGATTATGCGATCAACGTCCTGTCGGTATTAGACAGAAACAGCAAAGATATCGTTAATTCCATCGATCTGACAAAGGATCTTCCCAAGAACGGTTACATCGACAGCGCTTCCTATACGGACGGCAAGATCACTACAAGATGCACTACTTATGATGACGCTACTTACAGCATGTCTACAACTGAAACGGATATCGATCCTATTAGCGGAAACGTGTTGGATAAGCGCGATCTTGGTAATGATGAAGAAGATAATTCAAGCATAGAGCGCACCTTCAAAGTCGGTGAGTATAAGATCGATACATCGATCAATTGGGACAACAACGACAATGCATACTATGTTTTGTATATCACGGATCCCAACGGCGACAGGGATAAGGTAAAGCTTAAGGAAACCGGCGTAAACATCTACGACATCCCTCTCATTCTGTCTGTCGGCAATGACAAGGCTATAATACCTGCCCGCACGGAGAATGACACGAAGTATTATGAGTTGGATCTTAAGAACGGTTCGGTCGATCCTGCTAACGAGAAAGAATACAACTGGCTTGATTTTGACAGCATATATAATTCTTTTACCGCACCTGACGGAACAATATATTTCACCACATCCATCGGAATCTCTAAGATCGATCTTAAGAATAAGCGTACGGAAGAGATCTTTAACTACAGCTGGTGCGGTGTAAACAGAAGCATTATCAATAGTCTTGAGCTGGTGGAGTGTACCGATGACGGATTTGTTCTTGCAGGCGAGAACTACGCTTACAATCCTTATCAGAATTCCAGTGTGTCGGATTTCATCATCGTAGAGTTCAATAAAGCTTCAAAGAATCCTAATGCGGGAAAGAAGATCCTTGAGATGTATTCTGCATACGGATCCGTCAATAAGGAGATCGGCGATGCCATCATTCAGTTCAATGAGAACAGCAAAGACTATTTCATTGAAGTTACTGACCGTTATTCCAATGATTCAAACTACGATTATTCAAATATCAACAGTGAAGACGATTGGGAAAACCTTTCCAACAAAATCAATGCGGAGATGAGCAATGCTCTCGCCATGGATATAATGAACGGTGAAGGCCCTGATATTCTTTTGAATACGAGTGATCTTGGTCAGCTTAACAATACGAACTACCTTGTGGATCTTTCACCTTACATCGGCAATCTCGATTCGGGAAAATACTTTACCAATGTCCTGGAAGAAGCAAAGGTAGACGGAAATCTCTATCAGTTCCCGTTCTGCTTTACGATAGAAGGCATCCATACCGATGCCAAATATGCCGGCGCATCCGGTGTCGGATTTACCACGAAAGAATACGAGAAGTTCCTTAATGAGACACTGAACGGTACGGATGTTATTCCTGCAGGTCAGGCCATCTATTTTACAAAGCTCTTTAACAACATGAGCGAAAAATTCATCGTCGACGGCAAAGCTGATTTCTCAAGCGCTGAATTCGAACAGCTTGCTGAATATGTAAAGGATAATGTCCAGCTGAACAGCAAGTCATGGGATGAAATGTATAATTATGATGATGTTGTCACCGATGTCTCATATGGCGTAGGTACAACCGTATTCAAGGGCGATTACAGTTATTCTGAGGATAAAGCTGTTTTCTGTACAACATACGGAATCAGCAATTACTTCTCGAACATGGTCCAGTATCAGGGAACAAACACGATCCTGGGAATTCCTTCCACAGACGGCCGCGGCCCGAGAATCGCACCTTACTTCTCTATAGCAGTTTCTGCACAGGCAGAAAATGTCGATGCATGCGGAGAGTTCGTAAAGCTTCTTTTGTCAGATGATGTTCAGAAGAGTCTTGCCCTGAGTGATAACTTCGTTCTCAGCCGCGAGGCATTCAGAGAAGCCGGAAAGGTAGCAGTCGAATACTATAACGGTGAGGGCGGAGATTACATGGTAGCTTACGATCCGAAGACCGGCATGCCCGTGGATAACAGCAGACTTACGTTCTCCGAAAAGAACATTGATGACATGGAGAAGATAATCGACAGCTGTTCCGGCATGAATTCCTCAGACGCTTCGATCAATCTCATCCTCATTGAGGAGATGCAGCCTTATTTCTTAGGCCAGAAGGATCTGAAGAATGTTGCAACGGTCGCTCAGGACAGAGTGCAGAAAGTATTGGATGAAAGAGGATAATCTGAAGGACATAATAACATCTAACTGGGGCGTCTTTACGGGCGCCCCTTTAGTATCCGGATTATTACAACAAATCTAAATAATTTGACATTTGTTTGATGCTTATTTGATGTTTTGCGACATTACAATAATGACATATCATTATCCGGGAAAATAGGAAATAAGAGATAGGAGAATAGAATATGAAAAGAGTAATAACCAAAGCGGCAACGGCTTTGCTTGCTTTTTCCATGATGTTATCAGTTGCATCCTGCTCTAAGGGCAAAAGTGAAAGCAAGAGCAACAGCGGAAAAAAGATATCAGATGACACGCCCTGGTACGATGCCGAGATCTTTGAAGTGGAACAGGGACTCGATAAAAGCAAGGAAGCTGAATATGCTTTTTCGAGATTCGTAGGTTCTGATGACAAGTACGTAATCCTTCTGACTAACGGCAATTACAAGATGCCGGATAACATAGACTGGGAAAACTATAACTATGCCGATTATTCGATTTCGGTCATATCAGTAATAGACAGGGCTACTAAAAAGACCGTCAAGACAATTGATCTGAACAAAGAATTAAGTGACAGTGAATATGCAGAGAATGCCCGTTACTTAGACGGAAAGCTTACGCTTATCTACACCTCTTATGATACTACAACATGGGAAATGGCCGTTAAAGAAAAGGATATCGACCTTGAGTCCGGCAACGTTATTGGTACACGTGATGTCGACAGTCCCGGTGTTTTCCAGAGATCTTTTAAGGTTGGAGAATACACGGTAGAATCAGAAGCAGTCTGGAATACAGAGACGTCATATTTTATTCTGAATATTTATTCTCCCGACGGCAGCAAACAGCAGGTAGAGATCAAAGACGAGCGCAAGAACGTTTTTGAGGTCTCTGCGGTTATTCCTTTGAGCGAAGACAAGGCTCTGGTGATCGCATATGTTGAGAACGGAAACGGTTATTATGAACTGGATCTGAAGTCGGGGAAACTTACCGAGACAGACAGTAAGGACTATGAATGGCTTGATCTGGGCATCATGTACAACACCTTGAACGGTCCTGACGGTAATGTTTACTATACGACTCCTGCCGGCATTTCAAAGATCGACATGAAGAAAAAGACCGATGAAGAGATGTTCAATTACAGCTGGTGCGGAATTAACAGAAACATCATGACAAATCTTCAGCTAGCCGATGTATCAGAGGATTCGATCCTTCTTTGCGGTGATCAGTACATTATGAATCCTTTTACCCAGACGGCAAATTATAATAACGCAGATTTCTATCTTATTGAGTTTACAAAGGCTGCGAAAAATCCTCATGCGGGTAAGACGATCCTGGAGATGTATTCTTCTTACGGTTACACGGATGACAAGACCGCAGATGTGATCCTGGAATTCAATAAAACGAGCAGTGACTACTTTATTGAAGTTACGGACCGCTACAAGAGCACAGTCAGTTACGATTACGATGACATGAAAAGTGATGATGACATGGAAGCGGTCTGGCTGAACCGCAGCGCTGAGCTGAGCAACAAGCTTGCCATGGACATCATGAACGGCGACGGACCTGACATGCTCCTTGATGCAAGTTCTTACGGACAACTGAATAATCCGAATTATCTTGCCGATCTGACACCTTACATCGGACAGCTCGATTCAGATAAATTTTTTACGAACATTGCCGAAGCGGCAAAGGTTGACGGAAAGCTTTACAATCTTCCGGTATGCTTCAGCGTCGAAGGCATTCAGACAGATTCGAAATATGCAGGGAAATCCGGAATCGGTTTTACTACTGAAGAGTATGCAAAGTTCCTAAAAGAGACACTTAACGGTACGGACGTTATCAGTTCCGGTCAGGCACTGTATTTTGCAAATCTGTTCAACGGCATGAGTAACAGATTCATAAAAAACGGCAAAGCAGATTTCTCAGATCCGGATTTTGCAACGCTTGCGGAATTCGTTAAGGATAACGTTCAGGAAAAGAGCAAAGACTGGAATGAAGACGGCGAAGATGATCTGGGATACAGCACATACGCCATCTATGGCTACACGACCAGTGAGAACGGACTTGCCATGTACACTATCTGCGGCGGATATTTTGATTATTTCAGGGGTCTGGAAGAACTGAACGGAGCATCTGCGATATTGGGAATCCCTTCAGCTGACGGGCACGGACCTACGGTAAATTACTATAGTTCAATAGCTGTTTCATCCCAGTCCGCCAATGTCGAAGCATGCGGTGAATTTGTAAAGATGCTGATGTCTGACAGTGTTCAGGAAGATTATGCGATGCAGGGATATCTTGTGCTTAACAGGGCTGCTTTCAGAAAAGCCGGAGAAGCGGCAGTCGATTATTACAATAAGGCAGGCGGAGTAGATATCAACCAGTATGACCAGTACGGAAATCCTGTTCCCCCGAAGAACAAGCTCAAGTTCAATTACGGTCAGGTCGATGAACTCGAGAACATCATTTTGGCTTGTAAAGACATGAATACGGAAGATGCTGCGATCAATCTCATCTTAGTCGAAGAGATGCAGCCTTACTTTGCTGGCCAGAAGGATCTTAATGCCGTTCTGGAAGTTGCACAGGACAGAGTACAGAAAGTCCTGGACGAGAGAGGATAATACCCTGCACAGTCTGAAAATAAAGAAATAATAAGAGGCTGCCCGTAAGGACAGCCTCTAAATCTTTAAGCAAAAATGTTATCAGACTGCAGGCTTTGCAGCAGGTCTTGTAGGAGCAGCCTCAGATCCGGGTCTGCCTGCTGAAGCAGCAGGTCTCATCGGAGCAGCTTCAACTGCGGGCTCATCGAGCTTGTCTAATGTAAGAGCAGGCTTAGCCGGTTCGGGATCAGCGATTCCTGCAGCAGCTCTGAGCTTAGCGATCTCTTCAGCCTTGGCAGCAGCGATACGTGCTTCTTCTTCAGCCTTAGCGGCAGCAGCCTTAGCCTTCTGCTCTGCGAGGAGAGCAGCCTGTCTTGCTTCTTCAGCCTTAGCGGCAGCGATACGTGCTTCTTCGATGGCCTTCTCGGCAGCGATGCGTGCTTCCTTCTCAGCTTTCTCGGCAGCGATGCGGGCATCTTCTTCAGCCTTCATCTGATTTGCGGAATCGAGATCACCCTGAGCCTTAGTGAGAGCGAGCTTGGCAGCTTCATATTCAGCAGAAGCTTCTTCCTCTTCCTTAGTAGCTGTAATAACTGCAGCTTTGGATTCTTCCTCGACCTTCTCAGCTTCGATCCTTGCTCTCTCGTCAGCCTTTCTGCGCTCTGTGATCTTTGCTTCTTCAGCAGTAAGAGCAGCAGCAGCCTTTTCTTCTTCTTCTGCCTTAGCAATGGCGATCTTAGCAGCTTCTTCAGCTTTGGTGGCAGCGGCACGTGCTTCTTCAGCGCGCTTAACTGCCTCAAGAGTAGCAGCCTTGGCGATAGTCTCTTTTGCTATCGTGGATTCTTCTGCCTTGCGGGCAGCGATGAGAGCTTCTTCAGCTGCGGTAACGGCGCTTCTGCATTCAACTACCTTAGCTGCTGCAGCCTTAGCCTTTTGGCTGGCGCGGCGCTCTTCGTTCTGGGCCCTTAAAGCAACAGACTGTGCAAGAGTAAGAGCTGACTGGGCAGCACTTCTTGCAGGCTGAGGTGCGCGGCCGAGGGGCTTTCCTTCGGTCTCGATATCCTTCTCGTTGTCTTTCTCTTTCTCTGCAGCTTCTTTCTGCTCAGCAACATACTGTGCGTGGTTAATGGAAGCGGACTTCGGACGCTTGATCGGCGGTTTCAGTCCGACAGGAGTAATGTCATTCTTGTCGGAATCATCCTTGCGCCTTGCCTCTGCAGCCTTACGCATCTCGATCTGAGCCTTAGCGGCTTCAGCACGTTCTCTTGCGAGCTGCGCGGCAGTAGAATTAGACGCGATGTGAGTGGTATTACCACCCGGACGTCCTGATGTCTGAAGGTTAACGATGTTGGGATTGGAAGGTCTTACGTCCTGATGGACAGAAGACTGACCAATGCCCTGTGTAGCAAGGCCGCCGTTAACGCCGTCTTTTCCCTTAAAAACGTTTCCCAAAATGTTTGCCATCCCTTTGCCCCCTGAAATGTCAAGCTTTTGTAAAGATTTTGTTAATTCTCATTACTTTATTTATTATACTTTGCTTCAATATTTTTTCAAGACATTTTGACCCATTTCGCCCTCGTTTTTGAGGACAAATTTGTGCAGATGAGCAATCGACTAGTATTCAAGTTGGTGTTCCTGGGATGTGATCAGCCGGTATCGGGAACGTGTTCGCAAAAAACAGTCAAAAATGTTTAGCAATACTTTACAACGGGTTTAGCAGAGTGTATAATCGCACACGTTGTCAGTTTAGTGTCAGTAAACTCGAAGTTTAGGATAGGCAAAGTTATGGAGATCGGATCAAAGATTAAAAATCTCAGATTACAAAAGGGTCTTACCCAGGAAGAACTGGGTGACAGATGCGAGCTTTCAAAAGGTTTCATCTCGCTTCTGGAGAGCGACAAGACATCGCCTTCCATGGCTACCCTTGAGGATATCCTGAATGCACTCGGAACGGATTTCGCGCACTTTTTCAAGGAAGAATCCGATGTGAGAGTCGTTTACGGCAAAGATGATTTTTCCGTTAAGCAGGACCAGGATCTTAAGAACGAGATCTGCTGGCTCATTCCGAATGCGCAGAAGAACGAAATGGAACCCATTCTGATCACGATCGAACCCGGCGGTTCGACATATCCGGACAATCCCCATGAAGGCGAGGAGTTCGGTTACGTGATCGAAGGCGTTATCACGATAGTCATTGACAAGGAAAGATATCAGGCCAGGAAGGGCGAAAGCTTCTATATAGCCTGTGACAAATCCCATTTCCTTGAGAACAACTCAGGCAGGCAGGCGAAAGCAATATGGATCTCTTCGCCGCCGAGTTTCTGATCAGGAAGATAAAGATTTTCGGGAGGGGAACGATAAATGCAGTACAACCAGATCCTTGAAGACAGCACAGGCAGCGAGCACATCATAGAGATCAAAGACCTTTGCAAGAGCTTCGACGGCACAAAGGTATTAAAGGATATTACTTTTTATATCAGAAACAACGAATTCATAACGCTTCTGGGACCTTCCGGATGCGGTAAGTCAACGACGCTCCGCATTATTGCCGGTTTCGAGACTGCAGATTCCGGCATCGTGAATTTCGAGGGCAAGGACTTAAAGAGCGTTCCCGCGAATAAGCGCAACATCAATACGGTTTTCCAGAGATATGCGCTTTTCCCGCATCTCAACGTTTTTAATAACGTTGCATTTGGTCTCAAGATCAAGAAGGTCAACAAGAAGGAGATCGAGCAGAGAGTAAATAAGGCCCTGGAGACGGTAGGTCTTGCGGATTACGGTGAGAGATACATCGACCAGCTCTCGGGCGGACAGATGCAGAGAGTCGCTATCGCAAGGGCTATCGTTAACCGTCCGAGGATCCTTCTCCTCGACGAGCCTTTGGGCGCACTGGACCTCAAGATGAGAAAAGAAATGCAGATCGAGCTCAAGGAGATGCAGAGGGAATTGGGCATTACGTTTGTATACGTAACCCATGACCAGGAAGAGGCATTGACGATGTCCGATACGATCATTGTCATGAAGGACGGCGTCATCCAGCAGATCGGCACTCCCATTGATATCTATAATGAACCCAAGAATGCTTATGTCGCAGACTTTATCGGCGAGTCGAACATCGTCGCAGGTACGATGAAGAAGGACTGCGAAGTCGTTCTTTCGAGCGGCATCACATTCAAGTGCGTCGATCCGCTGTTCCCCGAGTTCACTGAAGGCATCGCAAATCTTGTAGATGTCGTCATCAGACCTGAGGATTTCTATGTTGATGAAGAAGCTGAAGGCAGGATCAACGGAACGGTCGAATCACTGGTATTCAAGGGCGTCCACTATGAGATGATCGTAAGATCCGACGACGGTATCGAGTGGCTCGTACAGAATGTCGATCCTTCGGCAGTAGGAAGCCGTGTCGGACTTTACGTAGATCCCGACGATATCCAGATCATGAGAAGATCAGAGCTTTCTCCGGACTTCGGAAGCTTCGGTCTCAAGCATCCCGTGGCAGAAGAGAGCAATGAGGTAAAGGAAACAAAAGCCAACAGCATCGGCGAGAACGTCGTTGAGGAAGCCGATGTTAAACCTGATGAGGATGCGGAGGTTGAGACAGCAGATAAATGACTGAACTCAAGTCAAGAATTAAACTGATGCCGGTCCATGCATTTGTCATGATCTTTGCGGCACTGTTCTCGTTCATCAGTATCTTCATACCGATGTTTGAACTGTTTATTCAGTATGTGCCTTTCCGCACATATTCACTGTTCACGCTCCTTCTTAATCCAAGGGTTTTTACCAGGATCAGGAGTGGATCTGTCAATCTTAATTTCCAGAGCTTTGCGGCATGGGCCTTCGTAATTACGATCGTTCTTTCAGTCGCAGCACTTACGCTTTCTTTGTCTTATCCCTTCTACTACAACTCCAGCAAGAAGAGAAAGATCGGTTATTTCAGTGTTTTCGCGCTCTTCGCAGGACGAACCGTCTGCCATGTTATTACATTGTCAAAGATGGTTTCCGAAGAGATGATCTCAAGCAATAATCTCACACCTCAAAGACTATATGTCGCACAGTCCTTTGCGGGAAATCTTCTGGTGATCGTTCTTTTTATCGGCGCTGCCGCATGCCTTTACGGCGCACTCAATCTCAAGATGAATTACAAGATCTTTGCATATCCTTATCTTGCATGGATCGTTATCTTTACGATACTGCCTCTTATACTCATCCTCTTCCGCGCATTCTTCAAGAAGGCTGCAGGCGGCGGATATGAGTTTACTACGGCCGGATTTGCGGTCCTTTTCCAAAACAAGACTGTAACCACCAGATTCTATGGTGCTGACGTTACTTTGCAGGAATACTTCTCGATATTCCTGAGAAGTCTTGATTATGCCTTATGGACGACCATCGGATGTCTTTTTCTGGGATACCCTGCAAGTTATATACTCGCGAAAAGATCCAAGCTCAAGCGTCAGAACGGTTCAAGACTTTTGATGCTCTTCGTGCTGCCCATGTGGATGAACACGATGCTCAGAACATATGCGTGGCGTGCGTTTTTCAGCGAGACCGGTGTTCTTAACACGATCCTTCAACAGTGGGGCGCCATAGATGCTCCGATCCTGTTCCTGAAGAACGAAGTGCTGGCGGATATCATTACTAAGCTTGTTATGACGAATGACTTCCTGCCGTTCATGATCCTGCCCCTGTACTCGGTGCTCATAAAGCTCGATCCGAGTCTGTCGGAGGCTGCATACGATCTCGGCGCCACAAAAGTCCAGACATTCTTCAGGGTCATTTTCCCACTGTCGCTGCCCGGTGTCATCTCCGGCATACAGATGGTATTCATGCCTTCCCTGACTTTCTACATGATCCCCGATATCCTTAATGAGGGCTCGAAAACAACGATCGGAAACACCGTTCAGAACTTCATCCTGAACGAGAGTACTACATATAATCAGGCGGGCAACGTATTATCCCTGCTGCTCCTCATTTTCGTTCTCATCACGATGGGGATCCTGCGGGGCCAGGATAAAGAAGCCGGAGGAGGAATGGCATTATGAGATTTGTAAAAAAGCTTATTCCCGATCTTTACCTTGTTCTTGTACTGATCTTCATCTATCTTCCGATAGTAATACTGATCGTGTACTCGTTCAATGCACTTCCGAAGTCATTCATCTGGGGCGGATTTACCTTCAATAACTATAAGAGCCTTTTCAAGGGCTCTGACGGCAGCGGCATCTTAGAGTCTCTCATCGAGACGCTCAAGGTTGCATCCATCGCAGCTGTCGCATCAACAGCATTCGGCGTACTGAGTTCACTGGGACTTGCTTATCTCGGTAAGAAGCTTCAGAGCTTTGCGATGACGATGACTTACGTTCCGAACGTAATGCCGGACCTCGTTACGGGTATCTCTTTCATGCTCCTGTTCTCATTCCTTGGTGTCCAGAAGAGTGAGTTTACACTGATCATGTCGCACATCGCGCTCTGCGTTCCTTTCGCGATCTTATCGATAAGCCCTAAGATCAAACAGCTCGACAAGAGCCTCACGGAAGCAGCAATGGATCTGGGTGCCACGAGATTCCAGACTTTAAGACTGGTAATCATTCCTGAGATCATGCCGGGAATCCTTTCATCGGCGCTTCTGACTTTCACGCTTTCGATCGATGACTATCTCATCAGTAACTTTAACGTTGACAGCTCGATCCAGACTCTTCCGATGATGATCTACTCTATGGCAAAGCTTGGTGTCAATCCGAAGATGAACGCGTTAACAACGCTGATGTTCGGCGCAGTCCTGATCCTCATGGTCTTATCGAACCTGTCATCGTTCAAGAAAGCAAAGCCTGCGAAAAAGAGCAAATAACGGGTCACCTGAATGCGGGTTATAAGGTCCGGAAATGTATATAAAAGCAAATGAGCATAAAGGAGAGTAAAGAAATGAACAAAAACGTAAGGAAAGTAATTGCTTCCGTAACGGCATTCGTAATGGCAGGTTCAGTGATCCTGTCCTGCGGATGCGCAAAGAAGCAGCAGCTTGTCATCTACAACTGGGGCGAGTACATTGCTGAGGACACTATTGCAAAATTCGAGGCAAAGTATCCCCAGTACGATGTAGTTTACAGAACATTCGAGACGAATGAGACAATGTATCCCAATCTCGAGAACGGTTATGATGTCATCATTCCTTCTGACTACATGGTCTGCCGTCTTATCGAGGAAGACTGGATCCAGCCCCTTGACTGGACAAAGCTTCCCAGCGTCGAAAAGTATATGGATCCCATGTTCCGTAATGTTACATATACGGACGATGCAGAGATCTCAAGCCAGGTCCTCGACTATGCGGTTCCTTATATGTACTGCACGGTAGGTCTTGTTTATGACGCAAATAAGATCGATCTTCCTGAAGGAACGACTGATCCTGCAGTTATCTGGGATGTTCTTTTCAATACAAATGCTGATTACAGCGTCGGCATGCTGGATTCAATGCGTGAATCCGTCGGTACTGCGCTTAATTACTACGGTTATTCGATCAACTCCGTTGATGAAGCAGAACTCAATAAAGCACTTGATCTTCTCGTTGCACAGAAGAGCGCGCTTCACCCCGCTTACGGCGTAGATAACCTCAAGGATAAGGTTGCGGCAGGCGAGCTTGCAGCATGCATGTCATGGTCCGGAGACCACATCATTATGCTCGAGAGAATAGAAGAGCTCGGAAATGACGACGAGATCGATCTTCGTTTTGTTCTTCCCGAAGGTTCAAACTGGTCTGTCGATATGATGTGTGTTCCTACAAACTGCAAGAACTACGATGGCGCAATGGATTTCATCAACTTCATGTACGATCCGGAGATCGCTTATGAAAACTGTGATTACGTTGGTTATTCAACACCTAACACAGCTGCAAAGGATATGCTCGATCCTGAAGTTTCCGGAAACATCTACTACTATCCTGATGAAGAAGTTTTCGCTACTCTGGAATTCTATTTCACCTCTGACGAGCTCGAGGAAAGATACACAGAGATCTGGAATACCGTAAAGGCGAGCGCGTAAGCGTTGCATAAATCCTTATCAGGGGCGGGCTGCATCTTCATGGTGCGGTCCGCTTTTTATTTGGCAGAGGTATTGCTGACAGGATGCCCTTGCCGTGTACATTTTTTCGCGAAAATGCTTGAATAATTGCATAATATTCCGGATTTGTGCAATTTCTATTTAATTTTCCGGGGAAAATGTACATGTGCTAGAAAGCAGACATGTTCTCAAAAAAGCATTTACAAAATTGAGACCAGTCTCAAATCCTATGCTAAAGTCTCAACTTTTCAAAATCACAGGAAATGCATTTTCAAGGGCCATATAATTGTTTCAAATGAAACAGGAGGTGATTTGCAATGGCCGTTGATATCAGAAAAGATCTGGATGCCCGACACGGATTGCTCTCTAAAAGCATAGAAGATATAGAGAAGAAAATGCAGTCATTTCCTGAAGGCAGGATCAATGTCAGGGTGCGCAATGGAAAAACTTATTATTACCTCGCATGTAGCAATGGCTCCGATAAGTATCTGTCCCGGGAAGACACAAAGCTTATAGAACTTCTGATTCAAAAAGATTATCTGAACAGAGTTCTAAAAAGAGCAAAGAAAGAGCTATCTGCTCTCGAAAAGATATTGAAGCTCTATCCGGATAATCTTGCTGAAGATGTTTTTGACCAATTGTCAGAGAAGAGAAAGAGCTTTATCAAACCCATAAATGTTTATGACGATGCTTATGCGCAAAAGTGGATGACTGCGCCGTACAAACGGAAGCCGTTTAAGAAAGGCATGCCCGAATTCTATACGACGAAAGGCGAGAGAGTCAGGTCTAAGTCAGAGATTATTATTGCCGACAGACTCAGGGCGAACGGGATCCCTTACAGGTATGAGTGTCCTTTGAAAGTCGGGAAAAAGATCATCCATCCGGATTTCACGATACTCAGGATGAGCGACAGGAAGATCCTTTATCATGAACACTGTGGAAAAATGGGTGATCCAAAATATATTGAGGATATGCTGACCAGAGCCAAGGACTACGGTTTGGAAAGCATTATCCTTGGAGACAGGCTGTTTTATACATTTGAATCAGAAACAATACCGCTTGATGTAGTGATGCTCGATAAGCTGATAAAAAAGCACTACCGTTAAAATCTTCAGTTTACTTTTTGCCGGAATATGAATATGTTTTGGAATAATCCCCGCTAAAACAGACATCCACGGTAAATTTCTCGAGGTCGTAGACTGCTGACCAGCGGGTGTCCTGATTGACTGCTTCAAGGACGCCCATGGCTTCATTAACATTCATCGAGGACACGTCATCGATCCGCCTGTGAATTTTTGCGCAGCGGTGATCGTAATCCTGATAGGGATCGGCGGGATACAAAGGATAATTGGTGACTGCGTTGTCGTCAGTTATGACCATTTCGCCTTCATCTGTCCACTCGGCTATGGCTGAACGGCCGCTTTTGTCGGTGATGAAGATGTGATAGGAGTTGCTGCGCGGGGAATACATGTCGTAATTGCCGAGAAGCGTAACAGCTTCCTCGACTGTCGCGCACTTATCGAGGATCACGCGGATCGCGGAATATAAAAGAAGGTCATCTTTGGATGTGTCATTTACCACGTGCTTATTACTGAGTTCGAGGAGAGATGCGCCGAGGCCTTTCTCGTTGATGCCGTCGCAGATACACCATGGAGCTGCAAAAAGGAGAGACTGGCTGTTGCTGTCGTTGATGTCATAATCTCCGCCGACGCCGAGATTAACGTGTTTTAAGTCCGCGATTCCTATCGAAGCATAGCCGTCTTGGGGTATAGTCCTTATTATCAGGGCATCACCTTTCGAGGAATCATAATTGCGGCCGAAAAGATGGTCTCCCTGAGGATCGCTGACAGTAAAGGAACTGCATCCTGTATCGGGAATGTCTCCCGTGGGAACGCCGTTCGTAAGATTTTCCGTCATCCATATATCGTAATCCTGAACATTCGTGATGCCGGCTTTGAGATACTCATCGACCTTGTAGTCCGAATAACAGTCGATGGTGTAAATGCCGTCAGAGACTTTGGTGAGAGAAGCAAGGGTTCTTTTCGCGGGATCTTTCTGAGTGCAGCCGAAGGAAAACACACCGGCAGAGAATATTAATGCTGCAGCGGCAGCTCTGATCGAAGATTGTCTTAAGATCCTGTTCATTTCGCGGGAAAAAGGCAGCTTTAACAATGTTAAATGTAGCATTTGCAAGGGTTTACTGGGCTGCGAAGAAAGTTCCTACGTCATCCTGGTCGATGATCTTTTCGAGGACCTGGATGCCGGCTCCGTCAGCGATGACGCCCATGATGCCGTTCTCGGTGACCTTGCTCATGGCTGTGATCTTGGTGCTCATGCCACCGGTGCCGAGCCAGGAGCCCTTGCCGGAAGTGAAGTCGAGCATCTCGGAGGTTACCTTGTCCACATAGGAGATGCGCTCGGCGTCAGGGTTTTCTCTCGGGTTGGAATCATAAAGACCGTCAACATCGGAGAGGATAACGAGCAGATCAGCGTTTGCGAGAACTGCTACGTCTGCAGACAGCGTGTCGTTGTCGCCGAATGTGCCGTTGTGCATGATCTCCGTTGTTGATACAGAGTCGTTCTCATTGATGACGGGGATTATGCGCATCTCGAGCAGTGTCTCGATGGTATTGGTAACGTTAGCACGGGTAAGTTTGTCTGTGATGCCGTCTTTGGTCAGGAGGATCTGGCCGCAACGGTAGGAATACTCGGAAAAGCTTCTTGCGTAGGCGTTCATGAGCTCGCATTGGCCGACCGAAGCAATTGCCTGCTTCTCACGGGTAGTTGTCGGGCGCTCCTTGAGGTCAAGGTAGCCTATGCCGACACCGATCGCGCCGGAACTTACGAGAAGCACTTCCTTTCCGCGGTTCATGAGATCGGAGATGGAACGGCAGAGCCTGTCGATGTTGCCGAGGTTCATCTTGCCGTTGTCGTAAGTAAGTGTGGAAGTACCGACCTTTACGACGATCCTTTTCGCAAAATTTACAGGAGTACGTGATCCGCTGTATTTGCCCAAAGTAAATCTCCTATTCTTTTAATAATCAGACCAAACAAGAATAAACTCTTGTCTGTTAAATTGCAAGAAAAGAGTTTATCTGTTCTAAAAAACACTTATACCGGATTATCAGGATTCTGCGGATTCTGCGGATCGGGGTTACCGTTATTACGTCCCCTTCCGCCCGGAGTCGGAGTAACTGACGGTGTGGGAGTAGGCGTAGGTGTATGGTGGACCGGACAAGGCTTGTCATCAGTCGGGCAAAGATAGCTTCCTGAGACGAAATAGTCCGTATAGACCTTGTTTTCCTCATCAGCACGGCAGGCATCGGTAGGATAATAACCGGAAGAACAGACTGACGTCTGAATGATGGAGTCAGGTTTTTCGAAAGAAGCGCCGGGCAAATTCTCATGGATCTCATGCATGCACCATACCCAGATAAGGATCGCATTTTCCCAGTCGCACTGGGGGATCTCAGTCTGCTTGAGCCTGTTATCGTAGCCGTACCAGACCGCTGCAGTATAGTACGGTGTATAACCGCAGAACCATTTGTCAATGTAGTCTGAAGTCGTACCGGTCTTTCCGCAGGTGTCGATAACCTCGCCGTCAACGTTCTCGATCTGACCGGGACCCCAGTCGGAAGGTGTGTTGTTGTTAACAACGGCTTTAAGGATGTCGCTTAAAAGGAAACATGTTTCTTCGGAATAGACACGATAGCTGATGGGGGTCGACTGGATGATCATGTTGCCTGAGGAGTCAAGCACCTGCGTATAGGCATAAGGCTCAACATAGATTCCGCCCGTGGCGAATGTGTGATATGCGGCAGCCATCTCAAGCGTCGTCATACCCTTGGTAAATCCGCCCAAAGACTGTGAAGGATATGAACCCTCCGAAGTCCTGTCGATTCCTACCTGTTTCAGATACCAGAGAGCGGTATCGCCTCCGACCTGTGTCCATACTTCAGTAGCGATCGTATTGAGCGACCAGGTAAGAGCAAGTCTGATGGTTACCGCGCCGTTATAACCACGGCCATAGTTCATCGGCCATTCGACGTCGGGATGCTGCGGGTCAAGATGTTTCGGTTCATCCCAGACGACAGTCGCAGGAGCGATCAATCCGAGCTCAAGCGCAGGTCCGTAGTCTATCAGCGGCTTTATCGAAGAGCCGGGGTTACGGTGGGAAGAGACCGCCCTGTTGAGAGACAGGTTCATCGTTTTCTCGCCGAATCCGCCCTGCATCGCGGCAATCGCGCCGGTACTGTTATTAATGACGACCATGGAACCGTTAGGTTTCTCAGGGTAATCGGCTATCTTCTCGGGATCCTGCTGGAACAGGTCTTTATCAACGAATGCTTCATCAAGTATCTGCTGCGTAGCCGGTTCAAGCGTCGTGTAGATATGGTAGCCCCTGTTATAGACGAGTGACGAAGCGAGGCTCCTGGAGATTCCTCTTGATTCCGCGATATCACCGATTACTTCGGAGATGGCATATTCAGTAAAGTAAGAATTAACTGTAGATGTGCGGTCCGTACTTCTCTGGCGGAATTCGAGTTCGGTATTAAGGGCATCCTCATATTCTTCCTCGGTGATCATGCCGAGTTCGAACATCTTGCCTAAGATGGTTCTCATTCTTCTCTGGGCATTTCTTCTTCCGGATTCCCTTAAGGGATTGTAGTATGAAGGGCTCTTAGGCAGGCCTGCGATAAGCGCGCATTCAGGGAGAGTGAGCTCTGATGCATCTTTGCCGAAATAGTTCATGGCAGCAGCCTGAACACCAACATAGTTATTTCCCATGGGTGCGAGGTTGATGTAGAGCTCCAGGATCTCATCTTTGGAAAGACTTTGCTCGAGAGTCATGGCAGAGAACCATTCCTGAACCTTACGTGAAGTGGAGTGTTCGTCCTGGCCGCTTATGAGCTTAACGGTCTGCTGGGTGATCGTGGAACCGCCGTGTGTTGCGGAGCCGCCGTTTGCAACAGCCGAGATGAGCGCACTTCCGATACGCTTGATGTCTATTCCCGAATGTTCGCGAAAACGTTCATCTTCGATGGCAATGATCGCATCGTCAAGATAAGTGTCCTTTATTGCGCTGTATGATACATATATCCTGTCAACATTCTCGGAACCCGTAAGCTTGGCAATTACGTTTCCTTCAATGTCATAAACGAATGAAGTCTGGGATTCTTCTGCAGAGGTGAGATCGCCGATCGACAATGGCTTGGTCGTTGATGCATAGCCCAAAAGCATTCCGGCACCGAATCCGCCGAAAGTAAATACGACACATAAGACTCCTACGATCGCGATCTTTAGGATATCGCCGACAAAGCTTGCGATCTCATGAGTCAGACTGCGGTTAAAACCGCACTTCGTCGGCTTACCTTTGAGCTGGCTTCTTAGTTCGTCAGCAAGAGCGCTGTTCTCGGGCGCTACGGGTCGGGTCGATCTTAGTTTCTTGTTACTGCTTTCAGGCAAGTTCCCCATCTCCTTGAACCAAAATTCTCTTAATTTTACTACGAGTTCGCATATAATTATATTACTAATATGAGGCAAAGACGAAGAAGGGCTGATACGTTGGAATTATTTGAGGTAAAGATCACGGCATTAGGCAATGAAGGACAGGGCATCGGAAGCCTTCCTTCCGGCAAGGTCTGCTTTGCCGCCGGCGCATTCCCGGGTGAGAAATGTCTTTGCAGGGTAATATCCGAGACTTCGAAATACGCAGTCTGTGATGTAATGGAAGTGACCGAAGCGTCATCTGACAGGATATCGCCTTTTAAGACCGCCGATAAAGTCAGCGGAGGGCTTCCGCTTGCATGTCTTTCCTATGAAGCGCAGCTGAAATTTAAGGAATCGCGAGTCAGGGACTGCCTTACGAGGATCGGAGGCATCGATCAGGCACTTTTGGACAGGGTCTTTAAGCCGGTAATCGGTGCGGAAAGCCCTTTCAGATACAGAAATCACATGCAGTATGCGATAAGAGGGAACAGGATAGGCCTTCTTTGCGCCAGATCGGACGAGCTTGGAGAATACGACGGAAAGCTTATCGAATATGAGATCTTCGGGAAGATCAAGATTGCTGTGGAGGAAGTTTTCGGGCGTGCACCGACAAGGCTTTTTGACGGTCTGGTATTAAGGGGTTCTTTAAGGACAAAAGAGATCCTGACGGAATTTACGAGTTCTTCAGGTCAGTCACACGAAGTAGTTATAAGAGACGCCAAAAACTATTTTGCTTCGACCGGGCTTTGCGATGTTATCCGCAATTCGTGTGAGAGTGACGGATTTAAGCTTAACGGGCTTCTTTTCAGGATAAGTCCCAACAAGACTTCGAAAAGGACCAGAACGGGCGTCAGGACGGTCATAGAAGGCGTCGATCACTACGATGAGATATTCTGCGGAAGGACATTAAGGATCAAGGCCGGATCCTTCTTCCAGGTCAACACGGAACAGGCCGAAAAGCTTGCAAATAAAGCATCCGAAGCTTGTGCCGGAGCACAGGTCATATATGATCTTTATTGCGGCTGCGGCACCTTGGGGCTGGCAGTCAAGAAGAAGGGACAAAGACTCCTCGGTATCGAAGTCGTTCCGGAAGCTGTAGCGTCTGCCAAGATCAACCGCTCGCTGGCTCTTTCTGACGAGGAAGCTTCTGAATGTGATTTTATCTGCAAAGATGTCCTGAAAACGGATTTCGATTCTCTGATCAAAAGCTCGAAGATCCCCGCCCCGGACTGCCTGATCGTAGATCCTCCCAGAAAAGGTCTTGATATCGGTGTGGTGAAGAAGATATTGGAGCTTGGCGCTCCGAAAATCTGTTATATATCGTGTGATCCGGCGACTCTTTCAAGGGATCTGAAGTTCCTTACAAGGGAATATCAGATATTGGAAATAACTCCGGCTGATCTGTTTTGTAATGCCAGCCATGTAGAGACCGCTGTAATTATGTCACGGGGTGTGTAATTAAATGCTTTTTGACGGAACTGAGATATTGATTGGAAAAGGTGCGCAGGCGGAAGTTTTTCTGTACAAAGGCTTTGCGTACAAAGTATATAAAGAGACTTATCCTGCCGAATGGATCAGCTTTGAAAAGAAGCAGCAGCGCGAAGTGAATAAAGCCGGACTCTGCCCGGTGCGATATTACGATACGGATGATCCCCATATCATCCGGATGGATTACATTAACGGTGTCATGCTCGAGAAAATAGTGAATGACTGCGCAGCCGGCAAAGAGGTTGATGAGATCGCGGATGTTCCGGACGGTTTCAGGATGCTTTCAAAGGCATTTAAGTTCGTTCACAAAGCAGATATCAGAGGCTTGGACTTTCCGCGTTTTTCGGAGACTGCCGGTATGGGTTTAAGTAAAGAAAATGCCGAAAAGATAATCCCCGTCATAGAGAGGATCTCCGCGAAAACAGGCGAATGTCTGTGCCATCTGGACATGCATTTTCTGAATATAATGATCCCCAAAGATAAGAGCGGTTTTAAGATCATCGACTGGATGAATGCCAGGATCGCGCCTGCTGTCTTTGACTATGCACGTACTTATGTGGTATTAAAGGAAGTCTCGGAAGAGGCATTGAATCTTTATGAGGCGACAGTTCTGCCTGATCTGAAGGAACTTCGCATTTCGGAGCCTGATTTCAGTGATGCGGTTGAAGTATGTTCGATCGTAAGAGCACGTGAAAAGGCGTGAGGAGGAATAAAAATGAAAAAAATATATATGCGGATAATATGCGGAATATTGTGTGTAATGATCGCTGCCGGCATGGCAGGATGCTCCAAGGTTAAGGGAAACACGGAAAGCACGCAGGCAAACATTTCGAGTGGGCAGCCCAGGTATGAAGATTACATCTTCGTCGGAGATTCCAGGTTCGTCGGAATGAAGGATGCCCTTAACGGTTATGTTGACGCTGATGTAAGGTTCGTTGCCGAAGTAGGCCAGGGTCTGGGGTGGTTAAAGAAAGTTGCGCCCGATCTCTATAACGAATCCGGAAAGACTATCATTTTCAACCTCGGGGTCAATGATCTTTACAACGTGTCCGGTTATGTTGATTTCTATAATAATCTCCCGCAGGATTTCGTGGAGAATAACACTCTTGTAATCATGACGGTTAACCCTGTCGATGAGCAGAGAGAGGCAGATTTCGGTTATTCCGTCAAAAACTCCGAGATAGAGAGCTTCAACAATACGATGAGAAGTGACCTGGACAGTCTGTATTTCAATATGATAGATTCCTACACCTATGTGCAGTCGAGTTCTTTTAAGACAACGGACGGTCTTCACTATACCAATGATACTTACAGGCTGATCTTTGATTATGCGGTTGAATGCTGTCAGAAGCAGGGCTTCATGAAGAGATGAACAGGCACGGATGACGGGCGGTTTTACTTTATCGCGATGGAATAATCAAATTATTTATATTCTTTTGTTTTAGGCCCAACACATCAATCCTGTAGTGTATAATCCTATGCCGGCAATAAGCCCATAAGGGCATAACGAGGTATATAGATGAGAGCTTTAAGAGTAATACGCAATTACTTTTTCTACAGCGGTATCGGGAAAGAGGAATACAACGCTGTAAAGAAAGATTTATACGTCTCCAATTACGTTGTATGGCGCATTCTTCACTGCGTGATGGTTGCGGCATTCTGTTTTCTTTACATAAGTTCTTTATTCAGTGATCTCCTTGCATCGAACAGATTTTTTTATATGCTGGCGCTCATCTACTCCATATTTGCCTGCAGCCTGTTTTTCATTCTGAAAAAGGATTCCCTTATAGCGCAGCTGATCATATATCTGTCGATATCACTGCTTTTCGTATTCTCGTGCCTGATCACGCAGAACAAGCCGGATATCCCTGCAACGACATTCATAGCTCTGCTGCTTATCGCACCGATGTTCATGATCGACAAACCGTTTTTCATGACTTTCGAGCTCAGTGCCGCATCGGCAATGTTCCTGATATGGATGTATTATGTGAAGCCTTATGAGATCTGGGAAATGGATATGGTCAATGTCGTAATCTTTACCATAGTCGCCATTATCCTTAATATCATCGCCAATTCCATCCGCATCAGGGAATTTGTCTTAACGAGAAAGATCAATATCCAGAAGGATACGGACGAACTGACCGGCCTGAAGAATAAAGGCGCACTCACGAGGGAGATAAATGCTTTCCTGGATGATGAATCAACATACAAAGGCATCATGATGCTGATGGATGTAGATCAGTTCAAGTCGGTAAATGATACCTGCGGTCACGATGTCGGAGACCAGCTTATTACGCAGCTTGGCGGAATCCTCAGGAAACAGTTCGTAAACGGTGAGATTGTAGGGCGTTTCGGCGGTGATGAATTCATTGTATTTATCAAGAACACTGACGATCCCGAGGTTGCCCGCAAAACTGCCGAGGCCATTAACAAAGAGGCAGCGGAGAATATCAATCTGCCCGGATCCGGCAAAAGCATAAATGTCAGCATAGGTATTGCTATTTACAGAGGTTACGAAAATAATTATTCTGAAATATTCAAAAAGGCAGATATCGCAATGTACAAAGCAAAGGCTGATCCTGAAAACAAATTTTGTTTTTACGAATGATCTGATCATCTGCCACGATAGCGACCGTGGATAATAAGGAGCTGGCGCGTATGAGAAAAAAGATCCTGACCGCTGTATGCATTTTTTCGATGCTGCTTTTGTGCTGCTGTACTTCAAAGGAGACGGAAACCATGGAAACCAAAAGCATTGGAACGATTACTTTCATGAACAGCGTCAGTGATGCTGACGTGTGGATCCTGGCTGATACGGAGGCAAACCGCAAGACAACGTTATGGGGAACTGCCACGGTATCAAAGATCACGAAGGGTGAGAGCCGTCAGGCACCGCTCTGCGAGCCAGGCGATGAAGGCCTTTACATGTTCAGAATGATCGATACGGACAAGTATTATTATTCGGCTGACCATATCGCGATAAAAGACGGCTGGACAGTGGAGATAAAGGGCGAAGAGCTTCATCTTATCACCATCGAGGTCACTGACGGAAACGGAGATCCTGCAGGCACTTACGAAGTATTCGCAGCAAGGCTGTAACCGTCATTTTTGGGGAATCGGGAAAACGTGGAGTATAAAAAAGGCTTAATTCTCGAGGGCGGTGCTATGCGTGGCATGTTTACATGCGGAGTAATAGATGTTCTCATGGAAAACGACATAAGGTTTGACGGTGCGGCAGGAATCTCTGCGGGCGCGGTTTTCGGGTGCAATTACAAATCAAGACAGATCGGGCGTCCTATCAGATATAACAAGACTTACTGCAAAGATCCCAGATACTGCAGTTACAGATCTCTCATTAAGACAGGCGACCTTTACGGAGCGGATTTCTGCTATCACGAACTCCCCGACGTGCTCGATCCGTTCGACAGGGAGACATTCCGCACTGATCCGATGGAATTTTACATAGGCGCAACTGATGTTAATACCGGCAAGTGCGTTTACCACAAATGTACCGACGGCGGCGAGAAGGACATCAAATGGATGCAGGCATCCGCATCAATGCCGATCGTATCAAAGCCTGTTTCCGTTGATGGCTACCTGCTCCTCGACGGCGGCATCGCGGATTCAATTCCGTACGCGTACATGGAAAAGCTTGGCTATAACCGCAACGTCATCGTGCTGACCCAGCCCGCAGGATACGTTAAGCGCAGGAGCAAGGCTTCGCCTCTTATGAATATGATGCTCCGTAAATATCCCGCGATCGCGGAAGGCATGGCAAAGCGCCACGAGATGTATAACCGCCAGCTGGCTGAGATCGAAGAACGTGAACACAAGGGCATATCTTTTGTCATCAGACCGCCAGAACCGATAGGCATCGGACGTACGGAGAAAGATCCCGACAAGCTCGAGAAAGCTTACCGGATGGGACGCAGTGAGGCTTTGAAAGAGCTTGATCATCTGCGTGTGTTTTTGGACAGGTGAGGTATAGATCATGAGTGATAGACCGGCATTGGACAAGTCTCTCGACGGCAAAACGTTCCGTGAATGGTACTGGCTCAAAGAAGAGCTCGTTGATTTCTGCAGGGAAAACGGCCTGCCGGCATCCGGCGGAAAGACTGAGCTTACCGACAGGATCGCCCTGTTTCTGGATACGGGCGAGGTAAAGAAAAGCTCTCCCCGCGAAGGCAGGACCGTTTCCCGGAAAACCGTGTCAGATATCACTTTGGAAAGCATCATCGAACCGGATTTTGTATGCTCGGAAAAGCACCGCGCTTTTTTCAAAGAACAGATCGGGAATTCATTTTCTTTTAACGTGGCTTTTCAGAAATGGCTGAAGGCCAATGCCGGCAGGACTTATGCAGATGCAGTGACTGCGTATCATGAGATCAGGAAAAATGCCGCAGGCGGGCGAAAAATAATCGACAGACAGTTCGAATACAATACTTACGTCCGCAATTTCTTTGAGCATAACAAAGGGCGGTCACTGGACGATGCCATCAGGTGCTGGAAATATAAAAAGAACCTGCCCGGGCATAACCGGTATGAAGACTCGGACCTCGAAGTATTGAAGAACGGCTGACGTGTGCGATAATCAATATAGTTCTTATGTAAACGAGGGGAGAAGGGATATGAGAAGAAACGTTAAGGCCTTATCTGTAATGATCGTTCTTATTTTGTCGGTGTTCTGCTTTACGGGATGTCTCAGATTCCGTACCACAGTGAGCATCAGTAATACCGGAAAGGCTGATCTTGCGGTCATCTACGCATACCATAAAGACCTGCTCGGAGACGAAGGTCAGGATTCTTTAGATGAGATCGCGGAAGCTTTTGAAGACGAAGACTGGACAGTCGGAGAATACAAAAAGGGCGACTACCAGGGCTGCATTTTCACGATGGATAACGTTAAGGTCACGGACTTTGAAGACATCTTTAATTCCGATGCCTTCGAAGCTCTTGAGCTTGGCGAATTTGACCTTACTAAAAAGGGCTCGACCTACTCGATCAGCTGGGAAACAAATGCTTACGAGGGATTTGAAGATGAGGGCATAAGCGCATCGGATCTTTCCGCATACGGCGGTTTCATGGAAGTCGTTTTCGAGCTTCCTTCTCCCGCGCAGAGTGAGAATGCTACCGATGTTTCCGCTGACGGCAAAAAGCTTACATGGGACCTCTTTGAAGAAGACGAGGTGGAATTAACGTTCACTCTCTTAAACATGGGCCTGATCATTACTGTGGCCGTGATCGTTGCTTCATTGCTCATTATTGCAGCCGTCATCGTTATAATTATCGCGCTTAAAAAGAGGAAGCCCGTTTCCAAGGCAAAGGCCAAGGCGTCGAATGATGCTCCCGTGGTTCCTTCAGGGCCCGTTTCTTCTCCGGCGCCTTCTAACCCCATCGATTTTACTTCGCCGATCCCGGGCCCGGTAACTATAGCACCGATGGTTCCCGCTGCTTATCTTCCCGAACAGCCTGCGGATAAAGGAAATTCTGCTCCTTCTGACGTGCCGCCGGCTGGGACGTGATAGTTCTCCCGTTGAAGTTTTTGTGGGTGACAGCAGATATGTGATTACTGAAAGATTACTGAAAACCGTCGAAAATAATGACGGTTTTCGTAATATTGGCAAGAATTACTGAATCAGTAATGTTTTTATGTCGATTCCAGTAATTATTCAGTAATCCTGTCTTTCGGGGAACCTAAATAATCATCACGATTCTTTCTTGCCGACACTCAAAATGATTATTGCCGCGAATACCAGAGCGATTCCCGCAATTGCTGCCGGGCCGACGGTTTCCTTCATGACGAAGAACCCGAAAAGCGTGGCGGCGGCAGGCTCCACGGTCGCGAGCACTGCGGCCTTGCCTGCGGTGGTCATGTTAAGCCCGAGCGTGTAAAGAAGGAATGGTATTACGGCCGTGACGACTGATGTGAGGAGCACGAAGCCGAAGAGCGCCAATTTGTTGTCGGCAGCAGATATTTTCGCGGCAAGGTCGACGGGGTTTGATACAACAATCGACCCCAGACCCGCGATCAGAAAAGTATAGCAGGTTACGGTCAGAGGAGAATATTTCTTAAGCGCGAACGTGCCGAAAATGCTGTAGAGACCATAACCAAGCCCCGAACCGAGACCGACGAGGATTCCGATGATGCTCACTTTGCCGCCGAAGCCCGACACGAGAACACAGCCGGCAAAGGCCAGAACGAGGGCTATGATCTTCTTAGAGGTGACCTTTTCCTTGAGAAAGATTATCGCGAGGATCATGACCCAGATGGGCGAGGTATACAGAAGGATGGCGGCCGTTGACATCGTCATGAGACGGATGGCCGTGAAATAGCAGCAGGTGAAGAAAAGGATGCTCACGAGTCCGAGCGCGAGGAACAGCGGGATGTCGCGGACGTTGATCCTAAAGCCTTTGGGATCTTTGATGAGCAGGATCAGCGCGAAAAGCACCCCCGCCATAACCAGCCTTAAACATGCGACCTGGATCGATGTGAACCCGAGGCCGTTCAAATGGCGCACGAAGATGCCCATGCTGCCCCAGAACAGCCCGGCGATGATTATCAGGATGTTGCCCAAAGAGCCTTTCTTTTCCACGAACGTTCCTCCCGACGAAGGAATTATACCATGCGGGAACACTCCACGATGCGTGGGTAACATAACACCGGACCCTATGGTATCTTTGAGCCGTAGGAAGTTTCCGTACATGAAATATCAGGGAGGTAAAAGTTATGGATAGATACGTTACCGGAGCTGTCATCCGCAGGCTCCGCGAAAATAAGAAGATGACGCAGGAAGAGCTTGCTGAGAAAGTGTTTGTCAGCAGCAAAGCAGTGAGCAAATGGGAGACCGGACAGGGCTTCCCCGACGTAAGCCTTATAGAACCTTTGGCAAAGGCTCTCGACATCTCGGTTATAGAGCTTTTGTCGGGCGAAGACATCAGAAACTGCAACCGTTCTTCGAACATGACCAAGGGCAAATTCTATGTGTGTCCTGTCTGCGGAAACGTGATCAACACGACCGGCGAAGCCGTGGTCAGCTGCTGCGGAATAACGCTTCCGCCACTCGAACCCGAGGCCCCCGATGAAGAGCACAGGATCACGGTCGAGATCATTGAAGACGAGTACTATGTAACGGTCTGTCACCCGATGACGAAGGAACATTACATCTCATTCCTTGCCGCAGTATCTGATCAGGGGATCCAGCTGACTAAGCTCTATCCGGAAGGAAATGCTGAAGCGAGATTCAGGATAAGCTGCGTCAGGAAAATGTATGCGTACTGCAACAGGCACGGGCTTTTCATGCTCAAGATGTGATACCGGGCGTCTTTCAAGAATACTAACAACTTAGATACAATCCCGAAACACCGCTGACAAGAACCGTGAGCCCCATAATGGTATACTCGCGTTATAATTCGAAAAACATTTTCGGGCGGCTTGGAGGTAAGCAATCTATGATATTCGGGAAAAATGATCACATGGTTAGAAAGGCAGTCGCATTGTCGGTCATGTCTGTTGTGGCGCTGTCGTGTTTTGGAGGGTGCAGCACGGCGTCAGAACCCAAGGCAACGACCGCGATAGCAGAAGACGGTGTTGTACTGTCGAATGATTCATCGGATTTCGTGCTTTTGAGCGAAGCGGTTCCGGATGCGATCCTGGAGATCAGATATTACGGCACATATAATTTTGTCGGTGACAGGATCGACGGTTACGAGGAGCCGGTAGCGCTTCTTACCAAGGAAGCGGCGGCCGCTCTTAAGGAAGTAAGCGATGAACTGATCACCAAAGGTTACCGTCTTAAGATCTACGATGCGTACAGACCGCAGAAGGCAGTCACTAATTTCAAGAACTGGGCTTTGGATCTTGATGATACGCGCATGAAGGAATACTTCTACCCGGAGCTCGAGAAGGATGTGCTTTTCCCCCAGGGATACATTGCCGAGCATTCCGGTCACAGCCGCGGGAGCACGGTCGATCTCACGCTTTTTGACATGACAACGGAGAAAGAAGTGGATATGGGCGGCACGTTCGATTATTTCGGTGAGCTGAGCCACCCGGATTATACGGACATTACAGAAGAGCAGTATGCAAACCGCATGATCTTAAGGGATGCGATGATAAAGCACGGGTTCAGGCCGCTTGAGGAAGAGTGGTGGCACTTTACTCTGGACAATGAACCTTATCCGGACACCTATTTCACGTTCCCCGTTAACAGCGATTCCGTTAAGAAAGCTGCTTGACAATCACGGCGCTGCGGATATAATTGAGAACGATTCTCAAATTCGCATCAGAAAGCAGCGTATGGATCCGCGTTCGATATGTAAGGCCGGGCACCGGACATCAAAGGCTCCGGGTGGCTCGAAATACAGAAGATTATTGGCAGGCACCATGGTCATCGTGGTGCTTGTTACTGTTTTGTTCTCGATCGCATATATTGCCATTGAATCCGGTCATGACTGCTGCGGCGAAGACTGTCACATCTGCGCAAGCATCAGGGAGTGCGAGAAGAACATCCCGCAACTTCGTGCAGAAGCGGGCAAAAGCACAAATGCTTCCGCCATTTCTTTTATAGCTTTTCTGATAATAACGGTCATTTTTCTTGAGACGGCTTTCATCAAGGAATCGCCCGTCTCCTCCAAGATCAGGCTCAATATTTGATACTCCTCCGTCAAAGACAGACTTAACAGGGATCAGACTGTGAGGTTTGTCTGTTTTTCGCGCACGAAAACACATTTCACGGAGGTTTTTACTTTGAAAAGATTAATATCATCAATCATCGCCGTTGCCATGGCGGCCGGCTGTTTCACGGCATGCAGCGTAAATAACGTTGCTGCAAAAACACACGACAACATTAAGATCGTGACCACGATCTTTCCCGAATACGACTGGGTAATGAACGTTCTCGGAAACAATACCGCGAACGCGGATGTTACCCTTCTTCTCGACAACGGAGTGGATCTTCACAGCTTCCAGCCTACGGCTGATGACATCCTCAAGGTGTCAACATGTGACCTTTTCGTATATGTCGGCGGCGAATCCGACGAATGGGTCGATGACGTCCTGAAAGAAGCAGAGAACAAGGACATGATAGTCATCAACCTTATGGACGTTCTCGGAGATTCCGTCAAGGAAGAGGAAGTCGTCGAGGGCATGGAGGAAGAGCATGATCATGATCACGGTGACCACGACGAGGACCACGATCATGAGGAGCATGAACATCACGAACATCATCACGATGAGATCGAATACGACGAGCACGTATGGCTCTCACTTCGCAATGCGTCCGTCCTGGTAGGGAACATTTCAGATGCCATGCAGAAGATCGATGCCGGCAATGCAGAACTCTACAAGGCAAATGCCGCATCCTACATTGAGAAGCTGAAAGCCCTTGATGATGAGTACAAGGCTGCCACGGAAGCAGCTTCCTGCAAGACTCTGCTCTTCGGAGACCGTTTCCCTTTCAGATATATGGTCGACGATTACGGGCTCGATTACTATGCGGCATTTGTAGGCTGTTCGGCTGAGTCGGAGGCAAGCTTTGAGACGATCACATTCCTTTCGAAAAAGGTGGATGAGCTCTCGCTCCCCGCAGTTCTCACCATAGAAGGAAAGAACCACAGGATCGCCGAGACGATCGTGGAGAATACTAAGACGAAGGACCAGGCCATCCTCACGCTCGACTCTATGCAGTCGACCACGATGAATGACATTAAGAACGGCACGACATATATCTCCGTCATGGAGAGCAATCTTGCCGTTCTGAAAGAAGCTTTGAAGTAATATGAAAATACCTTTGGAACGGCGAAAAATAATATTTCTGACGACTGTTCTTGCGACGGTGATCCTGCTTGCCGGCTGCGGTGATAATACCGCATCCGGCAGGGTGGCCGTTCAAACCACGGGGATAAGTGACGTCCTCCAGTCAGCCATGGCTGAGGAGGACAGCAGGAATGCTGCCGAAGAAAGCACAACAGCCGACAGTCAGCCGGAAACTGAGACGGAGACTGTAATAATGCCAGAGAGCAGTCCCGCGGACAATTCAGATCCGGGTGACGTTGACATCGATCTGACCGCGCTTTCTGCGAACATGGTCTATTCCACAGTCTTTGACATGCTCTATGAACCTGAAGTGTATGTAGGCAAGACCGTGAAGATGGAGGGTATGTTCACTTTTATTTTCGTTCAGGAAACTGAGAAGTATCTCTTTGGCTGCATCATCTCAGATGCGACGGCCTGCTGTTCCCAGGGCATAGAATTCATTCCCACGGACGATTACCATTACCCCGAAGGTTTTCCCCAAGGTGGCGAAAATATAACGGTTACAGGTGTTTTCGAGATCCTGGAGGATAACGGCGAGAAATATATCGCGCTTACGAACGCGAAGATTCTGTGATAAAGCTGATATACAAGTGCTGAAAGCTTTTTGAGACGCTCCCTGTATTCTGTTATAATTTTCGTTAAGTTTTGGGAGGGATATGCCAATGAAGCGAAAAGAGAATCCGGAGCGTCGTAATGAAGTAGAGAAGACGCTGCTTGAGCTGAGTGGCCTTGAGCAGAAGGCTCTTTTCGAGAAATACCAGACAGATGAGGACGGCCTTGATCCGGTCCAGGCTTCTGACCGTCTTGAAGAGTACGGCAGAAATATAATCGATTTCGGCAAAGAGAAGAGCCTGCTCGTAAGGATCAAGGATGCGATCATCAATCCTTTCAATATCGTTCTTCTGGTAGTAGCGATCATAACGTTCGTTACTGATGTAATCCTGGCGGACGAACCTTCGTTTGCAACAGTCATAATGCTGGTCGCAGTAATCATCATCTCTGCGGTCATATCTTTCGTTCAGGAAGAGAAATCCAATAATGCGGCCAAAAAGCTTCAGGGCATGATAACCAACAAGCTCGATGTCATAAGAAACGGTGTCGAGACTGAGGTGGAGATCGAAGAGATCGTGCCCGGAGACATCGTTAAGCTCGCATCGGGAGACATGATCCCCGGCGACGTAAGATTCATCGAGACAAAGGACTTATTCATCGACCAGTCCCAGCTCACCGGCGAGAGCAACCCCGTCGAGAAATTCACGACATCAGAGCCGGGTGCCGGAGTTACGGACCTTGCCAACATCGGCTTCATGGGTTCCAATATCGTATCCGGAAGCGCCAAGGCGATAATCCTTACGACAGGTGAGGACACTTATTTCGGAAGCATGGCAAAGAGCCTTAACTCCTTCGAGGAGAAGAGCGCTTTCGAGAAGAACCTCGATTCCGTAAGCAAGCTCCTTATCCGCTTTATGCTGGTTACGGTACCGATAATCTTTATTGCCAACTTCATAACAAAGGGCAAGGCCGGCTGGCTTGAGTCCCTCATGTTCGGCATCACGATCGCAGTGGGTATCATGCCGGAGATGCTCCCCGTAATCATGAATTCCTCTCTTGCCAGAGGCGCTATCAACATGTCCCGCAAGAAGACGATCGTTAAGCGTCTCGGAGCCATCCAGACATTCGGCGAGATGGACGTTTTCTGTACGGACAAGACAGGTACTCTTACACAGGATGAGATCATCCTCGAGAAATACATGGACGTCCTCGGAAGAGAGGACAAGCGTATCTTAAGACATGCATTCCTTAACAGCTACTTCCAGACGGGACTTAAGAATCTCATGGACGTCGCGATCATTAACCGCGCCGAGAAGGAAGAACTCTCTTTCCTCAAGGAAGCTTATGTCAGGGAAGACGAGATCCCCTTCGACTTTTCGCGCCGCCGCATGAGCGTCGTGCTCAAGGATAAGAACGGCAAGCGCCAGCTCATCACAAAAGGTGCGGTCGAAGAGATCCTCTCGATTTGCTCATTTATCGAGATCGACGGCGAGGTAAAAGACATTACCGAGGAACTCCGTGTCAATGCGAAAAAGATCGCTGAGGAGAACAATCTCGAAGGTATCCGTGTAATTGCGGTCGCCCAGAAGAATAATGTTCACGGAGTCAATGTCTTCGGCGTTCAGGACGAGAGCGACATGGTCCTCATCGGATTTGTCGGCTTCCTCGATCCTCCGAAGGAATCTGCAGGCACGGCCATCAACGCTCTGAGGAAGAACGGCGTCCGCACGATAGTACTTACGGGTGATTCCGAAGGCGTCGCCATCAATATCTGCGGAAGACTCGGATTCTCGACCGAGATGACGCTCACCGGCGCGAAAATAGAAGCCATGAGTGATGAGGAACTCGCCGAAAGCTGCGAGAAGTGCGACATATTCTCGAAGCTTTCTCCTTACCAGAAGCAGCGTGTCGTTAAGATGTTCCAGAAGAACGGCCACACTGTAGGTTACATGGGTGACGGCATCAACGACAGCCTGCCTTTAAAGCAGGCAGACATCGGTATTTCCGTTGATAATGCCGTTGATATCGCGAAAGAAGTTGCGGACATCATTCTCCTTGAGAAAGATCTCAACGTATTGGACGAGGGCGTTGTCGAAGGCAGAAGCACATTCGCCAACATGTCCAAGTACCTGAAGATGTCGGTCAGCGGCAACTTCGGAAACATGTTCTCGGTACTCATCGCGAGCATCTTCCTTCCGTTCCTGCCTATGCTTCCTGTTCATATCCTCGTGCAGAATCTCTTAAATGACTTTGCGCAGCTCGGTATGCCTTTCGACCACGTCGAATCAAAGTATATCGAGAAGCCCAAGAAGTGGGATTTGAGCGGCATCAAGGGATTCATGGTATCGTTCGGTCTGTTAAGTACAGTCCTTGACGTCCTGTGCTTCCTCGTACTGTGGTTCGTATTCGGATATAACAATCCCGAAATGGCCGGCTATTTCCAGTGCGGCTGGTTCATGTTCGGCGTTATCTCGCAGACGATGGTAATCCACACGATCCGCACGCCGAAGCTCCCGTTCATTAATGACCGGGCCTCTGTCCAGCTTACGCTCTCTACTCTTGCGATCATTATTGTTACTTTGCTTATCGGCTTTACAGGAATCTCGACATTCTTCACTTTGCCGACAATGCCCATCGCATATCTGCCGTGGATCATCGGTCTCATGCTCGTTTACATGATCCTCGCCCAGATCATGAAGACCATCTACATCAAGAGACACAAGGACTGGTATTGATCTGATCAATTGCCTTTGGGATAACACATTATGACTAAGAAAACGGATCCGAAAACAGAGAAAGTGATTACAAAGATCGTAAAAGCCCTCATTATCGTATTAGGCGTTTTTATAATCCTCATATCGATCGTCTTTATTGGCGCACAGTTCTATTTCGGTGTTCCGGTAATCGATTACTACAAAGCATCCGATAGGGAGATGAAGATACCCGGACTTTCGGATAATCTGATCCCGCAGGGTTTTGATTACATCGAATCGGAAGGGATCTATCTTGTCGGAGGTTATCAGATGGACGGCTCGCCATCACGTGTTTACCGCGTCGAAAAGGAAAGCGGCAAATCGACCGGATACGTGGTACTGGGAGATTCCGAAGGTAACGGCGTATCTCCCCATGCCGGTGGTCTTGCCGTGCATGGCGATTACCTGTTCGTCGCAGGTGATGAAGACGCAAGTTTATATATCTACAATCTGTCTGATGTTCTTTCTTCCGGCAGCGGTACCATTATCAGGATGGTCGATGAGTTCAAGACGACATACAGACACGACAAGGTAAACGTCGCTTTTCTGTGCTTTACTGAAGACAGGCTCATAGTAGGCGAATTCTACAGGGTTCCTAATTACGTGACGGCTGAATCCCATTGGATCACTACACCTTCAGGTGATGAGAATCATGCGCTGGCTTATTGCTATCCCTTGAGTGATGACGAGGATTCGGTATGCGGAGTCGGTACGACGCCTTCCGAAATGTATTCACTGCCGGGTCTTGTGCAGGGCATGGCGATCCATGACGGCAAGATATGGATATCGCAGTCTTACGGCACAGCCAAATCCACGATCTGCTGCTACGATATTTCCGGTGCTGAACCTGTAAGGGTCAGAGGATTTATTTATTCAGGCAGGGCGGAAGCGGACGAGTTTATACCGGTTTATGCTCTGGACAGCAGCACGCTCGTATCGTCTTTTGAAGCTCCGCCGATGGCTGAGGAGATTATCTTTGTTGATGACAAGATCCTCATCATGTGCGAGTCCGCATCGAACAAGTATTTCTTCGGAAATCTTACAGGCGGAAGATGGTGCTACGCGACTGACGTAAAAGAACTCGTCTGATCAGTCAGATTAGACTTTGCATTAAAAAATCACGAAAATCCTATCGCAAAAGTGATTTTTCGAGGTTCGCGATAGAAAAAGCCGGAAAATCTATCGCAAATCTCAAAAAACGGCAATCGCGATAGAAAAGCCCTGCTGCGAGTCTTATGTTTCCGGATCTATATTGACTATCTGAAGGTCGCCGAGGCCTCTTTCGTCGTGGCTTGTGACTATCAGGAGGCGGCCGTTCAGGTGTTTTCTGATGAAGGCGATCGTTTTCGAGCGGGATTCGTCGTCAAGACCGGTAAAGGGTTCGTCCAGGATGACGCAGTCTGAATCGTGGAGCATTGCTCTTATGACAGCAAGCCTGCGCTTCATGCCGCCGGAGAGTTCGCCTGCCTTTTTGTTCAGGGAATCGGAAGGGAGGAGCTCTAAGATCGCGGAAGATGCGTCAGTTACCGGGAGGCCTTCATTTACGGCCAGAACGTTGGTCAGGACGGTCTCTTTCTCGAACAGTCTGTTCTCCTGGAAACATACCGCGAAGCGCGTTCCTTCGGGAAGCACGACCTCACCATCATCAGGCTTAAGGAGTCCCAATATGAGCATGATGCAGGTGGTCTTGCCGATCCCTGAAGGACCTTTAAGAAGATACCCGCCCTCCCCGAAAACAGCGCTGAACGAATCAAGCACTTTCTTATCGTCAAATGATTTACTGACATTTTTGAGTTCGATCATTTGAGCACCTTCTTTACGATGAATGAGATGAGTCTTTCGACGATGAATGCGGCAAGGACTGCGACGAGCGTCCATGCGAGCATCTCTGACGTGGCAAGATTGATCTTGGCCCTGTAAAGGCCGTTGCCGATGGATCTTACGGGCTGGCCGACTACTTCGGCCGTTATGCCGCCCCTGAATGCCATGCCTATCGCGAGGGATATTGCGCTCTTGATGTGAGGTGAAAGTGACGGCAGATAGATGTATCTGATCTTTTTCGAAGTCTTCATCTCAAAGACTTTGGCAAGGTCGAGCATCTTGGGATCCGTGACAAGCAGACCCTCAAGCAGGTTTTTGTAAAAGATCGGGAATGATATGACCGAGGACACGATTATCGTGACATTCGAGCTTCCTGCCCAGATGAGCGCGATGATTATGAAGCTTACGATGGGAATCGATTTGACTACCGATACGAACGGCGAAAAGAATTCTCTTACGATACCAAATCTGTAAGAAAGAATCGAAATGCCTGATCCCAGACACATTCCGATGAGGAATCCCAGAAGGATCTTTCCGACGGTCTTTCCGACGGAGATATAGAAGGCGGGATCGGAACCAAGAACGATCAGGGCTTTGACCGTCTCGACAGGTCCTGACAGGAGGATGCTGTTATTAACGATAATAGCAAGCACCTGCCAGATAACGAGCCAGATCAAAACGATCAAAGTTGTCCTGATGTATTTCCCGGTCTTCATTTATCAGCCTTTATAGTAGAAGTCATCTCCCGGAAGTTTTCCGCCTACGGACTTGGGGTCGCTGTTGTAGAGGACCTCGAGGTAGGGAGCGAGGTTATTCTTAACGCTGTCTCCTGTCATGCATACGACGTTGCAGAAAGGGATGGCTTTCTTAGCCAGAGGCTCTTTGCCGATGATCTCATTTGCGACGACCAGAGAAGCTGTCGTATCGAGATCGGAATTAGCTGCATTTACGCTCTCGCCGTGTTCCTTGATGAAGGTCTTTACTGCCTCGGGATGAGCCTTGAGAAAATCATTTCTGACGACTGTAACGCCAGTAACCATTCCGAGACCGCCTGTAGTAAGCTGCCATTCCTCTTCGAGAGAGAAAGCGATGGAGATCGCTTCATTCTGTGCGCATGCAACTGTAACGAAAGGCTGGGGGAGGACTGCGATCTGTGAAGGGTCTTCCGCAAGCACGGCAGCTACTTCAGTTGATTCGGATTTGAACTCGATCTCGCAGTCGGTTATGCCGTTCTGGTCGAGAAGATATCTCAAAGAATACTCGGGTGTGGCGCCCTGGCCTGTCGTGATGACTTTCTTTCCGGAAAGGTCTTTTACCGACGTGATGGAAGTGTCGCCCGTAACACAGTAAAGAACGCCTAAGGTGTTGATGTCTATTGCCGTGATGCCTCCTTCGGTCTTGTTATAAAGGACCGAAGCGAGGTTTGCGGGAACAAGAGCGATGTCGATGTCGCCTGATACGATCTTTGCGGTGATCTCGTCGGGTGCTGCCGACATCGTGAATTCGTATTTTCCTTCGGAGGTACCTTTGGAAGCTTTGTCCATGAGGTTAACGATGCCTATAGTGGTAGGTCCCTTAAGGGAACCGACTCTGACGACAGTGTCGTCTTTTTTCTGTGCACATCCTGCCATCATTCCAAGTGAGAGAACGGCAGTAAGCGCTGCTGCAATAATCTTATTTTTCATAAGATTTCCTTCTTTCTAATTAAAATCGGAATGATTATACACCCTTATCCGAATAATGCTATTTTCTGTTATATAATAAGAATCAAGGCAGATGCGGAAAACGAAAAGTGAGGTCAGAAAATGCCCGGAACTGAAATAACCGGTTTTGATATCAGTATTTTTTTCGACAAGACAACTGCGTTAGGTCAGGCTGTAGAGCTTCTGATCTATACGTTTATTGCCTGCATAACGACCACGATAATCCTTCTTATCTACAACAGATTCGTAAAAAAGAAGCTCAAGAATAAGAAGAACATTCAGATCCGCTTTACCCAGAACATAATAAGGACGCTCATCATTCTCATTGCCGTTATCTGGGTACTTGTAAGTTCGACTGCCACGACGGACATCGGTAAAGTCCTTTTCCAGGGAACCGCGATAATCGGTGCGGTCGCAGGTCTTGCCGCGCAGCCCGTTCTGGGAGACCTGTTCAGCGGTCTTGCGCTCAGCTTCAATAAACCTTTCGAGATAGGCGACAGGATCGAGCTTGATAACGGTATCAGAGGAGTAGTCATGGACATCACGCCCAGACATGTCGTGTTAAGGACGATCGATACGATAGATGTCATCGTCCCGAACAGCAAGATCAATTCATGTCTCATCACGAACATGAGCCATAACACGAAAATAAGATCCGTCCACATGCGGTTCAACGTTGCTTACGGGACGGATATTGATAAAGCCATGAAAGTTCTCAGGGATGCCGTCATCGAATCAGACTATTCCGAACCCGAATGGAAGAATAAGGATTACGGTCCCGTATATTTCATCTCTTATGCCGACAGCAGTCTTGTGCTTGCGACGACGGTTTACTATAAGCCGGTCAATGCTACTGAGATCGTAATGAGCGACATCAACAAACGTGTTAACGATGCCTTCACCAGAGAAGGAATCGAGATACCGTTCAATTATGTTAATGTCGTCATGAAGGATAAGGACTGATAATTACTTCTCCCAGTGCCTCAGGAATATCCCTGATGATCTCGCCGACCGAAGGTACCGATATGTGACCTGACAGCGGGTTCTTTATGCTGATCACGGGAGTGGTGATCTCAGCTTCGACATGAGATCTTTCGAAAGTCAGGTCGCAGTCTTCCATCCTGCAGTTTATGAGTGTCAGCCCCTTGCAGTAGCAGAGCGGCTGAGTGCCTTTTATCGTGCAGTTAATGAGTGTCAGATCTTCAGAATACCAGGCCAGATATTCGCCGTTGATGATGCTGTCTTTAACGGTAACGTTTTTGGCATGCCAGAAAGCATCCTTGGTGTTAAGGGTGGAGCCGGTGATCACGCAGTTCTCTACATATTGAAAAGAATACTTGCCCGTGAGGGTAAAGTTTTCGAGCGTGAGGTCTGAAGATCTCATGAGGAAATATTCCGATTCGGCCGTTGTATCTTCCAGACGCAGCCCGTGGACCGACCATCCGAACTCGGGGGAGATTATCGAGGAAGCCCTGATCACGGCGTCTTGGCACTCGCGCAAAGCTTTTATTCCGTGAAGCTTCGTGTCTTCGATCTTGATGTTATCCGAATACCATATAGCTGCACGGCATTTGTCTGTTAATTCGGAAGATCTTATCGAAAGGCCGTGGACGTGCCAGAAGGGATATCTGAGGTTAAAGTATGAATCTTCTACCGCGACGTTACTGCTTTCCTTAAGGGCGCTCTCGCCATCGGCGGGACCGTCGAAACGGCAGTTTTTAACGGTTACGTCAGAGCTGCCGTAAAGCGCGCGCTCCTCATCCATTGTCAGATTCTCGATAAGATCCATGGCATGACCTCAGGTTATGTTTTGAAAAAATATTACTATCAAACCTGGTCATCCGTATATCAGTTTTACGTCAGTTTTGTTTTGACATATGTTAATAAAATTTGTAGTATAAATTCAGTTTGTTGCGTCTAACAAAACAGATCCTGTATAGAGGTGCTTTATATGAAAAACAGCAGCGATATCGGCAAGTCCGCAGAAGACTATCTCGAGTCCATGATCATCCTTAAGGAGAAGAACGGCTATGTGCGTTCGATCGACATTGCCGGATTCCTGGGCGTTACAAAGCCAAGCGTCAGCAATGCCATGAAGCGCCTTCGCGAGGAAGGTTATATCGAGATGAACCGCTCCGGTTTCATCACCGTTACCGAGAAGGGCATGGAGATCGCTGACAAGATCTATACACGTCACAAGATGCTCAAAGACTTCTTCATCGCATTAGGCGTTGATCCTGAAGTTGCCGAGGATGATGCCTGCAGGATCGAGCATGACATCAGCGATGAGACATTCAATGCCATATGCGGTCACATCGAAAAGCTGGGCAAGTCCACAAAGTCAAAAAAGAAGTAATAATCCGCACAAAAACTGATATAAAGCGGTCAGTCCGCTATGCTAGAATTCTTAATATCAAGTCTATTTGAAAAGGAGAGCTCCCTATGGCATGTTTCCTGGTTCCTACAACTGAAGCGATCGTCACTACCGTTATCAAGAAGGCAGCTGACAAGAAAGGTTCTGACAACATCTTCATCAAGAAGATGGGATGGCTCAATAATATGCTCTGGGGCGGATCCGCACTCCTGGCTTTCGAGCACGTCTGGCACGGTGAAGTCACACCGTGGTTCCCGTTCCTCACAGCTGCCGCAGATCCTGCCGATGCAGCTGAGATGATCCACGAGATGAGCACGAGCGGTGTTGCTATGGCGATACTCGTAACGCTTGCGTGGGTGGTAATGGTGCTTGTGGCACAAGCCGTTTCGAAGAAAACTGCGCCCGCGAAGGCCAAAGCAAAGGCATAAGGGGGATCTTAGATCATGACTTTACTTATTACTGTTTTTGCAGCTGCCATTACAACGATCCTCTGGTATAACGCCAAGGCTGACAGAAAGCTCGGCACGCTCGCACTCATGTATTGGGGCGCAAGCCTTATGTGGCTCGTAGATGCAGTCGTTGAGTATATCGAACTCGGCGCTGAGTATTTCGAGCAGGCACCTGCCGACATGCTCAATGATGCATTCCTTGGATTATGTGTTGTAGCTCTCGGCATCGTTATCTGGCTCGTTGTCCTTCTCGTAAAGGACCCTGAAGGCAAGGTCAAGGCTTTGCTTGCAGGCGCTGCCAAGTGATGAATGGATAACGCATCCGACATCAGAATTAAAGAATTTGCGCTCGTTGAGCGCATTAAGGCCGCCGGGAAACTGGCGGTCGCTTTTTCAGGAGGCGTTGATTCCACATATCTTCTGTATAAGGCCCATGAGGTGCTTGGCGATGACGCTGTTGCCGTTACCGTGAAGTCGCAGGTATTGACCTCTGAAGATCTTTCCCTGACTTCGGATTTTTGCGAAAAGACCGGCGTGAAACAGACAGTTATAAGCTTCGATGTTTTCTCCGTAGAAGAGTTCGCGGCAAATCCTCCTGACAGATGTTATTACTGCAAGAGGAAGATTTTCGAGAGCATTGCAAATGCTGCGGAAGGATATGTGGTCGCTGACGGAAGCAACGTTGACGATGATGGCGATTACAGACCGGGAATCCGCGCCCTGAAAGAACTCGGGATCGTAAGTCCGTTAAAAGAAGCCGGTCTTACCAAAAATGATATCCGTCTTCTCTCAAAAGAAGCAGGACTTCCCACCTGGGATAAGCCTTCAGCCGCCTGCCTTGCATCGAGATTTGCATACGGCGAGAAGATCACCACTGAAGGACTGATCCGCGTTGCTAACGCAGAGAAGTTCATTAGCGATCTTGGTTTTTCCGGTATACGAGTAAGGGTTCACGGCGACATCGCAAGGATAGAAGCTGCTCCTGATGATATTGCGCTTCTCACATATGAGCGCACGAGAAAAGAAATATCTGCTGAATTAAAGCGCCTGGGCTTCAAATATGTAACAATTGATATTGACGGATACCGCACAGGCAGCATGAACGAGGTCCTTTGATTATGAGCAGTGCCAGAGATATTTTAGAGAAGGTCGCTTCAGGCGAGATGACTCCCAAAGAAGCAGAATTACAGCTGAAGATGAAGCCTTTCGTTGATTTGGGTTTTGCCAAGCCTGACCTTCACAGAGGCATAAGGCAGGGTGTTCCGGAAGTCATCTACGGCGAAGGCAAGACGCCCGACCAGATAGATAAGATCACAGAGAGCCTTCTTGATGCGGGCGTAAAGACCGTTCTTATAACAAGACTCTCAGAAGATAAATCTAAAGAACTCAAGATTTCGATCAAGTACTACAAGGATGCGCGCATCGGCGTGGCAGGCGGGATCCCCGAAGTAAATGCGAAGGGTAAGATAATCGTAGCCTGCGCAGGCACGTCTGATCTTCCGGTAGCAGAGGAAGCGGCAGTTACGGCTGAGCTTTTAGGCAACAAAGTTGACCGCATCTATGATGTCGGCGTGGCAGGCCTTCAGAGGCTTTTGTCCCACACCGAAGAACTCATGAGCGCGAGTGTAATTATCGCAGTCGCAGGCATGGAGGGCGCTCTTGCGAGCGTTATCGGAGGGCTCGTTGACTGCCCCGTAATCGCTGTTCCCACGAGTGTCGGTTACGGCGCATCTTTTGAAGGACTTACGGCGCTTCTTGCAATGATGAATTCATGCGCGAGTGGCGTCACTGTAGTTAATATCGACAACGGTTTCGGTGCAGGATATTCTGCAAGCATGATCAATCACATGGGCGGATGAACTTTTTGCCCGGCGCGTTGTGATCTTACACATCGGAGGTGTTATATGAAGACTCTTTATATCGAATGCAATATGGGCGCGGCAGGCGACATGCTCCTGGCATCTCTGGCAGAGCTTACCGGTGACGTTAAAGCGTGCGGAGAAATGCTTAATTCATTGGGTATTCCCGATGTTACTTATGATTTCGAGAAAAGTGTAAAGTGCGGAATAGAAGGCACTCATGCACGGGTTACCGCGCTTGGCGTGGAAGAGGATGAACATCTTCATGAGCATGGTGAGCATCATCACGAGGAACATCACCACGAACACACACATGAAGAGCATGTGCATACTCATGAGCACGAGCATCACCATCATCACACTCACATGAGTGATATCGAGAATATCATTAACGGCCTTAATGTTTCGGATAAGGTTAAGTCAGACGCGCTCGCAGTCTATGCTTTGATCGCGGAAGCAGAGAGCAGGGCGCACGGAAAGCCTGTAACCGAGATACATTTTCACGAAGTCGGTACGATGGATGCGGTAGCTGATATCGTAGGCGTATGCGTACTTATGGAGCTGATCGGTGCTGACAGGATCGTTGCATCACCCCTGGCGACAGGTTTCGGGCAGGTAAGATGCGCGCACGGAATCCTTCCTGTTCCCGCGCCTGCCACGGCAAGCATAATCGAAGGCATTCCGACATACAGCGGAAATGTCGAAGGAGAACTGCTGACGCCTACCGGCGCGGCATTGCTTAAGCACTTTGCCGGAAGCTTCGGTCCAAGGCCCGCCATGGCAATTTCCAAAACAGGTTACGGAATGGGAAAGAAGGATTTCGAGAAGGCAAACATGCTCCGCACGTTCCTCGGTGAAGAGCAGAACGAAGATGACGATAAGGTCATCGAGATGAGCTGCAACGTCGATGACATGACCGGCGAAGAGATCGGTTACGCCACGGGCGTTCTCATGAACAGCGGAGCTCTTGATGTTTTCACGACACCTGTTTACATGAAGAAGAACCGCCCCGGGATCCTCATCACCTGCATAGTACGACCTGAAGACAAAGAGAAGTTCGCTAAGCTGATCTTCGAGAACACCACGACCATCGGAATAAGATATACCGCCATGGACAGGTTCAGGCTCTCGCGCCGTGAGGAGAAGGTCATGACGAAGTTCGGCGAAGTGTCCGTAAAGGTATCGGAGGGCTTCGGCGTTACGAAGGCCAAGCCCGAGTACGATGACGTGGCAGGGATAGTGGGGAAGTCTTGACCAGTACTATTACTCATATTTTTCGGGCTCATTGATTTGTATAAACTAAATAATTAGACGAAAGGCACCTGAAATATAGAAATCTTCTGAAAACAAGTCGGAAACCTATAGAAATTGAATGGTTCTGGAATAAATGCTGATTTCCCGACACGAATATCCTGGATTACTGCATTTCCCGACATGATTTAGCGGGATTTCTTCATTTTCCGACAAGCTGATCGGAAATCGTCTCCTGCAATGGATATAAGGGGAGAATGGATCATAAGCAATCCGCAAAAAGTAACGCAACAGCCAATACAAATACAAAAGGCTGTCACCCGAAGATGACAGCCCTCTGCGTTATCTATGCCTTACTCTGAATAATGACTCAAGCGAAATAATCAATTCCGTCGATCGTTATCTTGGCGATGTTATCTGTGTCGACGAGGCGGTTGAACAGAGCGATGAATCCAGTGTCATTTCCGCAGACGTAGCCTGCGCTGTTGGTGTTCTCATCGAAAACAAGATACTCTGTTCCGTCATTATATGTGATCTTTACAGATGTTTCGGGAAGCAGTGTCTCACCCTTGATCTCGGTGCCGCCTGTGGAATCCCAGACCATTGCGATAGGGGAGATCTCGATCGATCCGCCAATAGAACTGTAGAACGTCTTTGTGTCGAGCTTGCCGGCAACTGGGATCACGTATTCATTCTCTGCCCTGATGAACTGTTCGTAGTCGCCCTTTTCTGCAACCTCAGCATATACCTCAGATCTGTTCATTGTGAATTCCTGTGTCATGAGAGTTATGTGATCGGTGATCGGGGAAAAACTCCCTGAGCCGAATAATACGCTGTTGTCACACATGTATTCATAGCAATAGAGCTTGTCAGCTGTGGAATTCTCGAGATCGATCCAGATTTTACCGGTTCCTTCATTAAAGCCGAAGAGGATGTTCGAGTCTTCATTGAACCATGCACCCTTTGCTTCGTTATCAAGCTGGCTGTAATTAAGGCAGTTGACTCCGCCTTCTCTCTCGATAGTGTAAGCTGCAACTATACCTATGCCGTCTCTTACAACGGATTCGACGGTGATCGTTGTGTCACCGACAGTGCATACTACCGGTTCGGTAGTGATCTTGTCACCGATAAGTCTGGCAGCGGCTTCAGGATCTGCCTCAACGTATTCGATCCTCGGCATGACTACTTCATAAGTTACAGGTGTTCCGTCATCTCTTATCTTGCCGTCATCGACAAATACCTCGGAGTGACTCTCGATAGTATCTTTTCCTTCGTTACCCCATATCCTGTTGAAGAGTTCACCACCTGTTGCCGCATTTACAGCGAAAGGAGTTGCGATTGCGATTACGGATGCGGCAGCAACGACTTTTACTCCCAACTTGCTGATCTTTGCCTTATGTTTTGCATTATTCATGATCGTTTCCTTCCTCGACTGATATCTGTCCGAGAAAACATGATCTTCCACACCGTCCGTGATGTGATCGAATTCCTCTATGCTGATATCCTGTTCGAAAATGTCGTTTTTGAATTTCGGTTCCATAAGTAATCTCCTTGTAGATTCCCTCTGGCGCGGGATCATTTGGTCTTTAAGTCTGTCCCAGGTTTTGGCGCATCATCTTTTTGGCCCGTTCGTACCGTTTACGGACATTTGCCTCAGTGATGCCCAGCTTCCGGGCAGTCTCAGCGATCGAATAATCTTTAACGACAAGGCAGTAAACAACGTCGTAATATTTCTCAGGGAGAGTATCCATGAGCGGCTGGTAATCGTTTTCCGCTTCAGTGTTTTCTTCAGGCGCAACGGCTTCGCTCTCACAGACTTGTTCCAGGTTTTCGGTAAAGCTTACGATCTGGTTCTCGTTCTTTCTCTTGTTATATATGTTGATCGAAGCATTTCTTATAACTGTTATTATGTAGCGTTTGCAGTCGTCCGATCCGGGCTTCGCGAAATACACCTCGTGCTTTATCATCTGCAAAAAAGCATCCTGCACGGCATCTTCCGCGAGAGTCTCATCATGCAAAACGGACAATGCGACACGGAACATCTTCTGTTCGTACAGTTCATAACATTTTTCTATGAATGAGATCTGTTTAGACGGCAATGCCATTTATGTTTCTCCTTGTCGTTTCCTGTAGGACCGCCCGTTTTCGAATTTCGGGATCCCCGTTTGGCCCTTCTACCCAATATAACAATCCGGAAATCCATTTTGTGACAAAATCAGTTCTGAGATTTTTCCGCTCCTTTTATTTTCTCATTTTCGGGCAGAGAAAATAAACTGCAAGTTCATAAAGCTCTGATATAATTACTCAAGCAAAAGTATAGGGGTAAATGTTATGTCTAAGAATACAAAGGTGGTCTTAATGATCGTGGTTGCCCTGGCGGCCGCAGGTATCTTTGCCTTTTACGCATATGCTGGCTATCGTTCGGATTACTGTACGGATGAGGTTCCGGACGTTACTTCCATTTATGTTTATACGGTGGACAAGGGTGTTGGTGACCTTAACAGGACCTATATGCGCGGCAAGAAGATCGCCATTCCGAAGACTGATGCCCCTTACATAACTTACGAGGATATTCCGAATGTTGCAGCGACAGACAATGTCGAGGCTGTCTATATCTTTGACGACGCCAGGTTTAATGCATTATCTGACAGTTTTCTTGCAGGAGGATTAACGGAAATAAACGTTGCAGTCCCGCGCGATGTGCTTAAGTATTACGGTGCTCCTTCCGGGATGAGTTATATGTTTAAACTGGATATATCGCAGATGCCCGGCACGGATCCTGAATATGCCGTGATCCGCTGCACGGCTGACGGTTGCGAATGGAGTTCTGATCCCGTAGATGAGAAGACCTGCATGCTTTATTACAAGTATGACGAAAATACATGGGGAGATTTCAATGACAGGCTCATCAGATATATTCTCGAAAACGATGCCGTAAGCGACGTAAGCATGCTTATCACCTTATCTTCGAAAACACCTGAGGAATCTGCCAAGATGCAGGATCTGCTCATGCAGAATTTCTCGGGCTCCAACTACCTGTCGGCTGAATTTGCGCGTGTCTTCCGCGACAAGACCAATTTGGAACTGGGACAGCGCATTGCCACTTTTGCAGGCGTGGTCCTTGTTGTAACTGCAAGCGTAGAGATACTTATTGCGGTATCCGGTAAACGCGCCCAAAAGCCCAAGACCAGGAAAAAATGATATAAAGAAAAAGCATAAATAAAGCTCCCGCGAAAGGACAAGCGGGAGCTTTATTTATGAGTATATAGGGGAGAGAGGGGTTTACTTCTTTATATTTTTTGTTATCGGAAACTATTAAACTGACTTGATGAAGACCAGGTTGTCTGCAACGTTCTCGTTGTAGTCGGCCCATGTGAATCCGTCGTAGCTGAATAAGATCGCGCCGTTGCCGTCTGTGTAGTCAACTTCTTCTGATTCGACATCTCCGTTCTCGTCGAATGTGAGGATCTTCTTTACTCCGCCTTCGTAGAGGATCGTTTCTGTTTCTTCGTCATATCTGCCGGATATTCTCCAGATTGCCTTTGTGTCAGCGGAATCGCTCCAGACGATCTTGATCATTACGTTGTCGGGATCTGCTGCGTCTACTGTAGCTGTTGCTCTGCCGCATGCATATGTGCCGCTGATCTCAGCTGCTGTCTTATGTGCGGGTTCCGGAATCTCGGAAGAAGGCTCTGTCTGTTCAGGCTCGGCAGGCTTAACCTCAGGTTCAGCGGGCTTCTCTGTAGGCTTGGGTGCCTCTGTGGGCTTAGGTGCTTCAGTAGCCTTAGGTGCTTCTGTGGGCTTTGCCGTAGGCTCTGCAGTCGGAACAGCAGGCTTGTTTGCGGGCTTGTCATTCTTTATGGTAACTGTCTCTACGGGGAATACTACTGTGTCTGCGTCTTCAACTAAGTCCTCTACAGAACCGTTGAATCTGAAGACCATGTTGTCTGCGATATGCTCATTCTGCTCCATCCAGGTAACACCGTCATAGCTGAATACGAATATGCCCTTGCAATCTGTGGAAAGTACTTCCTCTGAGATGATCTCACCGAGTTCGTTGTATGTAACATACTTCTTAATACCGTTCTCATAAGATACGCTTGTTGTTTCTTCACTGAAGATGCCGCTCATTGTCCAAACGGCTTTTGTATCGTAGCTGCTGCCCCAGGTTACTGTGATCTTTGCTCCGTTTGCGCCTTCAGCTTCAACGTTGATGCAGACTCTTTCGTTATAGTAGTTGCCGATGAAGTTCATTACGGGATTCTGTCCGTCGTTGATGATTTCTTCTGTTGCCTCTGCTGCGGTTTCCTGAATTGCAGGTGCTGCTGCCTTAACGGTTGCGGATTTCTTTGCTGCACAAGCTGCTGCTGTGATCATTGTTGCGATTACTGCAACGGAGATGAGGGATGCGATTAATGTCTTTTTCATTTTTGTTTGTCCTTTCTTTTTTGCCTTCCGGCGTGTTGTGTTTTGTTTGATGGCTTCATTTAACCATCCGTCAACAGGGCAAACAACGTTCAATGTATAAGGCTTTTGTAGGTTAAGCAACAGATCTCAGGCCCTGTGTTGCCAAACTCAAAAAAAGTGAAAAAATTTTTCAATAACCCATTGACATAGTAGGTATTAGAGTTTATGATATGCGAAAATCACGAAAGGAGAGGAGGACGGAAGTTATGTACGACCGCAAGTTCTATTTTCAATCATTAGTCCGTAGTAACTTCCGCTGTGGACGAATGTGTTGTCCCTGTTCTATGAATAAAACCATTATCTAAACTTTTATTTAAGAAAGGAATATACACATGTCTAACTATAAATTTGAAACTCTCCAGCTCCACGTAGGTCAGGAACAGGCCGATCCCGCATCCGATGCACGCGCAGTACCGATTTACGCTACAACATCTTACGTTTTCCACAATTCAGCTCACGCAGAAGCACGTTTCGGACTTGCTGACGCAGGAAACATCTACGGAAGACTTACCAATTCCACACAAGGCGTTTTTGAAGACCGTATCGCAGCTCTTGAAGGCGGCGTTGCAGGACTTGCAGTCGCATCAGGCGCAGCAGCGATCACTTATGTAATAGAAGCTCTCGCAGTCAAGGGCGAGCACATCGTAGCCCAGAAGACTATTTATGGCGGTTCCGAGAACCTCTTAGCTCATACGCTTCCTCTTTATGGTATCGAGACAACATTCGTCAACATCCATGATCTGGACGAGGTCAAGGCAGCCATCAGACCCAACACAAAGGCTCTCTATATTGAGACACTGGGCAACCCTTCGTCTGACATCCCGGATATCGAAGCCCTCGCAAAGATCGCTCACGAAGCAGGCATCCCGCTCGTTATCGACAACACATTCGGTACACCTTACCTTATCAGACCTATTGAATACGGCGCAGATATCGTAGTTCACTCAGCTACAAAGTTCATCGGCGGCCACGGCACCACATTGGGCGGCGTTATCGTTGATTCCGGTAACTTTGACTGGGCAGCTTCCGGTAAATATCCCTGGATCTCCGAGCCTAACCCGAGCTATCACGGCGTTAAGTTCACAGAGGCTGCAGGCAAAGCTGCATTTGCAGTTTACATCAGAGCTATTCTCTTAAGAGATACGGGTTCTTCGATCTCACCTTTCGCAGCATTCCTTTTGCTCCAGGGCACAGAGACATTGTCACTCCGCGTTGAGCGCCACATCGAGAATACGAATAAAGTATTAGAGTACCTTACAAATCATCCGAAGGTAGAGAAAGTTTTCCACCCTGCACTTGCCGATCACCCCGATCACGAAGTTTACAAGAAGTACTTCCCCAATGGCGGCGGTTCCATCTTCACATTCAACGTTAAGGGCGGCAAGAAGGAAGCTTTCGACTTCATCGATCATCTGGAGATCTTCTCGCTTCTCGCAAACGTTGCAGACGTTAAGAGCCTCGTTATCCATCCGGCAAGCACGACTCACTCACAGCTTTCCGAAGCAGAGCTTAACGACGTAGGCATCTTCCAGAACACGATCCGTCTCTCGATCGGTACAGAGCACATCGATGACATCATTGCTGACCTCGAAAAAGGTTTCGCAGCAATCTGACCCAATATAAGAATTGATATATAATTAATAGCATCCGCTTTAGGAGGAGAATCACCATGACTAAGATATATACATCAGCAGATCAACTTATCGGTAAGACACCGCTTTTGGAACTCACACACCTGGAGAAGGCGTTGGGCCTCGAAGCAAAGCTCGTTGCAAAGCTTGAATATTTCAATCCCGCCGGAAGCGTCAAGGATCGTATCGCAAAGGCGATCATCGAAGACGCAGAAGCAACCGGAAGACTTAAGGAAGGCAGCGTTATCATCGAGCCTACAAGCGGAAATACCGGTATCGGATTAGCCTCCGTTGCGGCTGCTAAAGGATACAGACTTATCATCACAATGCCGGAGACGATGAGCGTTGAGAGAAGACAGCTCATCAAGGCTTACGGTGCAGAGCTCGTTCTCACGGAAGGTTCCAAGGGAATGAAGGGCGCGATCGCAAAGGCTGAGGAACTCCAAAAAGAGATCCCGAACAGCATCATTGCCGGCCAGTTCGTAAACCCTGCAAATCCGAAGGCTCACAAAGAAACAACAGGTCCTGAAATCTGGGAAGATACAGACGGTGAAGTAGACATTTTCGTAGCAGGCGTCGGCACAGGCGGAACTGTTACGGGCGTAGGCGAATATCTGAAGTCACAGAAGGCTTCCGTTAAAGTCGTTGCAGTAGAACCCGCTGATTCTCCCGTTCTGAGTAAGGGCACTGCCGGTGCGCACAAGATCCAGGGTATCGGCGCAGGCTTCGTACCTGACGTTCTCAATACCGCAGTTTACGATGAGATCATTCCCGTTACCAACGACGATGCTTTCGCTACAGGCAAGCTCCTTGGCAAGAGCGAGGGCGTTCTCGTAGGAATCTCTTCCGGTGCAGCTCTCTGGGCAGCCATCGAACTCGCAAAGCGTCCCGAGAACAAGGGCAAGACCATCGTAGCTCTGCTGCCTGACACAGGTGACCGTTATCTCTCAACACCGCTTTTCGCAGATTAATTTGAGGGGGTCAGACCCCATCAAACAGTTAGACGCAACAAAAAATCATATGCCATAAAAACCGAAGGGGCTGCCTCATTAAACGGGGCAGCCTCTTTGTTTTATCTTGAGCGTGCAATTATTCTTGTTTTTCGCCTCGAAAATTGCACAAAACAGGCATTTTGTGCAATTTTCCTTATTATTTGGCGAAAAAAATTGCATTCTCAATCAAAAAACAGAATATAAACAGACAAAAATAGATAAGACCTGTCTGAAACCTTCGTGCTAATCTAAACATATCGATTTATTAGGGAGGTGCTGCTATGAGTATTGATCTTACCAAGATGCCCAGGATCGGATTTGGCCTTATGAGACTGCCGGAGACAGACGGAGTCATCGACATCGACAAAGTCTGCAAAATGACGGATGCGTATCTGGCGGCGGGGTTCAATTATTTTGACACCGCGTATGTTTATCACGGCGGCAACTCCGAAAGAGCCGTAAAGGAAGCGATAGTCAAGAGACACCCGAGAGATTCCTTTACCCTCGCGACAAAGCTTCCCGCGTGGAGCATCCATTCTTTCGAAGACAGGGACAAGATCTTCAATGAACAGCTCGAAAGATGCGGCGTCGATTATTTCGATTTCTATCTGCTCCACAGCATCGAAGACGGCAACAATTACGATACCTACGTTAAGTATGACTGCTTTAACTGGGGCGTTCAGAAGAGGGAAGAGGGCAAGATCAAGCATCTCGGATTCTCGTATCACGGAACTCCGGAGCTGCTGGTTAAGATCGTTGACAGCCATCCCGAGATCGAGTTTGTCCAGATCCAGCTGAATTATGCCGACTGGGACAATCCGCTCGTTCACTCGGGCAAGCTCTATCAGATCCTGTCTGAGCGCAATATCCCGATCATCGTCATGGAACCATGCAAGGGCGGCAAGCTTGCCAACCACGATGAGGAATGCATCGAGATCTTAAAGAGCGTCCGTCCTGACAAGTCCATCGCTTCATGGGCTTTCCGCTTTGTAGGAAGCCTTCCGGGCGTTACCACAATCCTGAGCGGCATGTCCACGCAGGAGCAGATGGAAGACAACATGAATACCTTTAAGAATTTCGAGCCGCTGTCTGACGAAGAGAAGGCTGCGATCGACAAGGTCATCGAAGTCATGTTCCGCGTTGAGCAGGTCGGCTGTACCGCCTGCAGATACTGCGTTGACGGCTGTCCCATGAGCATCAGCATTCCTGATATCATCAATGCAATCAACACCAAGCGCAAGTTCCCGGGCGACATGAGGCCTCAGTTCTTCTATAACGGCCTCGTTGCAAGAGACGGCAACGGCAAAGCTTCCGACTGCATAGAATGCGGCCAGTGCGAAGGCGTCTGCCCACAGCATCTGCCGATCATAGAGATCCTTAAAGAAGGCGTCGAAAAGTTCGAGAGACAGGGGTAATCTGTTTGTTCCCCAAAATTGGGACAGCCTATTTAACGCAAATTTTGTTTTTGCAAAAAAAGGTTAAGATTTGAGCCGAAAATTTAACCTGAATTAGTGTTTTCGAAAATAAGGTTAAGCTTTTCACAAAAAACTTAACCTAAATTTCGAATATTGATATTTACGTTAAAAAACTGCCGAAAATCTTAACCTGAATTTCAGATTTGCAAAATCAGGTTAACTCGGCACAGGGATACACGAACAAAGAATCTATATTCCCGCCAAAAATGCTTTCACCGCGGCGTCAAATTCCGCAGGCTTGTCATGCTGCACCGTGTGGTTCGCATCTTTGATAAGAAGATAATCCGCACCGATCGAATCTGCGTATTCGGACATGACCACATATGAACACGTCCAGTCGTCAGTGCCGGAGATGAAATAAACAGGCACTTTATACCTAGTCTGTTCCCTGAGATCTATTACCATACAGTTGAAGAGGATGTCAACGCAGAGGGTCTCCATTTTCTCAGAGTCGGCTTCTACCAGGAACCATTTGATGTCGTCAGATGCGAGGTAGGGCGATTTAAGCGCAGACAGGATGATCGTCATCGAGTCAGCTGACTTGTGGTAAGAGTGCGCGTACGCGGAAGCCTGCTCGAGACTTTGGTATGAATGATCTTCGAGATAAGTCTCGTAAGCCATCATCATGTATGTCGTGTCATCGCCCGCAGCTTCAGCGAGCGCGAGGGCATCTTCGAGTTCGGATTCATAAGATGCCTGAGCATTGACGAACTGGCCCACGCCGATGTAGGCGGCGACTTTTTCGGGATAGGCATACGCATATTCGGCGCCCAGGATCGAGCCGTAAGAATGGCCCATTATTACTATCTTCTCGCATCCGAACCTTTCACGCAGATAGTCGGTCATGGCATCAACGTCTCTTAATGACTGATCGAAAAGCACGGTCTTATCCCGGTCTTCCGGATTCGCGAAATACGTCCTTCCGCAGCCCCGCTGATCCCAGCATACGAATGTGTAATCATCGATAAGACCGTTGGCATAGGTGTAAGTCACGTAAGAATCCGGAGTCAGAGGTCCGCCGTGCAGAAAAAGGATCACCGGGTTGGACTTGTCTTTTCCGCGGATGGAGACGAACTGCTTTTCACCGTTGATCTCGACATAAGTCTGCTCATCGATCCCCTTGACGGGATTGATAAAACACGAGAGCCAGTTGATGTTACGCATGGCTACGAAGTAAACGGATACGAAGATGACCAGCGCCACGGGGATGGCGATCAGTACCTGAATGATCCCCAGGATGATGCGCACGGACTTTTTGGAATTCGACCTGATCCCGGCCATCTTTTTGTGCTGAAGATGGATGCCGATGTGACCGATGCCCATGATGATCGAGGCGCCGATAAGGAAGATATTCGACGCGTAGATGCCTAGAAGGAAGAAGGCCAAGACAGGAAGAGAAGCGCCTGCGACAGGGAATCCAGCGAAAGAGGAATACATGTCGGCCAGTGTTTTCGGGCTCTTAAAATACCTTATCCAATAGAATTCATAGAGGACCATCGCAATGAACGATGCGATGAGCCAGCCGATCCAAAGAGACCCGGGGCGGATGTTTGTGTCCTTGAAGATAAGGCCCAGGCAGCAGAGCAGGACTTCTCCCGTGCGCTCAAATGCGAGGAGGACCTTGTTTTCGCGTTTCTCGTGCTCGTCATAACCTTCAGGTTTGTTCTTTGCCCAGATGCCGTTGGGGATAAAGAGCATCACAAGATAGATCAGTCCGACATATGAGAATCCGAAGTTGATCATAAACTGCCCCTTTGTTACTCTAATCCCCACCATTATACCAAGATGCCCGCAGAGTTCGAAAAAATATAGCGAAAACAGGCATTTTCGGGGTTAACAAATGATATTTAGCGTGCTAAAATTTCGAACGGGGAGAAAGCCCCATATCCCATTGATAAAGTGAGGTGAATACGGTGGACGCTGGTGACAGTTGCGACAAACGGGGGAAACGTGCGCGAAATATCCTTTGTTCCTTAATGTGCCAGATGCCTGACACCGTATCAGACCTTAAGGACTAAATGATGTATCGTTGACCTCTGACGCCCCGCGCTGCAGAGGTTTTTTGTTCCCGTCGTTTGTTTACTTTCAGGAGGAGACAAATGGCAGAGAAGGAAATTAGAAGAGATTATCAGGACGAGATAATCTCGCTGATGAGGGGTAACGATTCCCCGAGGGTAATTCATTACAAGTTAGAAGATTATCACGCAAGTGACATTGCGCAGATCTTGGAAGAGCTTAACGATCAGGAGAGAAAGAAGCTGTTCAGGGTCTGCGGCAAGACTCTGCTTGCGGAAGCATTCGAGTGTCTGGAAGAAGAACAGGTAGGCGCTTACATAAATGAGATGGATATCCGGCGCGCAGCTGCAGTTATCGCTGAGCTTGAGACCGATACCGCGGCCAATGTTCTGAGAGAGCTCGAAAAAGAGAGAAGGGGCCTCATCATCGACGCACTCGATACCGAGGTCAGAAAAGAGATCAGCATCATCGCATCCTACGATGAAGACGAGATCGGTTCCAAGATGACCGCGAACTTCATCACGATCGGCCTGAACCTTACGGTCAAGCAGGCGATGAGCGCGCTCGTTACACAGGCCGAAGAGAACGATAACATCTCGACGCTCTTCGTCGAGGACGACGAGGGCCTGTTCTACGGAGCCCTTACGCTTAAAGATCTCATTACCGCAAGAAGCACGACGGACTTAAACACGCTGATAGTCACGTCGTTCCCTTACGTTTACGCGACCGAGCAGATCGACGATTGTATCGAGAAGCTCAAAGACTATTCGGAGGACTTGATCCCTGTTCTCGATGAGGACAACAAGATACTCGGAGTTATCACGTCGCAGAGCATCGTTGAAGTCGTCGATGATGAGCTCGGTGAAGACTACGTCAAGCTCGCCGGACTTATTGCAGAAGAAGACCTGAAGGAGCCTCTGGGCCAGAGCATCAGGAAGAGAATGCCGTGGCTTCTTATCCTTTTGTGCCTGGGCATGCTAGTCTCATCGCTTGTAGGCGTTTTCGAGTCAGTCATTGCGCACCTTACGATAATCATGGCATTCCAGTCACTGATCCTCGACATGGCAGGTAACGTCGGCACACAGTCGCTCGCTGTCACGATCAGAGTGCTTACGGATGAGAATCTTACTTTCGGCCAGAAATTCAGGCTTGTCATCAAGGAATCCAAGGTCGGTCTGAGCGTTGGTCTTATACTCGGCGCGGCTTCGATCGTTCTCATCGGCATATATCTGATGGTAATCAAGCAGCGCGAGGCTGCATTCGCGTTTTCTGTCAGTGGCTGCATCGGAGTTGCCCTTCTCATATCCATGATCTGCTCGAGCATAATCGGCACCCTGATCCCGCTGTTCTTCAAGCGAATCAAGGTCGACCCGGCTGTAGCTTCAGGCCCGCTTATCACCACGGTCAACGACCTTGTGGCAGTTGCCTGCTACTACGGGATCAGCTGGATACTGCTTATCAACGTCATGAACTTCTGAGGAACAGTTAATAAAGGAGAAAACAAATGGAACACGTATCATATACTCCGAACGGAGTCTGCTCCGTACAGATAGATTTTGATGTTGATGACGGCAAGCTCTATAACGTCAGGTTCGTCGGAGGCTGCAACGGCAATCTCAAGGCGATCGGAAGACTTGTCGAAGGCAAGGACGCGAAGGAAGTTGCGGATATCCTAAGAGGCAACACCTGTGGAATGAAGGGAACTTCCTGCGCTGACCAGCTCGCAAAAGCGATCGACAAACACGCAGGATAATACCGGTCTTTTTAAGATCTTATCGGGCCCCGATGCAACAAATTGGGGCTTTTTATTGTTATATTAGTATAATGACAGCGGAGGGTGATCTTATGAAATTTACAAAAACCATTGCATCCATATTGCTTGGCTCAGTCTTTATGTCCGCGCTCTGCTGCGGCTGCACAAGGAATACTGATAATACGAAAAAGCCGGATGATGACGATGATGGCAAAAAGGTCGTAAAAGAGCTTCCCGAGGACGAACTGCTCATTATCACCAGCAGCAAAAACGGTGCATGGGGATACTACAGCTACATGACATACGTAATGTCTGACGGTAACGTTTACAGTTCCACTGAACAGTTTGCAGGCTATATAAACCATTCGGGAAAATCCCTTTCTGATGAGGACAGGCTTGCGCTCCTTAAGAAATACACTCTGCCCGTTGTCACGATCCCCGAGAAAAATCTCCTTAAGATCTACAACAACATGATCAATATCGATCCCGATGCAGAGTTTGTTTACGCTGATGAGCATGCCTGTGATGCAGGAACGAGTATTACAAAGGTCAATGTGGAAGGCAAATGGGTCACGATAAGCGAATCCGGTGACTGTATTGGTAATCTCAAGGACCGGTATGCAAAAAAGACAGACTCACTTATTGACGGAGCTTTCATGTCCGTTAATGAGAACAGAAAGACTACCCCTAACGTATACTCCTCCACGGAGACTTTTTTAGAGACGTTCGAGTGCCCGAAGACCACTTCAAAGGATACGAAAAGGATAATTACCAATCTTGATGAACTTAAGGCTTTCGAAAAGGACACCGGCATCGATCTTAGAAACAACGAAGCTTTCGAATACTTTGGCAACCCCGATTACGACAGTTTCAGCTGGTGCTGCATCGCCATCGAGATTGTCGTTTATCCCGATTATCTTTCTCTGGAGGACGTCTCCGCGGACGCTTTCATAGTTTCGGATAATTACGTCGGCTTTGGTTATATTGAAGCTCCCCGCATAGACGTATCTGATGACGTTGTTCCCCAGAAATGCTATTGCCATGTTGTCCAGATTCCGGGCTATCAGCCTGAGAATTACGATCTGTTTTTGGATGGGAACTGAGAAAGGAGCTTTTTCATGAACAGCTTTTTTGACCGTTTGATCGTAAATATAGCATTCGGTGTACCGGCTGCGCTCGTTTATCTTATAAGTTTTCTCATTCAGGGTGCAAGGTACGATTATAACCCGATATACTGGCCCGCCAATAAGCTGTTCCCGGTGTTTGCTATTGCGCTGGCTATAACCGCAATCTATACACAGATAAATTTCTTCAGGAACGCAAAAAAGGGATTGAAGATAGTAAAGATCATAATTCTTGTCTTATTGATAATATCAGTCCCATTGCTCTATTTAGCAATGACCAAAAACAATACCGCCGGTACTGTCGGTTTGACTATTCTGGTCTTAGGTCTTTTACCGGTGGCATTTGTCTTTAATGTTATGACAAAAGGAGCAAGAGCAACCCAGTTGTCCCTTGTAGCTTCAGCAGTACTTGCGCTTATTGTGAAAACGATCGTTTCCAGCCTGCCTTTCTTTCGGAATATTGGAAACACGGATACCGAGAGCAAAATCTCATTAGTAATTACAATTGTTATGATAATTGCTATTCCTTTGATAATAGGTGCTATTGTTTTTGGCATCATTACAGCGATTAAGGCATCAAAATCAAAAAGTTATTCTTCTTCGGGCAGTTACTATTCTTCAAACAGTTATTCAAGCGATTACAGTTCCAATTATGGAAGCAATTCCGTTAGCAGCTGGTCTTCGAGCAATAACTCTAGCAGTTCAGTAGGTTCAAGCAGTTCCTACAATGATAACAGCCGTGAAATTGATGGAATAAAAAATGAAATAGATAATTCAAAAGGACGTCAATATGATCTGGAAAACAGAAACATGAGAGATGCCCGAAAAGAACTAAAAGAATGGCAGGATATGTTAGCTGATTGCAGAAATGGTAACTGGTCAAGACACTATGTAAATCTTGATCAGGCAGAAAAAGAATGCTCCAGAAATATCGATAGTGCTAAAAGCAAGATTGATAAAATAAACGATGAAATACAATATGAAATTAATCGTCAGAAAGAACTCCAAGCCAAACTTGATCGTCTTTCGCGAAGCTGATAAGACATATCTGTAGTAGGATGAAAATTTAATGGATTTGTATAAATTTTGACAGTTTTTTAAGGAAAAACTACCTATGAAAACCATGAAGGAACTTAAGTTTTGGGCAGAGGGTCAACAGGCTTTAGATGAAGATTTTTATAATCTCGTAAATGGTTCCGTGATCAAACAGGTCATAGATACAAGACAAGACAGAGCCGAGTGCAGAGAAAGAATAGATTATATGGGCAGGCTCGCCGTAATTTTCGAGAACTATAATAAGTTTGAGAAAACCGGTTTGTCAGACGGCATAGATTTAAAGCTCCTGGAAAAGCTCAGGGATTACTGCAGGTCCGAGAAAGAAAAATACATTGCAAGGGTTTATGAATTTGCCCAGAAAAAAGAATCATTCTGCAGAGTTTACATGGAAAGCGAACACCTGACAAATTTTCAGGATGCAGAGTTAGCACTCATAATGCTGATAGTCGCTGAGAAGAGCAGATAGAGAATTATCCTTATATACCATAATATTTGTATTTGATTGTTATGAAAAACACCCTACAAAAATTGCGAATGAATTTGCACAATCGCAAGAATTGTATAGTAGTAGTGGCACTTTAACGGAATTCCTCACCTATTTTTAGGGATAGAGCGAAAATTCAAAGCTTGTTAATTTGTCCATTCTTGCTGTAAAATTATTCCTGACAAGCAGCAAAAATATGAATTCATTTTTTCGCGGAGGTAATATGAAAAAAGGATTTATCAAACTTGTCGCATGCGCTTTAGCAGGAATGTTTCTCCTCGGCGGATGCGATGTACTCCCCAAAGGCACGGACGGGCCTTACGAAGTTCCGCTTACTATAACGGCGGATTTCACAAAGAAAGAGGGTAAGGGCGGTAACTGGGTCACATATGGTGATTCCAAGATCCAGCTCAAAGACGGCAAGGCTCTGGTTACCGACCGTAAAGCCAGCAACGACGGAATCGCGATCCCCTGTCCCGATTACAGAGGCAACACGATCAATGCCTCAGCTACCGTATCCAGCGCAAATGATTCCGTAACGATCTCCATGAGATACGACATCTACGGTAATGTTTCCTACGTAAATATCGCAGGCGGCGCTACCACAGAATCAGGCGAGACAACGATCTCCGGAAACGTCGATATCCCCGCTAACGCACAGAATGCTTTGATCTACATCGAGGCAAGCGACGTAAGGGACATCACCGTATCTGCTTTCTCAGTAAGTGTTGTCGGTGACTTCAATGATCTTTCCGGAACACCTGTTGAGGAGCTTGCTGATCCTACAAAGACAGCTTCTTTGAGCGCTGCTTATGCAGATTACTTCAAGTTCGGTGTTGCAACTCCTACAACCGTTTATACCAATTCGAACGATTCGTTCAAGAAGCTCGTTCTCGCACAGTTCAATTCCGTAACTCCCGAGAACGAACTGAAGCCTGAGAACGTTCTTGATGCAGCCACAACTAAGGCAGATCCCGAGAAGTACAATGAGTGTCCTGCAGTTCATTTCGATGCTGCAAAGCCGATCCTCGACTTCTGCAAGGAGAACGGCATTCAGATGAGAGGCCATACGCTTGTCTGGTATTCACAGACACCTTCATGGCTCTTCTATGAGAATTACGATGTCAACGGACAGCTCGCGAGCAGGGATCTCATGCTCAAGAGAATGGAAAATTATATTGATGCAGTCATGAACTGGTGCGAAGAGAATTATCCGGGTGTTATCTATGCCTGGGACGTAGTCAATGAAGCGGCCGCAGATGATGGGGGAATGAGAGACTGTTACTGGAAGCAGACAATTGGTGACGACTACGTTGAGAAGGCATTCGAGTTCGCTAGAAAGCACGGTCCTTCCGGAGTACAGCTCTTCTACAACGACTACAACGAGTATCAGACATCCAAGCAGGAAGACATCCTCAAGATGCTTAAGCCTATCGCTGAAGCAGGCAACATCGACGGTATGGGCATGCAGAGCCACATCAGCTCCGGCCTCAATGTCGATAACTATATTGCAGCTGCAAAGAGATACGCTGACGAGCTCGGCGTTGTCATCCACATCACAGAGCTTGACGTAACGGCTCCCAAGTCTCTTAACTCAATGTACGACCAGGGCGTTTACATGAAGAAGCTTTTCGAGGCAATTATCCAGGCAGACAAGGACGGCGTGCCGATCGAGTGCGTAACCGTCTGGGGTCTCACAGATGACATGAGCTGGAAGTCTGCTACAAAGCCGCTGCTCTTCTACGGCAACCTGAGTCCCAAGCCGGCTTACGAAGGCGTTATGTGCGCAGTAAACGGCGGCGATGTTGCCAAGCCCGCAGATTATGTTGAGCCTGTAACCGACACGACGCCTTTCGTCGAGGACTACGAAGACCAGAAGTTCATCGGAGGTCCGAGATACAGCTCCGTCCAGAAGATTGTCGAAGGCGGTTATGAGAGCAAATACTGCCTCGAGAACACCGAAGGCTACGCTGAGTACGATGGTTATTCGATCGACGTTACGCAGTACGCAGGCCACGTTATCCACATAAGCTTTGCGATCAAGTCCAAGGCTCCTTCCTGCAAGTGCACGGCTGATATCGACGGCGTATGGCCTAACATCGCCGAGGTCCAGACCGGTACTGACGAGTGGGTACTCGGTGAAGGCGATTTCGAGATCGAAGAAGGCACGGCAAGCCTCACGATCTATTTCGAGAGCACGGACATGAGCCCGTTCTACCTCGATAACGTCGAGATCAAGGCAATGAACTGATAGTTTTATACTGATTGGTTATGCGGAGGCTGTCTCTTGGAGGCAGCCTCTTTTGCTTTTACACACTAAGTTGTATAAATCCAATGATTAGTGGGTTATTTATTTTTCTGAAAAAAAGATCCAGTCTTAAATGCCCACTAAATTGCAATTATATTGTGTTTAGTGGGCATATCATCTTCTCGAAAACGTGTACACAAAGGAATTTATACCCACTAAAACATCATAATCATTGTTTTAGTAGGCATTCCGGTGCCATCATATGCGCAGATTACTTTTTTGATACCCACTAAAATTCAATAAAACAGGCTTTGGTGGGTAACAGTGTTTTCTGTAGAATGGCTTATACCAGGCAGCGAGCCTCATCCTCATAGTTTTATCGAAAAACAATAAAAAGTGATTGAAAAACAATATATGGCATGCTATTATAATCTCAACCATGGTAATTCTATTCAGGAGAGCAGAGCGATGAGAAGAAGGTTTCCGACCGGCTTAAAGGTCTTTCTGATAATAGCATCGGTATTTTTGACAATATACGGTTTTTTGTTCTTCCAGGTTGCGAGGGCTGTGTCATGGAAAGCTCATGAGGATCTGACCGACAAACAGAAAACGGATTTCAGCGAGATGGCCCTGATGCCCGGACTGGCTCCCTCCGTAGAGCGCTATGGTATCAAAGGCTGGCAGGATACCGAATACCTCATTGAGACTTACAGATATGACAGCGTTGACGCGCTGTGCGATGCTCTGCCGAATGGCTGCAGTGAAAGCATCAGGAAGACGCTCGAGACCGGCACTCCCACCAATGAAAAAGACGTTAAGGGCAAGCACATAAAGCGCTACGACGTAGCTTACGGTCTGCCCCTGGTCTCGGATGACGAGGCAGAAGAGGAACACTATGCTTACACATATGCCTTCCGTGACTACTACATCTATGAATATTCGGACGGCACATACCGTTTCGCAGTAGACGTTGCGATACCTTAAGTAACGAAAAAGCCTCTTGCAATCCACATCTGATTTGAGGGTGTCACCTCAGGCTATACCCTCAAATTTCACGGCTTTAGTTTTCTTTCTTGCGAATACCTGCTATAACTATTTCCGCAGCCACAACCATAACCGGCAGGCATCCTAAAAGGTCGAAGCAGTTGGGTCCGAGGATGGACAGATGAGAATAACCGCCCTTAAGCATGAACATGAGAGGCATTGCTGATGAGTTCATCGCTGCGTGCATGAGCGAGGGGATCCAGATGCAGGAAGTCTTCTCATATACATAGTCGATCAATATGCCGAAAGCGCACAGGGACAAACAGATCATGACAGGACCTAAGACAGGCTTTCCGAAATAATCACCCTCATAGAAATAGCTTCCGAGAATGACGAGGGGCCAGTGCCATATGCCCCAGAGCGCTCCTCCGACCAGTTTTCCAAGGACAGGACCGAGCTTGTTCTTAAGATAAGGGTACATTACGCCTCTCCATCCTGCTTCTTCGCCGAGACTCGGCAGGATCTGTGAGATGGGCAGGAATGTCAGCGACATTATGGTCATCACGATGAGATATGCGTAAGCTGCGGTCTCGGAAGTGTCGATCATGCCGGCCAGTTCGGCGGGCATCATGGCAAGATAACTGTCCATGCCGATCCCGAATGCTTCTTTGTTAAACAAGAAGAATATACCCGCGCCGATCCAGCTTAAAAGTTGGGGGCCGATCAGGGAAGCAATCAGATACTTGAAAGAGAACTTCGGCTTCCAGCCGAGCTTCTTGAAGGGGAGTCCCGATACTGCCACCGCGATCAGGGGGATGAATATCGCTATGAACCTGAAGAGGAACAGGCACAGAATAGTGTTGCCGCCTTTGTATGCAAGCCCTGCGACCGACAGGGGGATATATGCCGCCAAAAATGCGACCGTCATAAATATACCGAACTTTTTATTCGTTATCTCATTACCGTTTATCATGTTGTGCTCCTGGGATTACTTTTTGTTTTTGCCGAGTAATTGCTGCTTGCGCTCGGTGAACTTTGCAAAATTCTTATCGGTTATAATGATGCCCATAATGAGCATTCCGAACATTATTCCGAGCAGTCCGCCGTTGAGAAAGCCGTAAAGGCCCGTGTCGATATTGGGACCGAAGAAAAGCAGAATAATGTAGAGTGCTCCGCAGACTGTTGCGCCGATAAACATCAGCTGCATTCTCTTCATAACTTTTTTCATATGGTCGTCAGTATAATCTGCCGCCATGAGCATTGTTTCTTTGAGATCTTTGTCCACTGTCTCGTCCTTCCTTTCGCCGTTGAAGATTTCTCTCATGTCGACGTCGTAAAGATCTGCCAGCTCGACCAGTATGGAGAGGTCCGGAAGGTTGCTCCCCGTCTCCCATCTTGAGACTGTCCTTCTTGAGACATTCATCTTATCTGCGAGTTCTTCCTGTGTGAGCTTTTTGTCTTTGCGTAGTGTCTTGAGAAATTCGCCGATCTTCTGCTGGTCCATTGAAGTCCGCCTCCTTGGGAAATGTAAATCCTATTATAACATTGACATGAAAACGGACCTTCGATGACCCCGTCAGTCTAAGCTGGAGATTTATGCCTTTGCCTTTCTGTTTTTTCTAACAAGATAAATTACATTTATTACTCCGGAGAGTGCCGTGCAGCCAAGGGCGCACGTAAGGGGAAGATTTGTCTGCAGATTTCCGAACATTGAGATCAGAAGAAGGATTATTGCAGATATTCCTAAAATTGCTTCGATTACCATTAAGATCTTGTTTGTCATTTTGAGTTACTCCTTTTCGGTTTGTGATAGCCCGATGATAGCCTTGGGCCCCGGGGGATTAAAGGACACAAAACGTCTCAAACCCGCTGTTTTCGCAGATGAGACATGGTATGTCCCATGAATTTCGGACAAAATATAATGTGTTTTGATATATTCTCGCAAATCGGTTATTGTAATATTTAAAATAATTATTTATGAGATATCATTGATTATCTTTGGGGAGGGAATCATGGATCTTCTTTTTAAATCAGGCGGCAATGACAGCTTCCATACTCTGCCGGACGGGACGGTAAAAGACATCGCGCTTCACGAGGTCATCGGATACATGACGGGTGACTCTGAGGAACAGAAGATCCTCAAAGACATTATGGTCAGGATCCCGACAGATCCGTCTGACATGATCTACAGGCAGGAGATCTTAAAGGACCTTCTCGCAAACGAAGAACTCTGCAAGGATATCCGAAGCGTTATCGATTCCGTAAAAGTACTCCAATATTACGGGAACGGTGCCAAAAGGCTTCATGACAGGGACAATTCTCTGGCATCCCTTCTGGAGGAACTCAGAGCCCTTAAGGTTTATGTGGAAGTGGTGGAAACGCTTTCTGATACGCTCAGCAGCAATGACATCAAGTCTGAAGGTCTGATCTCAGTCAGGGATACTTTGAAGGAGATCGTGGACAGCGAAGAATTCAAGTCGGTCAAGCCGGATATCGAGAAGATACACGAAGACCTGTCGGTCGCAAAGGGCGCTGTCATCGGAGTGACCTTAACGGCTGATATGGATATAGAGAACGTTACCGCGATCGAGTTCGTGGATTATAAGCCGAGGTCAAATTACACCATAATGGATATTGCGGTGGGTTCCAAGATCAGGAACCCATTCAACGATTACAGGTACCAGGATCCGCTCCTGACGGCCATGACGCCTCATATGAAAAAGCACCTGGGAAGGCATTTCGCTGAGGTCAAGCGCCTTATCACGAAGCATTCGAAATACGATTCGCGCATGCTTACGGATCTTTACAATGCTCTTGTTTTCTATCTGGATGCGGCGGATTTCGGAAGGAAGCTGGCGTCAAAGAATTATTCCACCTGTTTTCCCGTGATCGCACCCGGAAAAGATATGGTGATCAAAGGTCTATATAATATCAGGCTTGCAGTTGCCGGCCAGAAGGAGATCGTAAAGAACGATTTTTCTTTTGCGGATAACGAAAAGATCTATATTCTCACGGGACCTAACCGCGGCGGCAAAACTATACTGGAGCAGGCACTGGGCCATATATCGGTGATGGCATCCCTGGGAATGTTCGTCACGGCTGATTCATGCGAAGGAATGCCTTTCGCGAATATTCTCACGCATTTCCCGATTGACGAGAATCTGACGATCAACTACGGCAGGCTCGGTGAAGAGGCCGTAAGGATCAAAGAAATGGTCAAAGCTGCAGGCAAAGATACCCTGCTCCTGTTTAACGAGACTTTCTCCACGACTTCGGCTGCGGATGCGCTTTATCTGTGCAAGGACCTTATCCGCATCCTTAAGGAAAAGGGCTCCTGCGTCATATTCAACACCCACATTCACGAGCTCGCAGGGAGCCTTTCCGAGATGAACGGCTGGGACGGCGACAGCAGGATCATAAGCGTCGTTATGGAGATCAAGGATAACGTAAACACTTTCAAGCTGAAGAGAAGTTCTCCCGACACGAGTTCTTATGCGAGGAACATCGCTGAAAAGTACGGGATTACGTACGAGCAGATGAAGGAAATAAGTGAAGAATAATGAGTGTTAATCTCAGTAAAAAAGCAGCATGTGTACTGGCGCTCGCGAATCTGATCGCAGTGATAGGAACGGCCGGATGCAGTGCCGGTCAGGAAAAGGAGACCGATCCGAGGTTTATCGGAACTCCGGAGACCACGGAGGCTCCGCCTGGCAATACGGATGAGCTTCTTGCGGGCGGTGACAAGGATTACTATGTTCCTTTTCAGGATCCTGACCACAGTTACTGCCTGATAAACGAAGGCTTTGGCACTCCGGTCCGTCAGCAGGGAATGGGCGGCTGTTACTGCTATGCTGCCGTAACTTCGATGCAGTCTTCGTATCTCAAAGAGCACGGCGAACTGATCGATATCAATCCTGTCGATATTATCAACAGGATCTATGAGATGCCTGATACTTCCGATGGTAAAGAGCCTCAATATGACGAAGAGAAATTCTATGTCGCAACTGTCCAGCCCCTTGATCTGGGAGGTGATATCGACCGGGTAACGGGAGCGCTCTGTGCGGATCCTCTGAACGGATATCTTGTATCGGAAGCAAATGGTTTCGGCAGTTACAACACTAATGGTACTAATTCCGTGTCTGAAGATGATATCAAAGGCTTTATCAGGGAATACGGTGCAATCTGTCTGGCCGTAAATTACAAAAAAGACTGCAAATACATCAACGGCTACTACACGCAGAATTATCAGAATAATGCAGAGGACAGGGATCACGTGGCTGCGATCGTCGGCTGGGATGATGATTTTCCTGCAGAATGTTTTAAGACACCGGCAACGAGAAACGGAGCTTGGCTGGTACAGAATTCATTTGGCGATTTCTGGGGAAACTGCGGATTCTACTGGGTCTCCTACGATATGCCGATTCCGGAATTAGGTAATTGCAGCGTCACAAAAGAATACTCTTCGGCTATTTCTTACGGCCGTTTTCCCATGGCCGTGGTATATTCTTCAGATGTAATGGATAAGCTCGGTCCGGAATTGGATTTTTCGAATATCACGAATGACGATTTCATTTACGGCGGCGATGTGGCAGTTGCCACTGTTTATGAACAGAAGGGCTCTGTCGGTGCCGTAGGTTTATGGACGTACGCTCCCGGTCAGCCTTATACTGTCGAGGTCTTAGACGGAGAGTTCGGCAAGGTCCTCGCAAGTTCAAGTGGTTCTTTCGAGCACAGCGGTTATCACACGGTGAAGTTTGACAAGCCCGTTTCCGTAAAGAAGTTTACGGTTATGGTTAAGACTACGGGAATAGCTGTTTTCGAGGGCGAATCAATGGATAATGTTAAAGTCTATACGATCTTACAAAGGGCATATGCTCATTATGAGGCGAAAAGCCAGCCCGGCAGATCCTTTATCCAGGCCGGAGAAGATTGGGTCGATGTGACTGATCCGTCCCTCAAATCGCGCTTGGGATTGGATGATATCCCGGATTATGAAACTGTTGTTACACCCGGCGATCCGTGCATAACGGTGTTGTTTATTTAATCAGTTTGGGAGGTAATTGCCATGTTATCAGGAAGAGAATCTGACAGAAGGATCGAAAACGGCGGTACGGTAAGAAGTCACGATCAGAACTCTGCCAGGGTAATTGAGTCCAAGAACATCGTTGAATTTAAAACGTATTGTTACTGGTACAACAAGGATCTGTGGAGATCAGAGCCGGTAAGGTTTTCAGTCAGCAGGGAAAATGGTGAAGGACCTTTCATTCTCACGAGAGACGATACAAAGGTTGAGACGGATGAATCTTTCCTCGCTAAGCTTCAGGAGATCATCGAAAAGCACAAGCTTGTATCCAAAAACGGCGACTATGAACACACATATGGCATCCCGCCGGAATTTACCGATTATGAGATCAAGGCAGTCTACGATTCCGGAGAGGAACTGCATTTTATCACTAACGGCGGACCGGAGTCCCCGTGGTGTGCGGATCTCCGGAAAGCTTTATGCGATGAACTGGTGCGCCACGGCATCGAAGACATGCTCCCTCCTATTGAGGACCGCAGGATCGCACGGTTCGATCTGAAGTTCAACGAATGGCCGCGGAATATTTCTTATGGGACCATCAGGACAGAAGATGACGAGGCCGGAAAGCGCCCGGTACATTTCTCGAAGATTGTTTTCAACTATGAGACCAGGTCTTCGGAGGGCTTGAAGATAATCACGATCCCCGACGGCTTTTATGCCCGTATCACAGAACTCGTTGATCAGACCAATCTGAAAGAATACAGCAATGGAAAGATCGATTTTCCGGATGCTTTTGGCGGAGGAGGCATGATGATGGGAATGGTCATGCAGACCCAGGAACAGCCTAAGATCGATAAGGAACACACGCCCTACATAGGATACTGCTGCGAAGGCGAGAGCGGAAAACAATGCAATACTTTCAGGTACGGCGATGACATACCCGAAGGTCTTAAGGAAGCTGCCGCCGTCATCCGCGAATACCTTGAGGAAGTGTTCGCTTCACAATGATAAAGCTTATCCTGACAGATCTTGACCACACTTTGCTTCATCAGGATGGAAGCATTTCGGATGAGACCCTCCGTGTGCTTTCTGAATGCAGGGAACGGGGAATCAAGTTCGCGATCGCCACGGCCAGATATTGGATCGGTGCTGAGAAGTATATTGATCTGCTGAAGCCCGATTATGAGATCACTACCGACGGTACGCTGATCCATTCGGGAGACGATCGCCTCTATTCCTGTGAGTTCTCCGAAGCAGATACGAACCTGATCGTGAGAATTCTCCTGGAAGCAAAGCCCGATGCCGAGATCACGGTCGCGCACGGAAAAACTGTCTTCTGGAACAGCCTGCATATTTCCGAATCTGAGAAGCTTTTCAAGGCTGTTTATAACGATTACTCATCTGCTCTTAATGTCAGGGCAAATAAGATCGTTGCCGAACTGCCGGATGATTCGATTGCCGTTAAGATCGCGGAAAAGACCGGCTGCAAGCTCCAATGTTACCGCGGCGAGAGGTGGTATTCATTCCTTCCCTCAGGTTCAGGAAAGACAGCCGCGATCAGCGCTTTATCTGATCTCAGCGGGATAGGTATCGAAGATATCGTTGCTTTCGGAGATGACAGCAATGATGTCGAAATGCTTAAGTTATGCGGAACGGGAGTTGCAGTGGCAAATGCGGTTCCGGAAGCTTTGAAAGCAGCCGATGAAGTGACTCTTTCTAATGATGAAGACGGGGTAGCGAAGTGGCTGACTGAGAAGTGCCTATAGTATGTGCTGGTTTAGACACAAATATCTTATATAGCGAAAAAAACTCGAAAAAAGATACTTTTAACTGAAAATGTATCTTAAACAAAAGCTTTATTCGAGAAAAAGATACAATGTCATACGAGAGCCCCTCAGAAGTATGATTATTCCGCCGAAAGAGTCCAGTATTCACTTAAGTTGTATCTTTTTTTGAGTAAATATGACGATTTAGGATACACGCCTTTTTGATCATCGAGAAACCAGCAAGTCCCGGCTGAATTTAAGCGTACTTGACACCCGCCCTGCCTGTTGCTACAATCTTAACACTGATAAGATTACGGCAGAACAAGGGGCAGATAACATGAAAAACGGTGCATATCACCACGGCAACCTGAAGGCCGAACTCATAGAACGAGGCCTTGAATATATCGACAGATACGGAGCAGAGAGCCTCTCGATGCGAAAGCTTGCGGACGCAGCAGGTGTCAGCTGCGCAGCGCCTTATGCTCACTTTAAGAACAAAGAAGCATTTCTCTATGCGGTCCAGGAGTACATTACGGAACAGTTTCTTGAAGCGCTTACGGAAGCAGAAAAAAACTGCAATGACAGTTCGCAGATGATGCTCGTTCTCGGAATCCGCTACGTGAAGTTTTTCCATGAAAACCCGCTCTACTTTCGCTTCCTGTTTAACGGAAGAATATTAGATCTTAAGACTTATCAGCCGTTCGTGTTTTTCGAGAAGGCCGCAGAAGAATGGCTGGATGCGAAGTCATCAGACAGCCATTATGTCATACTGGCTCTCTGGTCTATGGTCCACGGGCTGGCGCAGATGGTCACGATTAAGGGAGTGGTCGATACGGAGCATCTCGAAGATGAGATCGGAAGCATAATGAGATCAGTAAAAATAGGGGAGAACGGATAATGGTAGGAATTTACATGAGCGGCACGGGCAACACGAAGCACTGCATCGAAAAGCTTCTTTCGATCGTGGAACCATCAGCAAAGATCATCCCGATCGAGAGCCCCGATGCGGCACCCGCAATAAAAGAGAATGAAGAGATTTACATGGCATTTCCGACCCAGTTTTCGAACATGCCGTATATGGTAAGGGATTTCATTCAAACGAATAAAGATATCTGGGCAGGGAAGAAGGTATTCTGTCTGACGACCATGGGCGCTTTTTCCGGAGACGGGACCGGGTGCTGCGCGAGAGTCCTGAAGAAATACGGGGCAGAGATCACAGGCGGCCTGATGGTGAAGATGCCCGACAGTGTCTGCGACAGCAAGCTTCTTAAGAAGACCCGGGAAGAAAACATAAGGATCATAAAAGATGCGGATAAAAAGCTGGAGAAGGCGGCAAAAGAGATCCGCGATTCAGGGAAAACCCCTCGTGAAGGCTTAAGTGTTTTCGCGCACATTGCAGGTCTGTTCGGACAACGCCTGTGGTTCTATAACAAAACGACCGGTTACAGCAGCAAGCTTAAGATCAGCGATGCCTGTATCGGATGCGGACAATGTGCGAAAAACTGCCCGATGGGAAACCTCACCATAAAGGACGGAAAGGCCATATCCGCAGGTAAATGTGCCATGTGTTACAAGTGCATAAGCACATGTCCCAAACAAGCGATAACGCTTCTCGGGGATACGGTAGTAGAACAGATACGATATGAGAAATTTGTTATGTGACGGCCTGTCTGTGCTTTTTGACGGACTTTCCGATTAGATATACGGTAAAGAAAATAATGAATCCGATTGCAAAACCTATTGCAAGAGACAGAGCCAGACTCGGAATATCAAGTGAGATCCAATGGTGCCCGCCAGTCGGATTACTTACAGGATCGCCCGGAATAACCTTATTTAATGTTAATCCGAACCCCGTCTGACCGGAATATTCGCCGCCGTTCAAACGTGTTGCCAGCAGATATTTCCCGGTAACAATATAAGAGATAACATTTATTAATGCTCCAATGAAATCGAAAACGACAGCGGTAATCAATGACCTGATCAATACCTTCTTCATATAGATCCTCCACGGGTTTATTTGTCATATATACAGATGAAGTCAGATTAAAGTTGCAGCGTGATTGTTGGTATAATTAATTCACTAAAAGATAAGGAGAACCGCCATGCCGCATGTAGAGATAAAATGCTTTCCCGGAAGATCCGAAGAGCAGAAAACAAGATGCGCCGAAGAAGTCACAAAAGCCATAACAGAGACGATGGGATGCGACGCTTCCAGTGTATCGGTTGCCATAAAAGAGATCGAAAAGGAAGAGTGGAAAGACAAGGTCTGGGACACCCAGATCGCCCCCGAAAAAGACAGCTTATATAAAAAGCCCGGCTACACCTGTGAGTGATCATTTCCAATAGAAATCACTTACAAGTAATCGTTCTTACCGGTGATCTTTGAATTCCACATCTAATAACCTTAACAGCGACATCTTATATCTGGAGAAGCTGTTTGAACATGCTTTCAGGTGCTCCTTACATATTGTAAGGAGCATATTTAATTCTTTGGGAGAAATGTCTCCTCCGGAGAATGCGGCTTTTTCCACGATCTCCGTTGCCTTTGAGGGCAGTGTGAATCTGAAGATCCTGCCCAATAATCTGTAATAGTGATAGTAGGCTATGGCTTTATCATTGATGTTTTCGGTATTGACTTTGTTCAACCAGTAAGCGGCGAAAACAAGTTTTGCCAGAAGGATCAGGATCACGACGAATACGGCCGCGATCATGACAGCGACGAATGCTTTAATAACTACCAGCTCACCTTTCGGGATTACCGGGTTTTCAGGGAACTCATAATCATTATGGACCTGTCCGTCGTAGTAAGACGTGGCGCTGGGTTCTGTTCCGGATGACGGCGCAGTCGGATCCTCACCGGGCGCTAATGTCGGGGTCGGAGTGAGATCTGAAGGATCGGAAGGATCCTGGGTTTCAGTCGATTCATCGGGTTCCCGGCTGGTCTCCTCAGTAGTCTCAACCGTCGTTTCCGTGGTCCGGGTAGTCTCGTAAGCTCCGTTTTCTTTTGCGGTCTTATAGTGTTCACGCGAGAATGATGCTTCGTTGATCTCCGGCGATACCTGTGCGACTGCATCGATATTGAAATATGATGCGTCCGAACCGTAACCCGGCGTGGCATCGCCCATTATCCAGCCGTATTCAGGCACGAAAAATTCGAACCATGCATGTGCCTGCGATGCGAAGATCACGCTCTCTGAATTGTTATATGATCTCGTGTCAACATAACCTCTGACATATCTTGCGGGGACGCCGATCATGCGGAGGAGAATAACCGAAGTTATGGCATAGTGAACGCAGATGCCGCTCTCAGCCTCTGATACGAACCACGGAACGAAATCCACGCCTTCCGGAGGAAGCTCCGTGTCCTTGTTATACGGATGGAGCGCTCTGACATAATTCGTAACGCGTCTTACTTTTTCAGCATCAGACATTTCAATATGTCCCATATACACTTCCATGTACCAGTCGGGAAGCTTGCCGCTCATCGTCAGGGCATTCTCGGTAGCCTTCGGAACGGTAAGCGCGGTCTTATAAACATACTGGTCAAGATACCAGTCTGAATAGATGTTTCCCGTTTTGACCGGTACGGGGGAATAAGCATAATGGAAATCTTTTACCTGTGTCGTGTTAAAAGGATTGACTCTTGATTCTCTGGTATAGTCCATGATGTAGAAGTCTGTGTAGTAAGGAACGATATCCACGCCGGCTTCTGCGAGCGGAGTGATCAGGAGCGAGTACTGGGCAGTTTCGCTTTCCGCCTCAAATCCGGGCTTATATATATTTGTCCTGATCTTTGTACTGCTCAGGACGTTATCTTCGTATTTGTCAAAAGACTCGACTTTAAGATAAAGAGTGTTGCCGCGGTACATGGGCACATCCCCGTCGTAGTCCGGGTTACTGCTCTTATATACAGTCATTATTCTGTCCTGTGACGGATCGAAAGGACCGACACGGGTTAGATTTGTTGATGTAGCATACAGGGGAGAGAATATATCGCTCATGCCGCTGCCGCCATTCGGATTTCTGAAACCATTTATGGCTTTATCCAGCATACGGCTTACGGCATTATCTTTGCTGGATGCCGTATCGACTTTTTCCTGTATCGAGGTAAGGATGTTCGTGGCAAGTTTATCCTGACCGTATCTCTTTTCAGGGAAAATGACTCCCGTCAGAAGCGTCAGCGCAAACATGGGGACTGCGATGATAAGAAGGATCCTTTCGGCTGTTTCCTGTTTCTTCATCCTGAAAGCATGAGTCAAAAGGAGAAGAAAAACACCTGCTGCCATAACAAGGCACGAGATCTGCGCAGGACGCATTACGATATTTGCGACCGAGCAGATGAATATGGGAAGATAATTCAGAAGGGCTGCAGGAATGCACTTACGTCTTAACAGTACAAACGTCGTGGCGCAGGTGGTTATCAGGTTATAAGCGATAATGAATGCAAAGACAGTGGCGCCATCATCTTCAGGGTCTGCATAGATGCCGGGGAATTGGAAGAAAACGTAGTATTTTACGTAGTATAAGAAATCCAGAAGGCCGTTTCTCACATTGAACCAGTTGAAGATCAGCATAACAGCCAGGGCCAGCGGTGCTATGATCATGGCGGCGATCGAAAGCCTTGTTTTGTTCTGATAATGAAGGATCGTAAACCCGAGCGAAGCAAGGAACAATATGATAAATGCCGGGAAGAATTTAAACACCAGGTCAAATGCTGTCCCGTACATAAACGTCAGACCGATGCTCAGGAGCATCGAAATAAAGACAGCAAGTACGGCTGATCCTACGGACGGCGCAGATTGCTCATTAACTGATATTATCTTTTCAGTCCTCATGAGTATCCTCCTCATCTGCCGTTGCCTTTGATGCTGCCTTATCCGGGATCTTCATACGCATAATGATGCCCAGAGCTCTTTCGAGATCCGCCTCGGATTCCACGTCAAAAGCCACCTCGCTCCTGTCGGGCGGGATGACCCTTATCTTATGAGGCGTCTCGTGTTCTATGAAAAATCTCGAAGTGAATAATATCTGGCCAAGATGAAGATCCAGCTGGTCTCTGTCATCCGTAAGTTTCAATAAAACGCGCGAATGACCGCCGTATTCCTCGAGCGGTTCCTTTACGAGAAGCTTGTCTTTCTTGGCAGACATCTTCCAGTGTATCGATTTGACCGGATCACCCGGCTGGTATTCTCTTATGTCGTAGATCTCGGTATTCGGCTGTTTCGCTTTTCGAAGACTCTTGGCCTTGAACCCGTACAGGTCCGGCATGACGCTCGGCATTGATGCGACGGGTTTAACCAGGAATTCGTTATCTTTATTTATGTTTCTGGTCAGGAAGAAAAAACCGAAAAGATCATATATCTCAAGCCTTGTCATCCTGTACGAGTAAGCCCCGCAGTGAGATGTATTCAAAGGTATCTTCGTCACGCCATTATCGTGAACCATTATGGTCAGTTTACTTGTCGTTCCGGCCATTCTGTCTGTCAGTACAGTCCTTATCCTGCAGAAAGCGAAATAAGACGCAATGCCGCCAGTCGTTATCCTGATATAAGCGGGGTCGCCGACAGGGCAGCTTCCCGGGCTTTCCGACTTAAACGTAAAAGTACGTGATGCTATGATGCACATCCCGAGCGCCAGGAACGGCAGAAGCAAAAGCACGATCAGGCAGAACCAGGAGACCCACATCTTGTAGCAGAGAAAAAAGATGAAGGTTGAGAATAAAGAGACTGAGTAAATGACCCAAGTCTTCAGCATAAATGATCAGACCTTGGGAACGGTAGCAGATGCCAGGATCTCTTTTGCGATATCCGTTGTTTTCCTGCTGTTTACTTCAGCTTCAGGTGTGAGGATAAGTCTGTGCGTGATGACCGGCAGGAAAACCCTCTGGACATCCTGCGGAATGACATAGTTTCTTCCGTTCAGATAAGCATGTGACTTAGCCATGGATGTTAGAGCCAGTGTGGCTCGCGGACTAGCGCCTCTCAAAAGATCGGCATTTCCCCTCGTCTTATTTATCAGCGCGATAATGTAGTCGATAACTTTTTCATGAACGAAAACGTTATTAACTTCCGCCTGCATCTGCATGATCGTATTAACGTCGCAGATGGGTCTTACGCTGTCCATCGGATTGACGCCGTTCTTTCTGCGTTCGATCATGGCCTTCTCGTCCTTGGAAGAAGGATAACCGATCGAGATCCTTACCATGAATCTGTCGATCTGGGAGTCAGGCAGGAGCGAAGTTCCTGATGCTCCCGTCGGGTTCTGTGTCGCAATGACGATGAAAGGCTTAGGCAGCACATATGTAGTTCCGTCCACCGTAACGCTGCTCTCTTCCATAGCCTCGAGAAGAGCAGACTGCGTACGTGAAGACGCACGGTTTAATTCATCTGCGAGGAAAAGATTGTGGAAGATCGCACCCGGCTGATACTTCATTGAATCCGTATCCCTGTCATACATCGAAAAACCGGTTATGTCCGAAGGCAGTACATCCGGCGTGAACTGCACTCTTCCGAAATTAAGCCCCATGGTCTTCGAGAACGCCAATGCCATGGTGGTCTTGCCCACGCCCGGAACATCCTCCATAAGTATGTGACCGCCCGCCAGCATCGCCGTCAGCGTCTGCGCGATCACATAATCTTTACCGCATATTGTCTTCTTGACCTCATGGATTATGCCTTCACTCGTATTACCCATATTTACCTTCCCCCGATATTTATCTCCTAAGAGCACTCTACGAGTATATCAGTAAATTAGATATATGCAGCATAGTTTCTGGGGAGAATATGGAAGAATACAAGAAGAATAGGTTCCGGAATGTGTATCCGACTATTCGTCCGACTTTTCGAGCTAATTTTCTCGGCAAAAAAGTCGGATTTTCAGATTTCCGACTTTTCTTCCGAGTTATTTGGCGGTTTAGGTCGTAAAAAAGTTATATAGAATTAAAAGTAAGAACCCGCTGCAGATATACAACGGGTTCTTACTCGAACAAGAAGCAAACAATATGAAATTGTTAACATAATTTAGTGCGTCAGGACAAGGTGAACGGGCCCTGACCGAAAGTTCAGCCTACAGCTCAGCCCTGGCCGTAGTAGGCGTTGGCACCGTGCTTACGCAGATAGTGCTTGTCGAGCAGGGTCTGCTGCATGCGGCCGGCATCGGGATTCAGCATCAGGGCGTGGAAATCCATGAATGCGACTTCCTCCATGACGACTGCGTTGTGAACTGCATTGAATGGATCCGTTCCCCACGTGAAAGGTCCGTGTGAGAAGACGTTGACGGCAGGGATCGCATCCGGATCTTTACCTGCAAAGGTCTCGACGATGACGTTGCCGGTTTCCTTCTCATATTCGCCGTGAATCTCTTCGTCGGTCATGGGACGTGTGCAGGGGATGTCACCATAGAAATAATCGCCCTGGGTCGTTCCCATTGCGGGAATGGCGCGGCCTGCCTGTGCGAAGGTGACTGCCCAGCGGGAATGCGTGTGAACGACGCCGCCGATATTGGGGAAAGCTTTGTAGAGGACTACGTGCGTGGGGGTGTCGGAAGAGGGCTTCCATTTGCCCTCGACAACCTTGCCGTCAAGGTCGACGACGACCATGTCTTCAGCCTTCATGACATCGTATTCGACGCCGGAGGGCTTGATGACGACGAGACCGGATTCACGGTCGATGCCGCTGACGTTGCCCCATGTAAAGGTAACGAGACCGTACTTGGGGAGGAGGAGATTTGCCTCCAGGACTTTAGCTTTAAGTTCTTCTAACATCAGATTACCTCCGTAGCGGTCTTTTCCATAGGAAGTGCATTCTTATACTTGGTAAGGAATGCTGCAAAGCCTTCTACGTCGGCAGGTTCTGCCATTACGCTTACGCTCTTGGCGCCTGCGAAAACCTTGTTATCGAGGAAGTCGGGAAGCGATTCGCCTTCTTCTTTCTGGATCATGTAGGATACGAGAAGAGCCATTCCGTAAGGTCCGCCTTCACCGGCAGTTTCCATGACGGATACAGGTGCAGCTACGGCAGCACTGAGCATTCTCTGGCCGACCTCGGGAGTCTTAAAGAAACCGCCGTGACCATAGAGTTTGTCGATGCGGACATTTTCGGTGCCCTGAAGGATATCCATTCCGATCTTCAAAGTAGCAAGAGCGGAGAGAAGATGTGTTCTCATGAAGTTAGCGAGAGTAAAGGAGCAGTCGGGTGTCCTTGCGAAAAGAGGACGGCCTTCGTCAAGATCCGTAACGCCTTCGCCTGAGAAGTAGTTATAGGAAAGGAGACCGCCGCAGTCGGGATCGCCCTTCAAAGCGACCTGGAACAACTTTGTATACAGGTCGTTTTTGGATATATCAACACCGAATAATTTTGCGAACTCATCGAAAAGATTAACCCACGCATTGATATCGGATGTGCAGTTGTTGCAGTGGACCATTGCGACGGGTGCGCCTGCAGGTGTCGTTACCATGTCGATCTCGCGGTGAACGCCAAGATCGTGATCTACGACTACCATTGCGAAATCGGATGTGCCTGCGCTGACGTTACCGGTGTATACGCGTACAGAATTTGTAGCGACCATTCCGGTTCCTGCATCGCCTTCACAAGGTGCGATCGGGATACCTGCGATAAGGTCACCATCGGGATCCAAGAACTTAGCGCCTTCTTCGGTAAGAGTACCTGCATTCTCGCCGGCAGAAAGCACCTTAGGAAGGATCGAGAGGAGATCACCGCCTGTGAGTTCATTGAACTTGGCGACCATGGTCTGATCGTAATCGCAGGTCGTACTGTCGATGGGGAACATGCCGGATGCTTCGCCGACACCCATGACCTTAAGGCCTGTAAGACGCCAATGAATATAGCCTGCAAGTGTTGTCAGATAATCGATGTCACCGACGTGGGACTCGTTATTAAGAATAGCCTGATAGTAGTGCGCGATGCTCCAGCGCTGGGGGATGTTGAAGCCCAGGACCTCGGTGAGTTTCTCTGCTGCTTCACCGGTGATGGTGTTACGCCATGTGCGGAATTCAGCAAGCTGCTTTCCGTCCTTGTCGAATGGCAGGTAACCGTGCATCATTGCGGAGATGCCGATGCCGCCGACCTCTGTGAGCTTTACGCCGAACTTGGATTCTACGTCAGCCTTAAGAGCTTTATAGCATGCCTGAATTCCGGAGTGGATCATATCGGACGAATATGTCCAGATGCCGTTCTCGAATTGGTTCTCCCATTCGAAATCCCCTTGTGCGACGGGCATGTGATCCTTATCGATCAGGACTGCCTTGATACGTGTGGAACCCAGTTCGATTCCCAATGCTGTTGTCTTTAGATCCACGTTAGTGCCTCCTTGTTATTACTTCTTTGAAATGTTCTTACGTGCAAGTATAACACTCTGAACAAGGAGGAAGATACAAAGCATTACGCCTACGGTGATGTTTGTCCACCATGCATCTTCAAGACCAAGTGAAGTAACGATATTCTTGATCGTCGAAAGTGAGAGAACACCGAAAAGCGTTCCTGCAATATTTCCGACACCGCCTGAGAGCAGCGTGCCGCCGATGATCGATGAAGCGATGGCGTTCATCTCGGCGCCCTGTGCGTGCAGAGGAGAACCGGAGCATGCATGCAGGAAGAAAAGATATCCGCCGATTCCTGCGCAAAGACCGCAGAGAACGTGTGCCAGGAACTTTGTGAGCTTGACGTTGATACCGAGCATGTTGGCACTCTGGTTATTTCCTCCTACTGCGTAGAAGTTACGTCCGAGCTTTGTCCATCTGAGCAGACAGAAGAGCAGGACGACTACAACGAGCGCAACGATAACGCCGACCTCGACATAAGCGGGAACGTAGATTCCTTTTTTATTTACGGAACCCAGGAAGGGAATGGTGACTTCTGTTCTGCATAATTTAACGAAGGGTTCGTAAGTAACGGCAACACGGTCGCTGCACACTATGGTGGTCATACCTTTCGCGAAGAACAGGCCCGCAAGGGTTACTATGAACGGCTGGAATTCCAGGTAAGCAACGAGGAATCCCTGAACGATACCGAATGCAAGACCGATAGCCAGAGCGATGAGGATCGATGTGAAGACGTTACCGCCGTTCTTTTCGAGATGTACGGCGCATGCCATGCAGACGAGTGAGGTTACCTGTCCGACTGAGATATCGATGCCGCCGGTGATCATGACGAGAGTCATGCCGCAGGACAGAACGAGGAGTGAAGCATTCTCATTCAGGATGTTGAAGAACATCTGAGGCTTGGTGAATCCCTTTTTGAGGAATAATACCGCGCATATGTACATTACTATGAATACTGCAATGGTAATGATGAGAAGAAGATTTGTATCTGTTAAGGAAGAACGCTTTTTAAGCTTGTTGTTTCCCAATGCATTTGTATTTACTGACATATCAGGCTGTCTCCTTTCCTGCACCGGCTTTTAAGGCTTCTGCTTTCGCTGCTTCTCTCTTGTTTTTGAAATCTTCGAAAAGTTTACGGACGAAAGGAGAAGAAATGATTATGAGGAGGATTACTACTACTGCCTTGTAAGCAGAGATGGAACTGGAGTCGATCTCCTTGAACTTGTAGAGCGTCGTAGTAAGGAACTGGATGACATAAGCGCCCAGAACCGAAGCCGTAAGATTGAACTTACCGCCGCCTAAGTTGTTTCCGCCAAGAGCAACTGCGAGGATCGCGTCCATTTCGATGTTGTTGGCGATGACTGAATAAGTAATGGATGAAGTTCTTGATACCTTGATGAATCCGCAGACTGCAACGCATATGCCGAGGATAACGAACGTGAGGAGCTTGATCATCTTCGGGTTGATACCGTTAAGTCTTGAGGATGAAGAGTTGATACCTACAGACTGGGAATACAGTCTTAAGTTGGTTACTTTCAAAATAATGGCGATCACTATAAGACAGATGATCGTGATGAATACCGGAGTCGGCACTGCGATTCCGGGGATGAAATTTCCGAAGTAGCTGAAACGCTTGTCGGTTATGGAGATATTGTCATTGTTGTTGATCCATGCTGCGATCGAACGTCCTGCCGTGAAAAGGATGAGCGTTGCTACCATCGGCTGGATCTTGAAGAATGCGACGAGTGCACCGTTAAAGGCTCCGAAAGCGGCGGAAACGAGAACACATAAAAGGAAAGACAAGATGATTATCTCGGCGAATTTGGCACCGGAGATATCAGGGGACTGTGTCTTTACTATCCTTAAAACTGTTGATCCTGCAATTGCGATAGTAGCACCGACGGAAATATCCTGACCGCCGGATGCAGATGTAACGAGTGTCATTCCGATAGCCAGAATTACGAGCTCGGATGCGTAGTCGATCATTGTGATAAGGTTGCCTGATAAGATCATGTTTCCGTCACTGTTAGGCTCTAACGTGACCTTGAAAAATCCGGGATCCGTAATGAGGTTGAAGATTATCAGGAGCAGGAGAGCAACAAGCGGGATAAATAGCTGGTTACGTACAATCTTTGAGAGAAAATTGGCATTTCCCTTTTTGGATTCAATAGCGGGTGCTGTCATTTGGATTCACCTCCGGCAATCGTTGCCATGATCTTATTCTGGTTGAGATCATCTCCCTTAAGTTCGCCTACGACCTTGCCGTCACGCATGACTACAAGGCGCGAACACGTACGGACCATCTCATCAATTTCGGAGGAAATGAAAGTTACGCTCTTTCCTTCCGCAGCAAGTTTTAAAACAAGTTTCTGGATCTCGACCTTTGTTCCTACATCGATACCTCTGGTAGGCTCATCGAGAATGAGATATTGAGGATTTGCAAGAAGCCATCTTGCAAGGATTACCTTCTGCTGGTTTCCGCCTGACAGGGACTTGATAGGAGTGTCCTGGGAAGCGGTCTTGATGTTCAGGAGCTTGATGTATTCATCAGCAAATTTCTCGGCCTGGGCACGCGAGAAGGGCTTGAAGAATCCCTTCATTACCTGGAGCGCCAGTATGATGTTATCTCTTACGGAAAGATCACCGACGATGCCGTCGAGCTTTCTGTCTTCAGGCAGATAGCTGATACCATGCTTCATGGCATCTAACGGCTTTCTGATCTTTACTTCCTTGCCGTCTATCTTTACTGTACCGCCGACAACTCTGTCGGCACCGAAAATGGCACGAACGCTCTCAGACCTGCCGGAGCCCAGAAGACCGGTAAAGCCGTTGACTTCGCCTTTGTGTATAACGAAGTCAAACGGCTTTATCCCGGTCGTTCCGGTAAGGTTAGTTGCCTGGTAAACGGGGGTGCCGTTATAGTCAATTTTATCTGCGTCAGCATCGCTCTTGATCTCGGCCATGTCATCGAAATCCTTACCGAGCATCTTTGATACGAGCTGAACTCTGGGCAGGTCTTGAATTATGTATTCGCCTACGAGCTTACCGTCACGTAAAACGGTAATGCGGTCGCAGACCTCATAAACCTGCTCAAGGAAGTGGGTTACAAATATGATTCCTACACCCTTTGCTTTAAGATCACGCATCAGGTTAAAGAGTTTCTGAACTTCCTGTTCATCCAATGAGGATGTAGGCTCATCGAGGATGAGGACCTTACAATCCATGTCTACTGCACGTGCGATAGCTACCATCTGCTGAATAGCGATGGAACAGTTGCCGAGCTGTTCTGTGGGGCTTGCCGGGATTCCAAGATCGTTAAGGAGCTTGCCTGCAGAGCTGTTGATCTTGTTCCAGTTTGTGAAAGGACCGCTTGTACGACCGATGTACATGTTTTCGGCTACCGTAAGGTTAGGGCAGAGAGTGATCTCCTGATAAACCGTTGCGATACCTTTATTCTGTGCATCCTGAGGTGACTTGATGTGTACGGGCTGACCTGACAGCGTGACATCGCCACCGTCTTTTGGATATACGCCGGTCAACACTTTGATAAGTGTTGATTTACCTGCACCGTTCTCGCCCATCAGAGCATGGATTTCGCCTTCTCTTAATGTGAAATCAACGTTCTCAAGAGCGCGCACGCCCGGGAAAAATTTACATATCCCACGCATCTCCAAAACTGCGCTATCCTTCATGATGTTCCTCCTCCTGTTCAAAGAAAGAATGTGCGATGCGATGAGACGCATCGCATCGCACACTCAGTTGTTAGCTAAATACTCTAATTATCTGTTTAAAAGAACTACTATCAGATACCGTAGTTAGCAACGTCGTCAGCTGTGATTGTTGCAGCGTCGAAGCCCTTCTCGTCCATGATGACTACCTTTTCCTTAACGCCATTCTTGATGATGTCGTCGATGTAGGAAGCCTGGAAAGGATTGCACTGACCATCATAGTTCCAGTTGCCTGCGAGTACTTCTTCAAGTGCCCATGTGTTGCAGTCGAAACCGATAACGAGAACGTCCTTGCCTACGCCGTGAGAGATGTTTGCCTTGTCAAGAGCTGCAACAGCGCCCTTAGCCATGTTGTCATTCTCTGCATAGATTACGTTGAATGTTTCGCCGGAATCGATAACTGCCTGAACGATCTGCTGAGCTGTCTCTTCAGACCACTCTGCTGTCTGCTGCTTAACGATTGTCCAGTTAGCCTCTGCAGCTACCTTATCGTCGAGAGCGCCGGAACGGCCGATCTGAGCGGATGAACCCATAACGCCCTGGATGTGAACGATCTTGTATTCAGAAAGGTTCTGTGAAGCGAGCCATGTAACTGCCTTTTCGCCTTCCTTAGCCATGTCTGAAACGATGGATGCCTCATAGAGGTCTTCGCTTGCGTCAATTGTTCTGTCGAAGAGGATAACCTTGATGCCGGCCTTCTGTGCCTGCTCAAGAACTCCGTCCCAACCTGATGTACCAGCTGCTGAGATCAAGAGATAATCTACTTCGTCCTGGATGAACTTCTGAGCTGCTGCGATCTGATCTTCGTTCTTAAGGCTGTAGAAGAAAGAAGCCTCATAGCCGTTCTCTTCTGTAAATGTTGCCTTCATGTCTCTGTCGTTAGCTGTACGATAACCGGACTCGTTAGGATCGTTGTTGATGATACCAACCTTGATAAGTCCGCTGCCGCCTTCTGTAGGTGCGTCAGTAGCTGCTGCTGTTGTTCCGTCAGTGGGAGCAGCTGTAGGTGCCTGTGTAGGTGTTGTCTGTGTACAAGCACACATACCGAATGCCATAGCACCGATGACTGCGGAAGAAACTAACATTTTAACAAATTTCTTCATAATGATTCTCCTTTACATTTTGAGGTTTTTCCCGGAGCACCTTTTGTGTTCCGATGTACTCTGCCCCAAATAAACACCCATCGACAATACTCCGCAACGAATCTCGTATGCCCTAAATAGAATGGTAAAGTTGCATAAATACAGATTTGCTGTCCCGCTTTGAAAAACAGACAGATTCCGTGCCGCGGTGTCATTTTCTGCGCCAATGTCGAAAATCTTTTGCTCTCTTGTCGAAAATCTTTAGGTGCATTCGTATGCGTGATTCCCTAAATGTTCTTGTCATTATGCCCAACTATCCGGCGCACACTTTGAAATCATCAGCTTTGCGGGAGATAAGAGGATAAGATTTTCACCGCTTTCACTGTCGGAAAATTTATGTCAAATATTTATCGTTTATCTGCGTGTATGCCGGATTGTATAATTTTCGTATAGAAAAAGGAGCTTTATAGCCGTGGCTGATAAATACAAAGTCATAGTCAACAAGCTTGAATTAGAGCTCAAGCGCATGAGATCAGAAGGGAAGATGAGGCTCCCTTCCGAGCAGGATCTCTGCAAAGAATTTTCCTGCAGCAGGCAGACCATCCGCGCCGCTCTCGAAGTGCTGCTCCAAAAAGGTCTAATCGTAAAGCGCCGCGGAGCAGGCTCCTTCATTTCCGATGATACTTTTACAAGCAGAACTGTATTCTTCATGACCGAAGACTGCGACCGATACCAAAGCCCTGCTCTGATCCAGGGTTTGAAAGAACAGCCGGCTTTTTCCGGATATGACCTTAAGTCTTTTTCCACCGGCGGAAGCATAAAGGTCGGGAAAGATATTCTTATGAAGGTCATTTCAGAGCGTCCTGCCGCACTGATCATTGAGCCCTCACGTGATCTTATTCCAAATCCGAATTCAAGGATAATAGAAGAGATATCGGATATGCAGATCCCTGTTATTTTTTGCAACTCCATTCTCGGTCCCATACATGTTGTACCTGATAATGAAGAAGGCACGAAGGAACTGACAAAGCATTTATTTGATACCGGCAGAAAAAAGATTGCCTGCATATTCCGCATGGATGATTCCTCCGGACGGGACAGGTATCAGGGTTATATCAAGGCCCTTCTTGATTCCGATTCGGAATTCGATGAGTCAGCGTGTCTGCTGCTGTCTTATCATGAAGAAAAAGACATCATATCCGGAAAAGATAAGAAGCTCGAAGCTTTTGTTCATGAGATTTCTTCATCATGCGATGCCGTCATCTGTCAGAACGGCATGATCGCAAATCAATTGGTGAATATGCTTCTGAAGAAAAAAATATCCGTTCCTGACGATATAGCTGTCGGCTGTTTTGACAATGGACTTTATTCAGAAAACTGTGCTGCCGGTTTAATGACAATGGGATACGATAATGATCTCTTTTGCAAGTCACTGGCTGGAACAGTCACAGCTCTGGCCGAAGGACGACGCACTGCGAAAAGCGTGAAGGTTCCGATGAGACTTACAGAAACATTTTCCAATTCAGTTTTATATTAGTTTTCTTAGGACCGGAATCTTTCTCATCAAAATACATATCAGCAGGCAGATGCACATTATTGAAAACGCATAGAAAAGATTAAATGCATTATTACAAAGTGCGGGAACAGTTATTATCCATGGGTGGGTTAAACGCACTATTAACTTGTGCAGAAAATATATGCCCAACGTGTTTTTGGAAATGGAAATAATAAACTTGTTGCAGCCTTTATAATTCAGACAAAGAACATAAATGAAAAGCACATTAAAAAGCGTAAAAACAGAATCATATCCGTTCCAGACCACATCCCACATTTCTCCGTCATTATACTTTGAATATAATATTCCGATCAGAAATAACAATGAACAGGAAAGAATGATCCCCGACGCTGAAATGACATTCCTTTTTATCTTTGAAACTGACAGTATCCTGTCCTCATAGGTATAGATCATTCCTCCTAAACAAAAATACACGAATGAATACCCGCGGATTTCTCTAAACGGGTTAAACATCAGAAAGACAGGATAATTTAATCCGTTATATTTTTGATGAAATACTATTCCCTCTATTGTCAGAAGCTGATCCCCTAAAACGGTTCCAAACGTGAATATGGCACAGACAATGATAAAAAAGCAAAAGATGCGCTTATCTTTATCAAATGATATTTTAAGAACAGGAAACAAAATATATAAACAGACAAGAGCGCCGATAAACCAGAATATATTCATCGACCAGGGAATGGAAAGATTGGAAATACTATCCAGGATCACATTAATGTCTAAAGGCTCTCCGGAAATTGCCAGATATGCCGGCATGAGAATAAGAGCCCAAACAAACACAAGTATTATCAGTTTTAATATTTTTTTGATGTGTTTTTTCAGATCAAATTGTTTGTTGAACAGAAGATATCCGTTTACAAAAAAGAACAAAGGAACACACGTGGATAATATGGTTCTGCCAAAGTAACGAAAATAGTAAAGTGCAGAATCAATACCGGTTATTTCAAAACTGTAAAGTGTACTGTGATATGTAATTACGAAAAAGATGGCGATGGTTTCCATCAGATCGATATGAGAATATCTTTTACTGTCTTCCATAACTACTGTTTTTTCTGATCAATACTCTCTCGAGTCTACAAATTCCTGGGTGATGTTCTGGGTCGTGTACGCGGATTCGTCGACATATACATGCTTGGGGATTGGGATGCCGTTGCGGTAGTTCTCGATGAGTTCTTTAACGCGGGGACCAAACAAGGGGTTACACTCAACGCAGAGATTTATCTTGCCGTCATGACAATACTGAAGAGCTTCTCTTGTAGCGTCGAAAGTTATGATCTTTACCTGTCCGCCGTTTCCGTATGTGATGCCTGCTTCTTCGAGTGCCCGCATCGCGCCGAAGGTCATGTTGTCGTTCTCGCTGTAGAGGACATCGATGTCTTTGTTTTCCCTGAGATAGGCGGTCATGACCTCGTAGGCTTTTGCCTCGGTGAAATCCCCGTAGAGCTGGCTCGAGATCTCCCAGTTTGCGTGCTTTGCGACTGCGTCTTCAAGAGCCTTTGTCCTCTGGATTTGGGCGGTGGCGCCGATCGTTCCCTGAAGGTGCAGTATCTTGATCTGCGTATCTTCGGGGATCTCTTCCTCGAGCCATTCGACGGCAAGATTGCCCTGACGGAGGAAGTCCGAGCCGATGTTCGTAAGATAAAGAGCCTCATCATCGACCGCGACGGATCTGTCCATTATGATGACGGGGATCCCGGCTTCGTGGATCTCCGTAAGAACGGTCTCCCAGCCTTCCTCGACCGTGGGTGCGATGATTATGAAGTCGACTCCCTCGAGGATGAACTTTCTTACGGCGGCGAACTGGTTTTCCTGCTGCTGTCTGGCATTCTCCATTATGAGCTCATATTCCGGATCGTCTTCGAAGGTCGCCATCATGGATCTCGTGTTTGCGACGCGCCAGTCGGATTCGGAGCCTACCTGTGAGAAGCCGATGACATAAGCTTTTCCGGCTGAAGACTCGGCCGTTCTTATGCCCGTGCAGCCTGCCATGCAGAAGATCATTGCCACGGAGAGCAAAATACTACAGAATCGTCTCATTATCTATGTCCGCCTTTCCCGGCATCTCAATGCTTATGGAGGTTCCTTCCTGCGGTTCGCTCTCGATGTCGAAAGAGCAGTCCTCGCCGTAAAGGAGCTTCAGTCTCTTGTATGCAGACGTAAGTCCGAAGCTCGTGGTGTCCTCGTTGAGCACTCTTGTCTTAAGGTTCTCGAGTTCTTCATCGCTCATGCCGAGACCCGTATCCGACACCTTAAGGATGATCCTGCCGTTTTCACGTGTGCCGGTGACTATTATCTTACCCTTGCCGCGCTTGGGTTTCAGACCATGGTAGATGGCGTTTTCGACGAGGGGCTGCAGGGTCATCTTGGGGATCTTCGTAGCCTCTATGGAGGGATCGATGTTGATCTCATACTCCATGATGTCCCTGTAACGGACCTGCTGGATCTCAAGGTAACTCTGAATATGCTGCTTCTCCTCAGCGACGGTAACGATATCACGGCCGTCACTCAAGAACGAACGGAAGTAAGACGACAGGCTCGTTACCATCTGTTCCGCCTGGTCGTTCTTGCCAATCTCGATGAGCCAGACGATCGCGTCAAGCGTGTTGTAAAGGAAGTGCGGATTGATCTGTGCCTGGATGAGAGACAGCTCGATGTCTCTGAGCTTGATCTGCTCCTGACGGTTAAGCTCGATCTGTTTGTCGAGTCTCGCGGCCATGTCCTCGATTCCCGTACTGAGGAGAGCGAGACTCGTGTCATCGGTCTCGACAGGCGTGTGCGGGCTTAAGTCACCGCCGCCGATCTCTTTGACGCGGCTGTTCATGGCGACGATCGGATCAGTGATGCTTTTCGAGAGCTTGACGGCACGGCTTAAGACTATCGGGATGACCACTACCATAACCAGGACGACAAATGCGATCTCTACCGTGAGCAGGAGGTCGATCTGCTTCTGGATGCTCGCCATTTCGCCGGCCTCATAATAAAGATACGAATACATGTATTCCTCGATGAGTCCGGTGGTGATGTAGATGTTCGTATCGAGCTGGTCCATGCGGTCATCGTAACTGACCGTATTCTCGATATTCTGCATATAGATCTTAAGTTTGTCGCAGAGTGAGAGAACGCTTGTCATTGCCTTGCAGCCGTCGGTGTTTGACGTGTTCTTCAGAAGGTCTTCGGCAAGGGTCCTTGCGGAACTGACATCATCCCAGGGGATCTCGTCACTGTATCCCGTAACATAGAAATACATCTGTTCGTCGATCTCCTGCTTGAACTTCTGGTTGAAGCCCGATACCTTGACGATGTTGCCCGATACCGAGGCATACATCAGGTTACGCGTCAGGAGCATTACGAAAATGCTTACGAGGATTACCGCGATCGGGATGAACATCTGAAACATAAGGCGGTACATCTTTGCCTGTACCGTGTTCGAATTCTTACTCCTGTCAGAGGGAGACTTCATTATTCGGTGATTTCCCCGTTGCGGTACTGGCTGGGTGTGCAGCCCTGGTTCTTCTTGAATACGAATGAGAAATATCTCGGATCCTTATATCCGATCTCATTCGCGATCTCGCCGCTCCTCTTACTCGTGTTGCGGAGAAGGATCTTGGCCTTTGCCATTCTCTTTTTGGTGATGTATTCGACGAATGACAGACCGACCTTGTTGGAGAAAAGCGCGCTTAAGTAGTTGGCGCTGATGTTGATCTCCTCGGCAACGGAATCGAGTGAGATGTCTTCGTCGGCATAGTGTTCATTGATGTAGTCAACGGCATTGTTTATGATGTCGTTGCCTCTCTTCTGCGCTTCCGCGTCGCGCATCTTGATGGCGACCGTCAGTGCCTCGGTGAGATAAGGCTTGACCTCCTCGGCCGTTATGTTCGTGTCGAACGTCGGAAGGTTTGCCGCGATCTGTTCGGAATCGACGTCAGCCTCTTTGAGCGCGAGCTCGACGTTTACTCTTATGCTTACGAGCAGGTAATAGCGGAACAGGATCGAATTGACACTTGATTCAACGCTCTTGAGATAATCCTCCGAGAACGTCCCGACTTCTCCGGCCGTACCGGTCTGTACGAAATATCTGATGATCATGGGATCGAACTTGCCCGCATCGATCTTGTTGAGCTGATTCTCATCCGTAACGTACTGTTCAGTCCTGATCTGCTCCGACGTGAAGATGTGCTGGCTGGGGAAGATGTGTCTGTATGCAAACGCCCTGTTCGCATCCTGATAGCAGGATGACAGACCGCTCAGTCTGTTTGTGGCGATGCCCACCGCGACGTGCCAGTCGAGTGTGACCGGTGCCTCCTCGCAGTGCTGGCGGATCATCTTGACGCACTTCTCCTCCATGCGCTTGAGGCTCTCCTCATCGCCCTTGATGAGCACGGCATAAGAGAAGAGATTGCATCTGAATATGATGTAGTCAGGGTACTGCAGGAACTGGTTGAGCAGACTCTCGGTAACGCCCGATGCATTGTCCGAATAAGTTGACTGGTCCAGGTCCCTTATCGAGAAAATAACAATGTTATATCCGTCAGCCGAAAGGTTAAGATGGAGCTTGTCCGCTTCTTCGTAGATCTCCTGTACGGACATGGAGCCTTCGACGAGCTTCTCGAAAAACACCCTGTGGGACAATCTCTCGAACTTCTTGAATTCCTGTTCATAGAGCTTGACGTAGTCTTTCTGCTCATTCTCTTCGGTGATCTTTTTGCGGACGCCTTCCAATGCGTTGATCATGTCTGTTTTAGTGACCGGCTTTAAGAGATACTGCTCGACGCCGATCTCGATCGCTTTTCGGGCATACTCGAAATCGCTGTAACCGGAGATGACGATGATCTTTATATTCGGAAGTTCCTTGGTGACGGTCTTGCTTAATGACAATCCGTCCATGAATGGCATGGTGATGTCGGTTATGAGGACGTCCGGCTTGAGCTTACGTATCATGGGCAGGGCCATCTCGCCGTCGGGAGCATCCCCGACAAACTCGAAGCCGTACTTCTCCCACGGTATCATGTCGCGCAGACCTTCGCGCACGATACTCTCGTCTTCACAAATAAATACTTTAAACAGATCCATCAGATGTCCTCCGCTAATACCATTTCATTGTATCACAGCAAAAAACGTTAGCCACGGACCTTCATATGAGTTCCAATAAAATCTGTATAAAGGCGAAAGAAATTTAAGCAGTTTCTGTCTGAACCTGAACGGTTTCCTCTGTATTTTCAAGCTCTCTGATCTTCTTTATCCTCGACATTACGAGCGCGACGATTACAAGGCAGATACCTGCGCCTATGACGGTTATTGCCGAACCGGTTCCTACGCCCTTGCCGGAGACCTTGCCGATAAAGTCTGCGGTTATTCCGGAAAGACCGTATGCGGCTACATATCCGAGCTGGGAGATGAATCCGAGAAAGCCCCATGCTCGTCCCTGAAGTTCAGCAGGGATATTGGTCCTTACAAGGTAATCGAGGCTGTTATTTGCGAAAGGCAGTGCTGCGAAAAACAGGAATCCGAATGAGCATATGACATAAGGATTCTCAAAGACTGCGAATAATGCCATGCCGACACCGGAGACAGCAAGACCTATCCAGAGTGCTCTTACGAAGTTTTTCTTGATGCCCTTTATTCCGAGAAGGATGCTCGTTACGAGCATGCCTGAAGCTGCTGCAGTCTCGACTATGCCCAATGTCTTGGAATCGGCAAAGGACAGTACGAAAGGCTCGCCCAACACCTGGAACACGCCCATAAAGAGGCAGATCAGTGAAGATACAACGACCAGGACGACAAGGCCCTTCTTTGCCGTTACTGCAGCCCAGCCTTCCTTCATGCTCGCAAAGAACGGCTCTGGTTCGCTCTTTAAGCTTGTCTTGATTCCGCTTCTGACGATCGCTGCTGCTACGACCGTGAGGAAGAATGTGCAGATATCAATGATGAGGATAAGCTTGATGTCACTGACCGCAAGAAGGAATCCGGCAATGATAGGCGAGAAGATGTATCTTGAAGAACCTGCCATGGATACCAGACCGTTTGCCTTGGAGTACTGCTCCTTGGTCAGAAGGTCTGTGATCGTAGCGGTATATGAGGGCTCGAGGAGTGCCGAGAATACCGAGCTTATCGTGGTTCCGAGGTATATCTGCCAGAGCGCGGCTTCTCCCTGAAGCATGCAGATAAGGATGAACAGTACACCGAGGCCCGAGAGGCCGTCGCCGATCATCATGAGAAGACGTCTGTCATATCTGTCTGCCAGAACGCCGGCAGGAACTTTAAGGATCAGGCCCGGAAGGAATCCGAGAAGAGTAAGGAGTGCCATGTCCGCAGCGCTTCCGGTCTTCTGGAAGATATATAATCCCAGACCGAAGCTCGTAAGGCCTCCGCCTATTGATGATATGAATTCTCCCGCCCAGAGAAGGAGGAATCTGCCGTAATTGTTCTTTTCCTTAGTCATTGTCCGAAGCCGCCTTTTCGATATTGTTGACTATACTCTATTCCCCCGGGGCGGATAAATCTTGAGATATTTATTAGCTGTTCCTTAAATAATTCTTAAATGCGGGCGTGTGTTCTTTAGTGTATAAAAGACTTTTTCTGTTATAATACGAAATGTTATGAATTTCCAAAGGAGTATGTTATGGACAAGATAATTGCTTTTATACTCTATTTCGTCGTTGTCCTTGAGATCGGTATTTACTTCTTCTTCAAGAGTAAGGGCGGGGACGAGAAAGAGTATTTCCTTGGCGGTCGTCACATGGGTCCTTTTGTTACTGCGATGAGCGCGCAGGCATCGGACATGAGCGGCTGGCTCTTGATGGGTTTCCCCGGCTCGCTCTTTGCGTTCGGTATGGGACAGGTCTGGATCGGTATCGGCCTTGCATTAGGTACTGCCGCTAACTGGATCTTCGTTGCCACCAGGCTCCGCCGTTTCTCAAAGGCAGCAGGTGACTCGATCACATTACCCCAGTATCTCACGAACAGATTTGCAAGCCAGAGCCCGGTGCTGAAGGTCGTTTGCGCTATCATCTTCCTTATCAGCTTTACGGTATATGTTGCTTCCGCATTCGTTGCAGGAACAACGGTTTTTGCATCCGTTCTGCCTTGGTTCAATGATCATCAGCATCTTGCAATGATCATCTTCGCAGTACTGATCCTTGTCTACACATTCCTTGGCGGTTACAAGGCAGTTTGCTGGACTGACTTCTTCCAGGGTCTCATGATGCTCATCGCGCTCCTCGCAGTGCCGATCGTCATGCAGGCAGTAGGTCAGTTTAATCCCGTTTACTACGGTGAAATAAAAGAAGGTGTTACTGCATTCGGAACAGATCCTTTTGTAGCTCCCTGGCAGGAGATCGTTACCGGTCTCGGATGGGGTCTTGGTTACTTCGGTATGCCTCATATCCTTGTCCGTTTCATGTCCATCGAGAAGCCTTCGCAGATCAAGAAATCTGCAGCAGTCGCCATCGTCTGGGTTATCCTTACCCTTGGTGCAGCTGCAATCATCGCTTATCTCGGAAGAACTTACATCATGTCTGACGGCACGCCTCTTGCAGAGCTTCTCCTTCCTGACGGAAGAAAGAGGATCTTCATCGAAGTCGTTTGCGACATCTTCCCGGGTTTCCTTGCAGGTATCCTTCTCTCCGCGATCATTGCCGCCGCAATGTCCACAGCTGACTCACAGCTCCTCGTCGCATCTTCCGCATTTACGAGCGACATCTATAAGCCTTTGATCCGCAAGGACAAGGCATCTGATAAGGAGATGCTCTGGCTCGGCCGTATCGTCGTTCTTGTCGTTGCAGTCATCGCATTCTTCATTGCACGTCAGGGCCTTGATAACGAGAAGAGCTGGGCTGCCGACATCATGAACATGGTCGAGAACGCATGGGGATTGTTCGGCGCTTCGTTCGGACCTGTCGTTATCCTTTCACTGTTCTGGAAGCGCTTTAACTATGCAGGTGCAGTTGCAGGTATCATCGGCGGCGCAGTCGCAGATATCGCATGGCTCCTTCTTTTCACGTCAACGATCAGACCGGCGCTTATTCAGGATACCGGCGTTTATGAGATCGTTCCCGGCTTTATCTGCGGTCTTATCATCGCATTGATTGCTACGGTAGTAACCAAGGCTCCCGGCAAGGAAGTCGAAGCCATCTACAACAGAGCAACAGATAAGGCAATCGACGACTGATCTGACATTGCTAAAATAATTATCCGGAGGCTGTTGCATATTTGCAGCAGCCTCTGTTTATTGGTATCTAAAAGAGTGAGATTTGCCGATTACGGAAATATTAATGAAAAAGGAGCAAAACCATTAATGTTTCTGTAATTTCGGTTGTAATTACAGAATTCGTAATGATTATCGGGTTATTTCAGTAATTTTCCTGTAATCGGTTTTTTAAGACTGAGTCAGATCTTCTTCCAGCCGGAGGCGATCTTCTCATCGATCTTTTCAAAGCTCAAAAGACCGCTTAAAGCATCGTATGAAGAAACGCAGCATGCGCCCGTCGCGGCAGCATAGCTTACGCTTTGTTCAGGAGTGCATCCGTTAAGTATCGAAGTCAGAAAAGCGGCAACGCTGGTATCACCGGCACCGGTGCCTGATAAGACTTTGTCGGGAACAAAGCTTGTTTCGAAGCCGCTTTTGTCTGCCCATGCCTCGGCATCAAGTCCGAGGCGGGGAGAGATCCTGCCGATCTTCTCTGAAGAAGCGGTGCAGTAGTACATACCGGGAACTCCGCACTTTATGAGAACGATCCTGGCACCAAGATCCATACACGTTTTTCCGAGCGGTATGATATCACGCTCTAGATCCATGATCTCTGTCAGATCGTTGCCGGCATTGTTTTTCCGCAGCTCCTCATATTTTGTCCTGTCCAGCATGAAAAGGAGTTCTTCGATGCTCGGAACGAAAATATCCACATAAGGCAATGCGTTGGTAAGGATCTTCTTCCAGTCAGCTTTTCCTGCGGGAGTATCAGGATCTACCGCGGCAAGATCAAGACTCGTGGCAGCGCCTGCTTCCTGAGCCGTGCGTAAAATCTTTACGAGTTCATCGCCTTCATTCTCGTAAATACGCTTCATGAGAGGAGGATATCCGAAATGGAAAAGCGCGGCTTTTCTTATTGCGTCCATAGGAAGGTCGTCCGCGCAGAAGGTGTTGTTTGCGCCGGGGTTGTGAAGGAAGATACGGTCGATCCCGGGAACTGCTAGGACAACGGAATAAGAAGTCGAATCGTTTTTGCTGCGGATGAGTCCTGAAGCGGCATCGTATTTTGATGCTATGGAAACGATCATGTCTCCAAAATCATCAGAACCGATCTTTCCTGCGAGTGTGACGTCCGTACCAAGTATCTTCATGGCAAGGCCGGTATTGGCGACAGCGCCGCCCGTATGGATATCGGCGTCGCCGACGCTGATGAGCCTGCCGGGAGCAAATATGTCGCTGATCCCGGATGATGTCTGTTTTTCGATCGATGGTGTTATATCGAGGCAGATGTGACCTGCCACAACTACGCTTTTACTCATTCTCATCGCCTTTCGGGGTCAGACCCCATTAGATTGTATTATATCAACCGAAAAATAAGACATCAAAACCTCGATAAAAAACAAAGATAAATTGAATATTTTGCCCAAGCCGTGTTGTTAAAATGTTTGCATATAAATAAGAATGGAGCGGGGTGTTGTTATGCTTGATCTCAAAGGAAAATGGGTTTTGGTAACAGGCGCGTCAAGAGGCATCGGAAGACTCGCGGCAACGCTTATGGCAGAGCAGGGGTGTAATCTCTTGTTGCAGAGCAGAAGTATTGAACACACTGCAGAGCTTGAAAAAGAGATAAAAGCAAAGGGCTTGGAGTGTCATTCTTTCGAAGCTGATCTTAACGACATTCCGTCGGTAATGAAGATGCTCTCCGACGTCGATGCGCTTGGTATAGATGTAGACATCATTCTTAACAATGCAGGTCTCCAGATCGCATACAGACCTGAATACTGCACGACACCTCCCGAAGATTTTACGGTGAGCTTTAACGTCAACACGATTGCTCCTGCCATGATCTGTTATCACTTTCTCCCGAAAATGACTGCACGCGGATTCGGACGCATCGTAAACACGACGAGCGGCATTGATAAGGAGCCTGAACAGGCGGGTTATTCCGCGGCAAAAGCTGCACTTGATAAGATCACCAAAGACATGGCTTCAAGGCTCGGAGGTACAGGCGTTGCAATGAACCTTACAGATCCCGGCTGGTGCAGGACTGATCTTGGCGGCCCCAATGCGCCTAACGCTCCGGAGAGCGCGATACCGGGTGTTGTAGTAGGGGCATTCGTCGATGACACTATCAACGGTCAGATCTTCCGCGCACAGGAATTTGCCGGAATGAGCTTGGAAGACGCAGTTGCAAAAGCAAATAAGATCAATTAATGCAAAGGAGATAATCATGGAAAATTTCACCTTCTATTCACCTACAAAATTCGTTTTCGGGAAAGGCACGGAGAGCGAGGCAGGAAACCTCGTTAAGACTTTCGGAGGATCCAAGGTCCTCATTCATTACGGTGGCGGAAGCGTTGTGCGTTCAGGCCTTTTGGACAGGGTAAAAGCTTCGCTTGATGAAGCAGGATTATCCTATGTCGAACTCGGAGGCGTTAAGCCGAATCCGAGGAGCGGACTCGTTTATGAGGGAATCGAACTATGCAAAAAAGAAGGCGTTGATTTCGTTCTTGCTGTAGGCGGCGGAAGCTCCATCGATTCATCCAAAGCAATCGCTGCAGGCGTTGTTTACGACGGTGATTTCTGGGATTTCTATTGCGGAAAGCCCATCGAGAAAGCGCTGCCCGTAGGCACGGTTCTTACCATTGCAGCGGCAGGCAGTGAGGGTTCCGGAGACTCCGTAATCACCAAGGAAGAAGGCATGTACAAGAGAGGCGCGAGCGGTGAAGGCATCAGACCTAAGTTTAGCATCTTAAATCCTGAGCTCACACAGACGCTTCCTCCTTATCAGACCGCATGCGGCATCACGGACATCATGGCTCACCTTTATGAGCGTTATCTTACAAATTCCAAGGACGTCGAGGTCACGGACAGACTTATCGAAGCTCTCCTCATCACCATGAAGAATGAAGGCCCGAAGGTGATCGCTGATCCTAACAATTATGAAGCACGCGCAAACATCATGTGGGCAGGTACTATGGCTCATACGAACTCCTGCGGCGTAGGAAGATCACAGGACTGGAACAGCCATAATATCGAGCACGAATTGTCCGCGCTTTACGACTGTGCGCATGGTGCGGGACTTGCCGTCACGATGCCGGCTGTCTTCAAATATGTAATGAATCACGATGTGGCACGTTTCGAGCAGGCTGCTAAGAGAGTCTGGGGCGTAGAAACCGCAGAGGAAGGAATCGAAGCATTTAAGCAGTTCCTCATTTCCATCGGGATGCCTTCGACATTAGGTGAATTGGGCGGCAAGGAAGAAGATATCCCGACGCTTGTAAAGAACCTCTGCTACGGTGACGGCCGTACCGGCACGATCTCGGGTTTTGTTACGCTTGATGAGGAAGACTGCACGAAGATCTATCAGGCAATGCTGTAATTCTTATTGCTTTTCAAATGCTACTAAGCCGCATTCATAGGGGTGGTCTAATATGACCACCTCTTTACCTTTGGTCTTATATTTGATGAGCATGCAGGATATCAGAAAATCGCCTGATCCTGCCAGGATCTGGATAATGAAGATCCCGAGAAGCGTGGTGTTTCCGAAGAATGCGCAGATGATGCCCGGAATGATCCCCAGAAGCGTCATGGGCATGAGCGAACCGGTGATGTAAAGAGCTTTCGACAGAGGGGCTTTACAGGTGGCATAAGGTGTCAGCATCTGCACAATGAAACCGAATTCAATATCTTTAAAATGATTGGGTGCGCCGAAAGACCAGCAGAGTCCGTGGATCCCTTCGTGGACCACGACTAAAAGAACTGTCGAGATTATAAATATCCAAAAGTTAAGATAATCCGGCCAGGGAGAATTGCCGGCATCCGTAAGTCCGCCGTTGATGATCATGTAAAAGATGACCACTGCTGCCATAAACGGACACGTAATAAGCACGCCGAGTGTATTAGCCTTTATGACACTTATCGTAAGATCGGTCCGCCTGTATCCTTTATCGGTAAGGTCTTTTTCGATCTTCTCGAAATTCTCTTTTCTCCGCTGTTCCGCCTTGGACAGTTTTCTGTTGTCTATGCCGGTCTTATTATTGCTGTTTTCGCTCATTATGGCGCGTCTCCTTTTTCGATCAGAATCCATAATACCATATAGGCTGCACAGGTACTTTGGTGGGGTATAATTGACGGAGAAAACTAATCAGGAGGCGTACCATGAGCAGTCTCAGTATTCAGAAGATAAGCATAACGAAACTTGAAGTTGATGCGATAGTAAACGCGGCTAATTCGGGTCTGATGATGGGCGGCGGAGTCTGCGGAGCGATCTTCAGGGAAGCAGGAGCTGCCAAGCTCCAGGCAGCGTGTCTTAAGATCGGCGGCTGCAAGACAGGTGATGCAGCCATCACGCCGGGCTTTGATCTTCCGGCAAAGCATGTTATTCACGCAGTCGGCCCGGTATGGCACGGCGGTAACAAAGGCGAACCTGAACTGCTTTACAGTGCATATAAAAGATCTCTTGAAGTGGCAAAAGAAAACGGTCTTCATTCGATCGCATTTCCTTTGATATCTGCGGGTATATACGGATATCCCCGGGAACTGGCATGGGAAAGAGCGCTCACAGCCTGTAAGGATTTTATCGATGCTAACAACGGCTATGAGATCAATATCATTTTTGCAGTGATAGATGACGATATCATGGCTGATGGCAGAAAGAAGATGGCGGAACTGAATATTACTGATAAAATGTGAGTTGATTTGTTTTTACGGAGGATGAGCTGAAGTGTTTTTCGCGATTGAAGAGACTTTAAAAGAAGTTGACCGCAAAGAGCTGAAAAAGTCCGGCAAGCAGTTTGTTGCAGTCCTTTCTTTCGAAGAATGGAAAGAAAATAAGGACAGTTTCGAGATGGGCATCGACATCGAGCCCGATCTTTCTGAGATATTCCTGACTAAGGCTGAAGTAAACTACGATTCCCTTACCGGATCGTTTGCCATTCCGGACAGGAAAAATCCGTCGGGTGATGATCTTAAATTCGCTTTTGTTCTGGATGAAAAAGGCGTTGTATTCATTGATGATAATGATACCGCTCTGAACATTATCAAAGGTGTCCAGCGCACGAAAAAATGGAAGCTTCCGAGCCTTGAAAGATTCCTCTATGATTTCCTGGACCAGATCGTCAAAGATGATTTAAGACTCATGGAAAATTATGAGAATGAGCTTGATTCGATGGAACAGTCCATCATCGACGGCGAAGAGAACCTGCCATCAGGCCGTTTAAATGACATAAGAAGCGACATCCGTTACCTTCGTATCCACTATGAACAGTTAATGGATCTTGCCGCCGAATTCGAAGAAAACGAGAACGGTTTCTTTAAGATCGAGAATCTAAGATACTTCAGATTATTCATTAACCGCGCCGAAAGACTCCATGAGCAGTCCATGTCATTACGCGATTACACCATGCAGCTCCGCGACCTCTATAAAGCGCATCTGGATCTCAAACAGAACCGCATCATGACCGTTCTTACGGTCGTCACCACGATCTTCATGCCGCTGACGCTGATCGTCGGCTGGTATGGTATGAACTTCCGCTACATGCCTGAGCTCGATTCACGCTGGGGTTACCCGATTACGATCGTTGTAAGTGTCGTTATTGTGGTGGTAAGCTTACTGTTCTTTAAGAAAAAGAAATGGTTATGAAAAATACCTTCTTGCCACTTCGAACAGTCCTCGAGGCGGACAACTCTCTCTTTGCCGCTTCGGACAAGTCCTCGAGGCGGACAACACTCTCTTTGCCGCTTCGGACAGTCCTCGGCGCTGAAAGCGCCTGCGGAACTCGCGGCTTAAAGAGAGTGTTATCCTTATCGAAGGAAAGAATTGTAAGTGAATCCTATAATTGAATTATCCAATAAAATATCGTGCGCGATAGACAACAAAAAGGACAGGAAGATCTGCGGGATGGAACTCGGAGTCTTTGTCCCGACGCCTTATGCGGAAAGCCATGGAGCGACCGGAAGCCAGGCGGCTCCCTACATCGGTCTCGACAAGATCCTTAAAGGTTTATATCTGACGCGGGAGGATTCATTCATTGATATCGGCTGCGGAAAAGGCCGTGTCATTTCCTATATGGTAAGCCGCGGGTTTCCCTGCAAACTCACGGGGATAGAGATCAATCCCGATGTCGCGGAAGTCGCCCTCAAATGGACATCGCGTTATCCGAATGTGGAGATAATAGAAGGCGATGCTTTCGGTCTGGATTACAATGACTATACGGTGCTGTTCATGTACCGCCCGATGGAGACGTTCACTTTCAAGATGTTCATTGAACTTCTTGAGAGCACGCTTACGCATGAGATAAAGCTTTACTATTACGTTGATGAGCAGAGCGGATACTATCTTAATGACAGACCCGGATGGACGCTGCTGAGACGTCAGAAGATGCATTTTGTCAAAGGCCTTTTTATCCATAAAGAACCGCAGCGCTATTCGGTATGGACTTATTCGCCGGGCAACGCAAATTAAAATTGTCAACCCTTAAACGGTCCCATTAATATCCCTCATGGTTTTCCCGGGGGTGATATTATAATGGTGAACACGTTAATAGTCCTCCAAGTGTTCGGTAGTTGGTTTTAGTTGTGTGTTTTGTGTGTCATGGTTTTTGTACCTCCTTTCCGGATGAGGCTGCCCTAATAGGGCAGCCTCATTTCGTTTCGGGCAATACCGTCATGTTATAATGTCGTTATTGAATTGTGAGCTTGATCATATGGGGTGTTTCATGAAGCTGCGCAGAAGACTTTTCGCCAGTAAGGATCCATACGACTGCACGAAGTCGCAGTTGTTTCTTGATGCGTGCAAAGAGAATTTCGATCACCTGATCACACATTGCGATGATTATAAGAGAATTGCTGACGGGCTTGGCGTCCACACATCCGGAGACATCTCAAAACCCGAGGATATTCCCGTAATTCCGACCATGCTGATGAAGCAGCACGATTTCAGGGCGGGGCGTTACATGGTGATGGCGACTTCGTCAGGCACGAGCGGAAAGATGAGTCACGTCAGGTTCGCGTTCGGCGATCTGAAAGCGACTCTTAAGATGTCGATCAGGGTAACGAGATATCACGGAATCATGACCGCGAAGCCTTGCCGCTATATCGTCATGGGTTACAAGCCTCACAGGTCAAACAAGACTGCGGTGGCGAAGACCGCATATCTTACGACTTTTCTGGCACCGGCTTTAAGCCGAAAGTATATCCTGAAGCATACTGAAGATGGCTACAAACCTGATTTCGAGAGCATCATCAATGCGCTGAAAAAATACGAGAAGGGCAGGGCTCCGGTGCGCTTCATGGGGTTCCCGTCGTACACGTTTTTCCTGTTCAGATTACTGGAGGAAAGAGGACTTTACTTTAAATTACCGAAGGGTTCCAAGGTCATGCTCGGAGGCGGCTGGAAGCAGTTCTATCAGGAGGCTGCCGACAAGGAAACGTTCTATAAACTTGCGAAGAAAACGCTCGGAATCGATGAGGAAAACATCGTCGAATTCTTCGGTGCCGTCGAGCATCCGATCCTTTATGCCGACTGCGATTATCATCACTTTCACGTGCCCGTTTACAGCAAGATAGTTATCCGCGATCCCGATACGTTAGAGCCTCTCGAAAACGGTCAGACCGGCCTTGTAAATCTCATATCTCCGCTCTGCAGTGCGACGCCGATCCTGTCGGTAATGACGGACGATCTCGGCATCCTTCACGACGGGGAAGAATGTCCGTGCGGAGTCAGATCGCCGTACCTCGAGATCGTCGGACGCGTGGCTCCCGAGGACATCAAGACATGCGCCGCAGGTGCAGCTGATATTCTTCAGGGGGTGAAGGTATGATCCTTTTCGACGGAAAAACATACGAGAGTTCCGAGCAGGACAGACTCCTTACGGAGCTTGAAGAGAGGATCCCCAAGATCCTGTCGCAGAAGCAGTTGTCTCCCGAAGTTGTAATCGATGCAGTGGAACAGCTTCGCGCCGATCTTCTGAAAGGCAGATTCGATGACCTGCTTACGTCATTTCCGGAAGACACCGTAGAGACTTACAAGAAGCAGGCAGAAGTGCTTTTGTCCAAGGAACAACTCCGCAAAAAGCTCGTGACAGAACTTGGAAATACTGAAGAATACACGACAGATAAGATCGATGGTTTCGCACAGATCAAAGTAAAGAAGATGCCTTTGGGAGTGCTTTTCCACATTGCCGCAGGCAACATGGATTTCCTTCCCGCATATTCTCTTGCCGAAGGCCTCATGACCGGCAACATCAATATCTTGAAGCTCCCTTCAGCCGATAACGGACTATCGTTAAAGCTCATAATGCAGCTCATCGAATACAGGCCGGAACTCAAGGATTATATCTATGTTTTCGATACGGCATCGACTGACATTCAGGGAATGCGCAAGATGGCTGAACTCAGCAATGCGATCAGTGTCTGGGGCAGCGACATGGCGATCGAAGCCGTGAGGGGTCTGGCACCGACTGGCGCGAAGATAATCGAATGGGGACAGAAGTTAGGTTTCTGCTACATCTCCGGATTGGATAAAGTCACGGACGCCGATGATGAACTGGCAGGTCTTGCAAAGCATATCGCAACGACGAAGCAGCTTCTTTGCAGCAGCTGCCAGGTCATCTATATTGACACTTCAAATATGGATGAGATTAAAGCCTTTGCAGAGCGTTTCCTTCCTGTACTCGAGATTGCAGTGAACGGCAATGCGACGCAGGAGATCGGCATCCGCGCAAGGGATACGCTCGTATCATACACACAAAGACTTAAGAGCTATCTTGGCGAGGAAGAGAAGCACGAGAACGTGCTCCGCGGCAAAGGCTGCAGCCTGATCCTTGCAGAGGACAGCAGGCTCGAATTGTCTCCCATGATGTGCAATGTTCTCGTAAAACCTCTTCCGAGAAAAGATATCGGTAAGACGCTTTACGAATCAAGATATCATCTTCAGACCGCAGGTCTCATCTGCCCTTCAGAAGACCGCGCTGAGCTCGCAGAACTCTTCACTCAGCTTGGCCTCATCCGCGTCACCAAAGGTGCCGACATGAGCGCATATTTCCCGGGCGAATGTCATGACGGTGAGTATGCACTGAACAGGTATATGAGAGTAGTGAATGTGGAAGAGTAATCCATTTTAAAATTTTTACTAATTGTGAAAAACTGTCCCATAAACAGAGAAATATCAAATAACGGCTTTTTGCATTCCTGATAAAATTGAATAGGTGCAGCCTGCTTAATGGGCGGTTGCTTTCTGGATTCCAGATATAAGCGCAAATGAAAACCTCACCCAAAGACTGAAGTGAACCCCAGAAGTTGGACAAACTTCGGGGGTTTTTATCTATGAAATTATCTTTTGAGGATAAAAAAGAGATTTATAAGCTACATCTAAAAGGATATGGCAGCCGTAGGATTGCTGAGATTT
>JAEEGG010000694.1_pt1 | contig 100544 bp, 90 predicted proteins | sample 9134161 | NCBI WGS metagenome assembly JAEEGG01 (sample SAMN16246543, study PRJNA631951) | gut metagenome | biome: gut microbiome; feature: rumen; material: CR-attached | host: Bos | place: Iran: Karaj | collected 2018-10
CAAGCCAGAGGAGGATCAGCGCGCGTTCCAATTTCCCCAGTTGGTTGATGAGGTTGTAGAGATACTTGAGCCTTGCTTCTGTCTCCTCGTCGGTCTCCAGACTGCCTGCTATCTGAGCCGTCATAGGAACGGTCTGCGGGCGAGTGTTGGAGTGACGCAAGAACGAGATGCAGGTGTTCATGGCGATGCGATACACCCAAGTGTTAAGAGAACTGTCGCCACGATAGCGAGGGAAGCTCTTCCACAAGTTTAGCACCGTTTCCTGAAACAGGTCGTTCAGGTCGTCTTGATCATTGGCATACATATAACACACCTTGTAGATAGTACGTTTCTGCTGCTCGATCATACTCAGGAATTCTTTCTCTAATTCTTTTGTTTCCATCGTTTTTAACTCTTTCGTTTGACCTATTAGTCGCAGAAAAAGTGAAATAATTACAGAGTTACTTTAATTTTCCATTCTCATTTATTTTCTCCATCTATACTGATTGAGCACATAATGCTCTGTACATCCTGGGCGATAAACGTTCCAGAATGCCTCGCGAGTCAAATTTTCTACTTCGCGATAATCTTGTGGCTGTTCTAATCTTATATTCATATCATATTGGCACCAAGTTAGACATACAATATTTCGAGCGCAAAATTACGAAAGTTTGCTGGTATTACCAAATTTCTGGGAATTATATACGATTCTGGGATGAATGACACTACATACGAGCTTTCTGCTTATCGCCGGCACCGGAGCCACGATACTTCGAGCGGGCCTCGTTGAACTTCCACACGAGGTCGATGAGGAAAGTGCGACGGGCGGGATTGCTGACGGACAGCTCGCTGATGCCGTAGATGGTGGCGTCGGTCTTGTTGGTATTGCTCTCGATGGTGCGGTCAACGGGGTCTGCGCTGACAACTGTCGTCTGCTCCGTTGTGCGCCCTGGCGTCTTGGTGTCATCGAAGAGTCCGTCAATGTTCAGGTCGATACCCAGCTCTCCCACCTTACCATTGTAATCCAAAGCCTTTGCCTCATTGCTACGAGCCACTTAGTTTATGAGGAAGTAATCAGCAAGCCACTTTTATCGTAACTTGCTGATTGGAAAAGAAGGGATCATTGTTAATCCCCATCAGATGAATTGACTATTCGTTGAAGTAGTCTCGGTACTCCTGGCAGGAAAACGAGGGACAGTCTTTGTGGACGCCTTCAAGCTCGCAGTGCCCCATGATCTTAGCATCAGGGTAATCGGCTTTCAGGGAGCGTAAGAGGGCGATGAGAGCTGCTCTCTGTTCCGGAGTACGAGTATCGGCAGAACGGCCTTTCTCATCCAATCCACCTTCATAGCAGATGCCGATGGAGTGTGCATTGTAGTGTCGGGCATGCATGCCGATCTCGTCCTCGTCGCGGGTCTGGTAGAGTTGTCCATCTCGTTCTATGTAATAGTGATAACCAATGCCCTTGTTGTGGAAACGGGCGTTGTGGCAGGCACGCAGCATGTCGACAGTGAATCGTTGGTTACTGCGTGTGGCACTGCAATGACAGACGATCAGATTAATCTTCCTTTTCATAAGTCACAACTTTGGACTGCCAGCGTGCCGGCGATGGTGGTAATGACGGTTGCGAGGAATTTCAAGACCTTCGCTACGGTGTTCCAATTTACTTTGATCATAAAAGTCTAGTTTAGTTTTTGTGAAACAAATGGGTTAAGGATTGTCATCAGAGCCGGGGTTATCGTTGCTGCCCGGGTTGTCGTTCGAACCGGGGTTATCCGTTGAGCCGGGATCGTCAGAGTTACCTGAGTCCGAAGACTGGGAGTTTGAAGAGGACTTCGATTTGCTGACGATGAGATCCTTGACGTTCATGAAGGTGGCCTTCTTCTTCAGCATTTTCGACGAGAGGTTGTTCACGTCGGTGCGACTGGGGGCGAAGCACAGGAACAGACCCTGGATGTTGACACCGAGGTTGAAGTCCTCTTCCTTGTCAGCTCCGGTCGACTTCACCGAGAGGTAGAAGGTGCCGAGTTCACCGAACTGGACTTTCTTACCCTCGAGGAGCTGCTCCAGCAGACAGTTCTGCAGTTTGTTGGCTACTCCCAGGCAGACATCCTCGCCATAGACTGAGTTGTGCTCACTCATGTGCTTACAGAGTTCCTGGTAGGTCATGGTCTTCGTGGCGACCACATGACCGTAGTACTTGCCATAGGACTTGGAGTCCTTGATCTTGTTTTGGGTTACTTTTACGAGTACTGGCATGTTTAAAGTTTTAAATGAATAATTGAAAGATAGGTGAGGCTGCGCGCTGACCAGATCCTTGTCTTTCATCAGAGCGTTTCTCTGACAATGCAAAGTTACGACATTGCTAAGAGCCGCTGGCCCACTTTGGCCTACTCTGAAAGAATAAATATATAAAACACAGAGATACAGAGACACAGAGTAAAGAAAAAAGCGTAAATCGTCAATAAGTAAATCGTAAATATAATCCTCTGTGTCTCTGTACCTCTGTGTTGAAAATTAATAAAGCGGTTCCCTCTCCTGTAGGGCGCGGAGGAAATTCTGGTAGAGTGGGGATTTGGAGATGGCATCCTGATCCTGGAGTTCAGGCGGGAGGTCGATACAGTAGTCCTCACAGATATAGCGGACGGCCTGGGGAGGCAGTTTCTGAGCCTTGGGGCTGACGCCCATGGCATCCAGGATATGCCGCCGGGTCTGGAGGTAGCGACGGAAAGTCCGTGGTGAGACATCGGCCAGCTTGGCCAACGTGCTCTTACTGATGAAACGGTGTTTATCGTAGAAATTTATCATAATTCGGGGAGTTTGGTGGCATAATGCGATGAGAATTATGGCACTATTCTAAGAAGAAATCAATGATATCAATGCAGCGGTCCTTTTGATCGGGGGTGGCATGGTCTTCCAAGGTTGCGTCAACCTGAATGTTGATGTCGTACTGACGGCGCACGATGTTGGCATAGTCGAGGAAGAACAGATAGGTACTCATCGTCGGATCGGTACGCGGATAGATAGTGACTGTGCGCCCTTCGAGTGGGGCCAGGAGTTCGGGAACCAAGTGGGAAGTCGTAGCATAGGCCATCCAAAGCGAATCGGGTAGGAGCTCGCTGAGTACGGCGGCACTGCTCTCGCTCTCAACAATCGCAACCGGCTTCTCCATGTCTGAAGAGAGATGGAGGCCGAAGAGACAATGCTGTACCTCCCAGCATTCCAACAGAGGCTCCCTGTCTTTGAGCAATTTGGAGATCCAGGTATCTCCCAGATGGGCATCAAGGGGCTGGTGCATGTCATCGATCATCCAGAAGACAGGCTGACCGCTCCTGGTCTTGCCGAGGAAATAGCGTGAGGCAGCATGGTGCATCTGGTCGATTGACAAATCGCCCGATTCTATGAAGGGCCGGAAGAAGTCGAAGTCGTCGGCACGGCATGCCTCTACCATAGGCATGGAGGGGAGCATGAAATCAATCTGTCGCCTGACCTCCGGTTCAGTCTTCTTGTGCAGTTCCCTGAAAGTGTTGCAGAATACTTCGTTCCATTTCATAGGTTATGTATTGCAGTATGTTAGTCGACGAGTGGTGGCTAAGCCCCCCTCTATAGACCCCTTTTAAGGGGGTCTTAAGAGGAGGGGCTGTCGCCTGAGCCGGCGAGTATCCACACGGCCTTGCCCTCATTGTTCTTGGATCGTACGATGAACCCCTGGTTCCGCATGTCACAGAACATGTTATTCCACATGGGGGTACCACAGTTGAGCAGCGACTGTACTTTCTTCTGGAGGTCGGTATAGAACATAGGTCCCGTCTTCAGGGCTTCATAGAAGAGTTCTTTCGACTTCGGGTGCGGCTTGTTGTTCTCGTCAAATATGAGGTATTCACGGTTCATGGGAGACAGGTTCCCGTTCTGACCATTGGCATGGACAGACGACGAGATGCAAGACATGGCGCTATACCTTGTCGGAGCCTCACAGACAACTGGCAAACCTGATTCCTGATCAATTTTGAAGAACAGCAGTTCGTCGAGGTCATACTTGCGGGTATGTGTCTGTTCGACGACAAAGATGTTCTCAGGCTTTACCTTCTCACAGGCATATACCTCGAAGGCCTTGTTCATCAGTTCCGTTCCAATCCATCCGCGCAAGTTACGGTCTTCAGTACCTTTGTTCTGGTGGAGCACACAAATGATACAAGTGTCGGTCTCCTGGGCGAGTTTCATCAGACGTTCAACGATTTCCTGAGCCTTCACGCCATCGTTAATATCGGCCAAGAGGTCACGGACAGCGTCAAGGACAACGAGGGCGGGACTGTACTTACGCACTGCTTTTTCGAAGAGCCGGAGACGTTCGTCATAATGGAGCTTGCGACAGTTGAACACATCGTAGTAATCCTCCCATTCCGCATCACCGACAAGAGTCTGCCCAAGAGAGTCCATCAGTTTACCGATACGATCCAACAGTATCTCCTGGGTGGATTTCTCACTTTGCTCCGTGTCAAACCAAAGACAACGCACCGGCTGACTCTTCCATATACCATCCATGTCTTCAAACGGACGTTGTACCTGCAGTACTTCATCTCGCACGCAACAGGCCATGAGCATGGAGATGAACAGGGTCTTTCCACTTTTAGCCTTACCGGTCACGCCAACCAGCTCTCCACGTGGGAAGCATGGCTTGCCGTTGATGCGGAAGAGAAATTCCATCGGCGGCAGCTCCTTGGAGCGTGTAATTCTCAGACTCTCCAAAAGTTTTTCGTCGTCGGTGACCAGTGGCCCAGCCACCGACTGACGTACTAAGCTGAAATTCTCTTGATTCATTCGTCCAACAAGGTGTAGCAGTAATCCTCACCATACTCGATGATGGTCTCGCGAATCTCATCGGTCATCTTGACAAACTCCGCATAGGGCAGATCCAGATAGAGGGCATAGATGACTCTCAGCAGGCGGTGCAGCTTTAAGTTGGCAAATCCGCGGACATTGAACTCCTTGCGGTTGATGCGGCTGTCATTGCTGATCTCGGTCAGACGGCCTTTACGGTTTCTCACATACCGCAGGATGATCCCTGCGATGTCACTTGTCAGTTGATTCTTTAACTGTGCCATAATAATTTGTTTTAAAGTTTGTAATAAAAAAAGGCGATCCGCTTTCGCGAACACGCCTGCAAATATATACCAAATAAAAAACATCATCGTGACAACAGTCATCACAGAATCTGTCAAGATACAAGAAAACTTGTAATTGGGTTAATTTTTTTTAAGATTTACAACACATCTAAATCTTTTTTGGAAATTATTTCTTTATTTCCTTTTTTATTTGTACTTTTGCAATTGCATTGTGGCTGTTGCCCGAGATGTAGTGACGAATGGGTGACATAAAATGTTGCATTGCAATAACTTATTGGCAAAGTTGATAGTATCAACTATCCGACGGGGTTCCATCTGCAAAGTCGTGGAAAACTTAATTGGAACGAGCCTTGGAGGAAGTAGGTACGCCGTAATAGGCGTACCCTTTCTTCGTATTTCGTTCCAGACCTATTTCCACGACAGGTGCAGAAAAGGAAATACCATAAGAGAAGGGTACGTTCTTTTTTGTCTATTACGGAACTTAGAACAATGAGCATTATTAAAGTTAAGAAGTATACGTTTTCTGGTCATGAATCATTCCCTTGCAAAACGCTTTGGCTGAAGAAGGGATATGATTTCGTTGTTGCTGGAAATGACTTCAATAGTCCTGAGGCTGTGATAGGATTAGGAGTTGGCAAGAACATGGTTGCTTCTATCCGTTTCTGGCTAAGGGTCTTTGGTGTTACAGAGAATGACAAGCCAACTGAGTTGGCAGATTATCTTTTCAATGATCAGAATGGCAAGGACAAGTATCTCGAAGATATTGCCACATTATGGCTGCTTCACTTCAATCTCGTTTTCTCAGAAGATGCAACTCTTTACAAGATGTTCTTCTGTGGTGTTCAGCGAGAACGCACCCAGTTTGAGAGGGAACAGGTTCTAACATACGTGAAGTTGAGGATGGTGGAAGCTGGCAAGATGACGCTATTTAATCCTAATACAGTAAAGAAAGATATTGCTGTGCTACTGCAAAACTACGCATTACCTCGCAAGCCACAATCAAATGAAGATTTCTCTTCGCTTCTGATAGATCTTGACTTGATTCGTCAGAACTCAGAAGGCAAGGGCTACTACTTCAATGTAGATGGTAAACGCAAGGTGACGACGGAAGTTTTCCTTTATGGTCTGCTGAAGTTGAAAGAGCAGGAAGGTGACAACACCATTCCTTTCGATACCATTCAGGAGAAAATAGGCTTGTTATTCTGTATGCAGGACTTCGAAACAATTGAAATGCTGAAACTACTGGCCAGTGAGTATAGTGAGTATTTCGCATATAGCGATGTGGCAGGCATCAAACAGGTTCAGTTCACTAAGGATTTGGATGTAAAACAGGTATTAGACAATTATTATGGCAAAGACATTTAGTTTATCTGCAAACATAGAGAACGGCTTTGCCGAAGGGATGCAATACCTGGTAACGCCTAATGCTCAGAATGCTATTCACAACATTGTGAACGATTTTAAGTCTGGCATTCACTCTTTCACGATTATTGGCTCATATGGTACCGGTAAGTCGAGTTTCCTGCTGGCATTGGAAGCAGACTTGATGAAGACTGGTAAGCAAAAGTATCTGCTGGACGCTAAGAATCTTTCGAGTGCCAAGTCGTTTGAGATTATGAACATCGTGGGTGATTATGCTGAAATGTCAACACTTCTGAGCAAGGCTTTGAACGTGGAAGGTAATACGACCAGCATCCTCGATAGCCTAAAGGATTATTATACTAAATGCCAGAAGAAAGGCAAGTTCCTGCTGATAGTGGTTGATGAATTTGGTAAAGTGTTGGAACATGCTGCCAAGAACAATCCTGAGAAGGAACTATATTTCTTGCAGAAGTTATCTGAGTTGGTGAATGTTCCGGCTCGACAGATGATGCTCCTAACCACGCTTCATCAGAACTTTGGCGCTTATGCAAAGGGACTAACAGAGGCACAGGCTAATGAGTGGACGAAAGTAAAAGGACGTTTCAAGGAGATTACCTTCGTAGAACCGGTAGAGCAGTTGCTACACCTTGCTTCAGCACAGTTAAAAGAAGAGAGAAGAGCATATAATGTAGAGAACATCGAGCCACTCTTTGAGTTGGCTAAAACAACGAGATATGTATCCAACGATTTTCCTATTGAAACGGCGAAGCAGCTATATCCGTTGGATCTGTTCTCTGCCTATACCATCACAACGGCCATCCAAAGATATGGCCAGAATGAGCGTTCACTCTTCACCTTTCTGGCAGCAAAGGGCAGTAATTCTATTTCAGAATTCGAACCGGCAGACCACTTGACGTATAACCTTCAGATGGTTTACGACTATGTGCTTTACAATTTCTATTCATATCTGAAAGATGCTAATGCCGACTCCATGAGCTGGAGCACCATTCAGGTTTCAATAGAACGAGTGGAAGGTCAGGACTGGAGCAATAATGAAGAGATGCTGCAAGCCGTAAAGCTGGTAAAAGCTATCGGATTGTTAAATCTGTTTGGAACTGCAGGCTTCAAACTCACAGAAAGATATTTGACAGATTATGCTCGTGAGGCAATGGCTATAGATAATGCCAAAGAGATTATTCAGAAGCTGTCAGCCAAGAAGATTATTCGTTATGCAGCATACAAGGAGCGTTTGATGCTATTTGAGGGTACTGATGTAGACCTAGAAGCAGAGATACGTGAAGCAGGCATGATGGTTACTCGTCCTGTGACCTTCGTAGATGAATTGAATGTATTCTTCAATAAGCGTATTTCTCCTGTCAAGGCCCATTTCTACCAAAAGGGTACGCCACGATTCTTTGACTATATGATTCGTGAAGAACCTCTTGATGTAGTGCCTACAGGTGATACGGATGGATTCATCGAACTGATATTCTCTACTCACAAGAATGCTTTGTCAGAGATCAAGAAGTTCAGTTCTGAAACGGACCATGCACTTATTTTTGCCTATTTCACCAATACGGAGGACATCATTGACCACCTCTATAACATCAAGAAATACATGTATCTCTTGGAGCGTGTACTCGACAAGAACGACAGGGTGGCTGTGAATGAAATCCAAAAGTTGAAGGAGTATGAAGAGACGCTGCTTAATAAGGCAATTAGCGATAATCTCTTCTCATACAAGAATAGGGTCGTTTGGATATTTGGAGGCAAAGAACAAAAAGTGGAGTCACATCGTGACTTTAACCAGCTGCTGTCAAAGGTCTGTAACGAAATCTACAGCAAGACTCCTGTGATGGTCAACGAATTGTTCAACAAACATAAACTCAGCGGTACGATAACCCAAGCAAGAAAGAGCTATCTGACCTATCTAACGGAGCACTATTCTGAAAATGGAATGGGATTCCCTGAAGACAAGTTTCCACCAGAAAAGACTATCTATTCTTCGTTGCTGTTGAATACTGGCCTGCATCAGAATGGTGATTTTGCAGATGCGCCCACTAACAAAGGCTTTATGCCGTTGTGGGAAGCATGTGAAGAGTTTCTGCAAAGTACAGAGAACAAGGCAAGGAAGGTATCTGAGCTTATCAAGTTTTTGGCTGCCCAGCCCTATAAATTGAAGCAAGGATTTCTCGAATTCTGGATTCCTACCTATCTGTTTATCAAGCGTCAGGACTTTGCACTCTATGACGCTTCTAAGGGAGCATTCATGCCAAACGTGAATATGGAATTCTTCGATTTGCTGCAGAAGCATCCCGGCGATTTCGAGGTCAAGAAGTTTGCAGTAGATGGTGTGAAGTTGGGATTCTTCAATCAGTATCGTCGCTTCATCAATCTTGGTGAGGAGTTCTCGATTACCAATTCCAGCTTCATTGAGACTATCAAGCCATTCCTCAGTTTCTATGTGCGACTGGATGACTACACCAAGCACACTCGTAAGTTTGACCATGAGTCAACGATGAAGTTCCGTGATGTGCTGGCCAAAGCAAAAGACCCAGAGAAAGCTTTCTTTGAAGATCTGCCAGAGGCTTTGGGGTTCGACCAAGCAAAACTGAAACAGGAAGAATTCATTCGTGAATATGGCAATATCATCCAACGAGCCATTAAGGAATTGCGTTCTTGCTATACGCAGTTAATTGACCGTATAGAGGAAAGACTTGTGGATGAATTTGGCCTGCAAAGCTACGAATATGGCGAGTATATACTTGAAGTCCGTGAGAGACTTGCTAATGTCAAAGCCTATCTGCTGACTGATAAGCAACGTGAGTTCTATCACCATGTGATGACGGAATATGACAATCGCACGCAATGGTACCAATCTATTTGCTACACCATTTTGGAGCAGAGACTTGATGCTCTAAGGGATGAACAGGAAGATAAGCTCGTTGATGACCTTGTCTATCTGTTCCGTGAGTGTGAGAAGTATGCAGATATTTCCAAGAAGACTGGCGATACAGATAAGAATGAGGCCTACTCCTTCGATATGGTGACCAGCAAGGGAACCAACATTAGGACACAAACCTATGTACTCCCAGAGAAGGACAAGTCAAAGGCAGATGAGCTGGAGAAGAAAATCAGCCAGCTATTGTCTGGCGACAACAATGTGGATGTTTGCACGCTGCTGTCGATACTGAATAAGAAGATGAAGAAATGACAAAGGTAAGACATATATTAGGCATATCAGGCGGTAAGGATAGTGCAGCTCTCGCCATCTATCTGAAGAAGACGTACCCATCGTTGAAGATCGAGTACTACAACTCAGATACAGGATGTGAACTGGCAGAAACGGAAACGCTCATTAATCGTCTGGAAGCCTACTTGGGAAAGATTGAACGACTAAGAGCTGCTGAAGGTAGTCCTGAGCCTACACCATTTCATCATTTCTTGAAAGCGATGGGTGGTTTCTTACCATCTCCACAAGCACGTTGGTGTACCAAGAAGATGAAGTTGGATAAGTTTGAGGAGTATGTAGGTGATGACTATGCTGTTTCTTACGTTGGCATTCGTGGCGACGAAGACAGAGATGGATATATCTCTTCAAAGCCTAATATCCAGGCCATCTTCCCATTCCGCAAAAATATCTGGAGTATTGATGTTATCAACAAGTTCCTGCATAAGGAGAACTTGGATCAGATAGTCAATATCTATGAAAGGCTTACACCAGAAGGATTCCTTCGTGATGAGATTATCGAGACGGTGAAGAAACCTATCACCAAGCAATTCTATTACTCGAAGAAGATGAATGCGTTGCTTGATTACGACATCAAGCTGTTTAATCATGCTGTCTTTGAGTTCCTGAGAACAACTGACTATCCTGTGGGTAAACTTGACGATTTCCCACTACTTGACAATACTGACGTACTAGTTAAGGACGACATTTTCAGACTGCTTAGAGAAAGTGGCGTGGGTGTTCCTGCTTATTACGAAGAAATCCCCTTCGAGGTAGATGGAGAAACAGGCACCTATTGTCGCAGTCGTTCTGGTTGCTATTTCTGCTTCTTCCAGCAGAAAATTGAATGGATTTGGCTCTATGAGCAGCATCCTGACCTCTATGCAAAGGCGATGGAGTTCGAGAAAGACGGTTACACTTGGAATCAGAATGAGAGTCTTGCAGACCTCATTAAGCCAGAACGTATTCGTCAGATAAAGCTCGACATCATCCGTCGCCAGAAAGAAAGTCGAGCTAACAACAAGGGAACCACCCTTGCTGAAATCCTTGGCGATGATATTATGTGTACGAACTGCTTTATATAGACAATGATAGCCTATGTTGTACGAGGTGGAATGGGCAGAAGATGGAACGTATGTACCAGGTGAAGAATTCTCACCAGAACGTTTCTTTAATGACGGACTGAAGAATAGTACGGAGTTTGACTTGAAACTTGGTTACTTCAGTTCTGCAGCCATTAGCGTTTTAGCTGAAGGATTTGCTACGTTTATCTCGAAAGGCGGATATATGCGCCTCATCATTAACCATATTGTTTCAAAAAAAGATAAAGAGGCAATATCAGACGGTATGATGGGGAATGTCATTGATTGTTCCGACCTATCAAACTTCCAATATCTCAAGACAACATTCAATGAATACGAAGAACAATTCTTCCGTTGTCTGGCATATATGATATCACAGAAGCGTATAGATATCAGAATTATTAAACCAAGAGGACAAAAAGGAATAGCGCATACTAAATCAGGTCAATTTAGAGATGGAGATAGCACAACAGCGTTTACCGGTTCTGCCAATTTCACGATTAGCGGTCTATTTAATAATATCGAGGAGATAAAAATTGACCGTAGCGACTCTATTGACATGATGGTTCAAAACAGGATTATCAAACAAAAAAATGATTTTGATGCCATTATGTCTGGCGAGAAGAAGGGAATTGAATACCTTTCGTCAAAAGATCTAGTGGAGGCTATTAGCACTAACTATGGTGATTCTGACATAGAAGAGTTGCTTGATGTGGAGAAGAAACTCGAAGAAATAAAAAGGAATAAGCAAAGGGAATCGGAATCTCCATGGTGCGCTTGTGAAGACATTCCAGAAATCGAGCCATCTTTTCCTTACGAAGCACCATTTCCCTATCAAACAAAAGCTTTGGATGAATGGAGAAAGAATGATTGCAAAGGGCTGTTTAATATGGCGACAGGTACAGGAAAAACCATAACGTCGTTAAATTGCTTATTAAGCCTTTATAAAGATACTGGTTGTTACAAGGCTATTATTTTGGTCCCTACTATACCACTGGTTGACCAATGGGAAAAAGAATGTCGGAAATTTGATTATACCAAAATTTACAAGGTCAGTTCTAAGACCGACTGGAAAGCAAATATAACCAGATTATCAAGGGCTGAATTACTTTATCCTGACAGGAATTCTTTTATTGTCATCTCGACCTATGCATCTTTTGTTAGAAAAGCTACTTTTGAAAGACTATCAGAGTTTTCAAAAGACACATTACTAATTGCTGACGAAGCCCATAATATGGGAAGTCCGTCGTGTCTTAATTTATTAGATGAAATACCATATACTAAACGTATAGGTCTGTCTGCAACCCCAGAAAGACAATTTGACGAGATTGGGAATTACTCCATATGTAATTTCTTTGGATGTCCTTTAAATGAATATACATTCACATTTACCATGAAGGAAGCGATTGACAGAGACTATCTGTGCCATTATCGATACTATCCTTATCTTGTCGAGCTTAATGAAGAAGAAATGATAGCATACAGAGAACTATCAGCAAAAATTGCGAAGTTCTATGATCCTGACAATGACAATTTTTCAAACAATCAGATTTTAACAGCATTGCTTCTCAAACGAAAACGTATTATTCATAAAGCTCAGAATAAACTAGGCGTTTTCAGGTCCCTTGTCTCTGAGATATATAATAGGAAAAAGAACTTGGGTTATTTGCTCGTCTATGTCCCTGAAGGGGTAGATGAGTATGACCACGAATTTTCTTTTGCAACAGAATCCGATTTGGAAACAGAAGGTGGTAAGGAACAGGTATCCTTGATTAACCAATATACAAATATTATTGCGAGCATTGATGAGCATGTGACAGTCGAACAAGTTACTTCGAAATCACAAAATCGCGAAAAGACATTGAGACGTTTTGCTTCTGGTGACACCCAGGTTCTTACAGCCATGAAATGTCTTGATGAAGGTGTTGATGTTCCAAGAACTGAAATGGCGATATTTTGTGCTAGTACTGGTAACCCTCGGCAGTTCATACAAAGAAGAGGAAGAATTCTACGCACACATAAAGATAAGCCAATGGCATATATTTATGATTTAGTAGTAATTCCACGTATTGAGAAGGACAGCCCATTCTTTTCTATGGAACGTTCAATGCTGAAGAAAGAATTAGAAAGAGTGATAGATTTTGCAAGTCTTTCAACGAACAGCTCATATGCTGAAAAAGTTTTGTCTGAAACTATTGAATATTACAATTTAAATCTATATTGCAATGAGTAAAATAGACAACATTTTTAAAAGAGTCATCTCTGATGCAGATTTTAGGCATGAATACGATGCTCATCCTGAAATCTACAAAACAATTAATGATGGCTATGTTGCAACAAATCCCTATGTTAAATCTGTTGCAAAGATATTACTAGAAATAGATAAGCAAGTCTCTGAAATGGAACGTGAGCAGCGGATTAGAAATCTAGAAGGCAAAATAGAATTACCTGACGCTTTCAAGTCCAAACTATACAAAATCATGATTAAAGATTTGTCTAACGAATAACAGAACCTTACAATTATGATTATAAAGAAGCTTACAATTAAAAATTTTCGAAGCTACTACGGTGAACAAAGTTTCGAATTCTCCAACCATCTAAATTTGATATTAGGTGCGAATGGTGATGGAAAATCTACATTGTTTGATGCAATCACTTGGGTTTTTGCAACAGATGCAAGAAATTCAGAAATGACAGCGTCATCTTTGGTGTCTCAAAAATTCTATTCTTCATTGCCACCTGCAGGGTTTGGCGAAGTTCGCGTTTCGGCATACGTAAGACATATTAATCGAGATTATATAATAGAGCGGTCATTTCTCGTGACCAAAGGAACAGATGGGAAAATGAAGATTTCTGATCCCAAGCATATCGGTTATATGTCTATTCCGGGAGTTGCTCGCAAAACAGTTCCTGCACAGGATATTATTGAAAAGAAAGGGCTTTTCCCTGCTGTAATTAAGAAGTACTGTTTATTTAAGGGCGAATCGGAGCTAAATATTTTTAAAGACCAAAAAACGTTGATTAACTTGATTAATCTATTTTCTGACGTTAAAGATTTTGATTCATACAAGGATTTCTCATCTTACGCAGAAGGGCTTACCGACCAGGCTCGTAAGAATGCCTCTATTAAAGACAAACAAAAAGCGGCAAAAGCAGAAGAGATTAAAGAAGAGACAAGAAGAAAGGCGATACAACTGCAAAGTTTAATAGATAGGAGAAAAGATTGGAAACAGTCGTATTCCGACTATGACAAGTGGATATCCGATTTAGAAAACAGTAGAGATACTATAGAACTTGTTCATGGACTCCAAGACTCAATAAATACAAAAGAGACAGAAAAAAGAAATTTAGAAGCAGAGTTAGATGAAAATTATTCTATCAAGCTTCTTGACAACTATTGGATATTATATGGATTCAAGCCTATCTTAGAGGAATATGCGGAAAAAGCTCAAAAATTGAGTGCCGAAAGAGAAAGACTCAAAAACGAGCATGATTACCTCTTATTGAAAAAGAAGGCAGATAAGGATGCTAAAAAAGAGGCTTTGGAGAGTCTGGAAAAGGAGTTCTCACAACTCCCTTGGTTTATTCCAGATATAAAGACTATGCAGGAAATGCTAAACGACCATCGTTGCAAAGTATGTGGGACAGAAGCGCCTGAAGGTTCAGCTCCATATATCTTTATGCAGAAACGATTACAAGAAGCTATTTCAAAAAAGAAAGGAAAAATTGAAAAAGAAGAGGTAGAAGAAAAAGCACCTATACTATTTGTCAATGATTTTATTAATCCGCTTCGTAGGCATTCCATATCTTTTTATGGCTTTGATACCGAAATAGAACAAATTGGCACAACGATAAGTAAGAAAATTGAGTCGAATGACAAGATTCATGAGAAAATAGACAATAAAGCTCATGAAATTCAAGAAGGCAAAAATAAAATCAATGAAATTATTGCACAATCTGCATCAGGTGTAGATGCCGAAAGCTATTATGACCTCTTTAATAAGCTGAAGAACTGGTCTAGAAGTAAAGAAGAGACTAACGAGAAGATTGCAGACGCAGACAGAAAGATACCGGAACTAAAAAAGGAAATAGAAAAGCTTAATAAAGACTACAACAAGTATATCAGCAGAGAAGGTCAGATATATGCTAATATGTATACTTTCTTCTCTCTTCTTAGTAAGTCATTGGATAGAGCAGAATCTTCTTCTTTCGATGAATTTCTTGAAAAGCTTGAAAAAGAGGCAAACAAGTACATCTCAATCTTAAATGTTGATGATTTTACAGGACTTGTTGATATTTACAACAATGGTGACGGAAGAGTTTTCCTTCAATTAGTTGATAAGAATGGGAAAATAGTGGAACATCCCAACACATCATTGCAAACAACGATGCATATTTCAATCTTACTTGCTATTTCTGAATTAACGAAGAAGGAAAGAGATAATGAATATCCCTTGATATTTGATGCGCCAACATCTACTTTTGATGAAGGTAAAGACACAGATTTTTATGCGTGTTTGAATTCAAATGTTGAGAAACAATGCATTGTTGTCACAAAAAGTTTCCTAAATCGTAATGATGATGGTGAATTCACAATTGACAAAGAAAGATTAAAGAAATTTGATTGTCCAATTTATAGAATTAAAAAGAAGTCTGGTTTTGATCAGAAAGATCTATCTACTATAGAAACAGTTGTTGAACCATATAACAAATAATATATTATGGAAATAGGCGGATTATATGAATTGTGGGCCAAAAGAGATGGTTATTGTGAAAGCCGTTTCTTTGACACTATTATCGATGACTTTTGCCAATACAAAGGTGGATCTGCAGAAGGCCAACAAAGCAAAGGTAAAACATTTAATGCAGGTTACGAACTATTTATATACGCATTCTTTCTTGGCCTCTATTCTGACTCTCGTAGGCCATTAGTAGGAGATATTAAAAAGTTTGGTCAGCCCGTCGGATTATGGGGAAATGTACGTCAAGAAGGACGTATTGCATATCCCAAAATACGAGAATATATTTTTGCTGCGCTGATTGTTAAAACTGATGTTGACTTTATAAGCCTTGAAAAGGGAGAAATTACTCCAGAAGAGGTCGTCTCACGTATGACGAAAACAATGTGGGAGTATGCCAATGCAGGATTCTATATGATGAATGAGAAGTTAGAGAGCATCCCGGAGTATTTCACTGGTAATGATGAATTCCTAACATTCTTAATCCAACACTGTAAAAAGTGATTTTTCATATTTTTGAATAATAGATTTGCAAATATCCCTTTATTTTCATAACTTTGCGCCAACTAAAGGCGTAAAGTTATGAATAGGGTGATACAATTTTTCAGTTATGAGCAATGCTATAGGCACTACACTAAGCGAATAATGAATATCAGACAGGCAAAGATACATGGTGAGACCATCGTTGCTAAGCCCGTGTTGATGGTGGCGATTATTGATGCGATAGATAGTAATGTGTTTACTAACAACCAGTTCGTTATCAATGATTGGCTTGAAGGGCGATACAAGATGTTAATGACGCAATACGCCAAGGATTCACAGTTCGACGACACAACAGAAATAGACAAACCCTTCTGGCACTTGGAGAGCGATGGTTTTTGGCATTTGAACTATCAAGGTGAACGCCTAAACAAGAGTAAAACGCCATCGAAAGCATGGCTGAAGGAGAACGTTGAATTTGCTTACTTCGATGAATCATTATGGATTTTACTACAGAATAAGTCCTGGCGTATGAAGTTGCGTGACTACATAGTAGAGCATAAACTGAATGATGACCATTGGTTCGGAAAAATCGCGGCAGAAGGACTTGGTGCTATCGCTGTCTTGATAATGGCGGCATAGGAAGTGGTTATGCTCAAAAACTATTAATTAAGAACAACTGCCTATGGTAAGTAAGAAATACATCAACACCATGGAAGTGGTAAAGCTGACGGGGCATTTAGAAGTAAAGGGTAGGGGACAGGAATAGATTTTGGAGAATAACTAAATGAGGAGAAAGGAACTATTTGTCATTATAATGGCCGTAGGCAGAAAGTACATCGACATGGACTTCTGTCTCAAAAATGCGGTAAATGAGCCTATGCTTCTTTGTAATTTCCCTGCTCCATCTGCCTTCAGGCTTCCCTTTCAATGGTTCAGGATGGCCCAAACCTGTCTTGGGATGATCATAAAGTTCGCCAATAAATCTCATCGCCTTTTTGTAAGCCTTTGGCTCATAGCGCAGCAGGTTTTTCAAATCAGCCTGTGCCTCCTCCTTGATGATCACCTTATATTGGCTCATAAGCTGCGAATATATTTGTCGAGTTCATCAACATTGGCAAAGCTTTTACCTGGTTGCTTCTCGGCACGTTCTATTTTGGCAAAGAATTCTTCCTCCGTCATGAGGGTGGGATCTTCTTTTTCCTTCACCAGCTTACGCAAATATTTGGCGGCTCGCTTCAGCAGGTTTTCATCTTCAGCGATGATACTCATGTTGCGAAGAATCTCTGCATTCATCTGTATTGCTGTCATGTCTTCGAATAATTATGTTTTCGGCTGCAAATTTAAGTATTTATTCTGATAAAACAAAATAAAAACAAATAAATATTTAGTATCAATGGTATTAGCTGGAGCATCTAAATCGCCTAGAGGTAACAGACCTGAAACTTGAAAAGGGTGGGGGATTTTACTTGTAATACCTAAATACACTTAAAACTAACGACAAAGATAGTGATATATAAAGAATAATGGTTATCTTTGTACCCACTTTATGATTTGCATCGAAAACATAGTATAAGAAACTTTATATATAATAAGGAGTAATATAATGAAGAAGTATTTAGTAACAATGGTTTTGGCTTGCTCGATGCTGGTGACATTGAGCGGATGCATCGTATCGGAGGAAAAGTTGACGGATAAGGTGCAGCAGGCAATGGTGGAGTATGAACAGGAGCATGGAAACCGCCTGGAGGTAACAGACCTGAAACTTGAAAAGAGTGGGGGAAAGGACTACAAGGGTGTGCTTACTGGTAAGCTCAATGGTGAGGATGTGGTCTATGACGTGACTGTCGATGACTCCGGCAGTGACTTCGATGTGGACTGGGAACTGAGGAAGTGAGACTCTATCAGTCATGAATAAAAAAAGAGTAGGGGACTGGCTTTTAGAAATATGAAGAGACTGTTTATATTGATGATGATTCTGTGCTTTGGCTTGGGGGCTAATGCTCAGACAATACGGAATGCCAATAGCTCCATGCTGGCAACTATTAATTCGAATGGAGAGGTCAGAAATAGCAATAACAGCCTGGTTGGTAAAATCAGTCAGAATGGGGAGATAAGGGACTCCAACAACCACTACCTTGGCAAGATAGATGGTCGTACTGTCAGAAACTCCAATAACAGCACGCTTGGCTACATTGACTCTGATGGCACTGTCAGAAACTCCAACAACTCATTGCTGGGTCGGGTCTATGATGACGGTACGGTAAGAGACAGTAATAGCCACTGCATTGGTTATGCCAAAGGAGTCCCCAGGTCATACGCTGCCTTATTCTTTTTCTTCAGCTTCTTTTAGATGGTTTTTCTTGGGGCAGCAGATGTATGTTTATCTTGTACTCACTTTTAGATTTATAAAATAAATATAGGATTGAAATGGACCGTTCTCAGAAAATAATCCGTACCAGCATCATTGGAATTGTTGCCAATGTGCTGTTGGCTGCTTTCAAGGCAGCAGTAGGCATTCTTGCCAATTCCGTTGCTATCGTGATGGATGCCGTCAACAACCTGAGCGATGCGCTGTCGAGTGTCATCACCATTATCGGCACGAAACTCTCTGAGCGACATGCCGATCGCGAACATCCATTCGGTTTCGGACGTGTGGAGTATTTCAGCGCCATCATCATTGCCGTGCTGGTATTGTCGGCTGGTATTACTTCATTGATAGAGTCGGTGAAGAAGATCTTTAATCCAACCGAGCCGGAATATACAACTGTCACTCTTGTCGTCATCGTGGTGGCTATTGTAGTGAAACTGGTTTTGGGACAGTTCGTAAAGCGCCAAGGACAGCAGTTGAAGAGCGATGCCTTGATTGCCTCGGGTTCTGATGCGCTTTTCGATGCGATTATCACATTGGCCACACTCGTTTCGGCTGGTATAATGCTTCTGTGGAATGTGTCGATCGACGGCATTCTGGGTGCGCTCATTTCTCTGGTCATCATCAAGGCTGGAATTGAGATGCTGGCATCGCCTGTCAATGAACTTCTTGGTGCCAGAATCTCGCAGGAGTTGGTTCACGACATCAAGCAGGAGGTCGGAGCGTTTGAGGGCGTTCATGGCGTGTTCGACATCATCCTTCACAACTACGGACCCAACGTATTGATCGGTTCTTTGCATATCAATGTCTATGACACGATGAATGCCTACGACATACAGGGTTTGACTCGTAGTATCTCAGAACAGATGTACGCCAAGCATGGCATTATTATGACCGTCGGTGTTTATGCCATTGCTACAGGCGAGAACAAACGTAGTGAACTGCAAGGCGTCGTCATGCAGGCTTTAGCTAAGCACCCAGAGATCGTGCAAGTACATGGATTCTATTACTTCGAAAAGGAGCGCCGCATTTCTGTTGACGTGGTTCCTGACATCTCAGTACACGACGAGGCTGCTCTTTCTGCACGACTGACAGAGGAATTGAAAGCTCTGATTCCTGACAAAGAAATCACTATCGTGATAGACCATAATTATAGCGAATAATGTAACGTTTATAAATTATTGTTAGAATCAGCATTATGATAAATAGGAGAAAAAGAAACTAATAGAGTGAATCAATGAGAACACCCCTATTTGAGTTTATCGGATGTCACGATCGTCGAGAACTTGGAATTTCGTGCGCTGACGGCGGATCGTTTCCAAATCCAGTAAAAATGAAACGGTAGATTCCTGATTGGCAGGACAACTGGCGAGCGTCTTGCCAATTGGACTGATGAAAGCACTCTGTCCACGGTAATGACAATAATGATCGTCACCGACGCGATTACAGCCAATCAGATACGACTGATTTTCGATGGCACGTGCACGAGTCAGAATCTGCCAGGCATTCTGGCGGCTTTCGGGCCAATTAGCCACAGCGATGATGACATCGAATTGGAGATTGTCAGCATAACGGCTCCAGACAGGAAAACGCAGGTCATAACATGTCAGAAGGAGAATTCTGAAGCCCATATATTCAACAATGGTATGCTCCTGCCCCGATACGTAAAAACGGTCTTCACCACCATATCGGAAGAGATGGTGTTTATCATAATATTGCGAAGTAGAATTTCTGCCATTGACGAAATAATGACGGTTTCGATAGGTTCCATTGTCAGAAATGATGGCTATACTTCCGGCAATGGCACATTGTTGTTTTTGAGCTGTAGAAACCATCCATTTCAGAGCGACGGATATAGACTCATTTTCAGCGATTCCATCGGGTTCTGTGGCAAAACCTGTACTCCACATCTCAGGCAGTACATAGAGGTCGCTGTCGGGCTCTTGCGCCATCAATGCCTCGGCCCTTTGTATATTCTTCAGGGGACTCCCCCACTCGATGTCTAATTGTAAAATCGTTACTTTCATTTGATGTAGAATGCTTGTGTTAACTGTTGATACCATGGACTTCTGACATTGGGCGAAATTTCAATGGATCCATCTGTTATATCCATCTTACTGACAGGATGTTTGCAGAATTCAATCAACTGACGCTTTGGTGCTTTCCTAGGTGTGGTTCTAATCATACAGACTCGACTTAGAAAGAAACCTGCGAGATGAGCTTCGGACCCCATGGACGGACGGCAGTCGGAAGGAATCACCAGCGAGAAAAGACCATCGGGCTTGAGTAACTTGAAGGCGGAACGCATCAGGCCCTCGTAGGTCAGAGACACGGTGTGCCGAGCTGTTGTGCGATGATCGTCTGGACAAGTCAAGGAGTCGACAAAGTAAGGTGGATTGCAAACAATAGCATCGTATCCTTCTATGTCAGAGAAATTCAACAAATCTTCCTCATGGACTATAATCCTTTCTGAGAACGGAGAGGCGGCAACGTTCTCCCGTGCCTGAGCGACGAACTGCGGGTCGATGTCGATGGCTGTTACCTGAGCATAGGGAAAACGCTGGGCCATCATCAGGGCAATGAGTCCGGTGCCAGTGCCGATGTCGAGAATCCTGGACGGGCCTGACGTCGCTGGACAATCAGCCCAAGCACCCAGTAAGGTGCCGTCTGTACCCACTTTCATCGCACAACGGTCCTGGCGGATGATAAACTGTCGGAACTGGAAGTAGTCGTTTGCCATTTTCGATGCAAAGGTAGTACAATTCACGTGAAAAACCAAATCGGATACTCATTTTTTGTTAATTCTTCGTACATACATGCACGATTCTTATTTATTATTAGTAACTTTGCAGCCAATTTGCGAAATAACATTGAAAAATAGATAATATGAGTAATAGCAATAAAAATTCAGCATTCCAGATGATAGCAGACATCGACGGCGATTTCAAAGACCTGTTGGACCACCAGCAGAAGCCCGATGTGGTGCCCGTTCTGCCTGTGCGAAATCTCGTGCTCTTTCCGGGAGTGGTCAGTCCTATCCTGATTGGGCGGGCATCGAGCAAGACACTGGTGCAGAAGGCTGAGAAGAAGAACCTGGTCATCTGTGTCATCCCCCAGCGCGATCCTGATGTGGACGATCCCCGCATGGAAGACCTATATGAAGACGGAGTCTATGCCAAAGTGATGAAACAACTGACCCTGCCCAACGGTACCATCACGACTATCGTGCAGGGTCTGGGGCGCGTCAAGTTGAAGGATATCGTCAGTACGAACCCCTATCTGGAGGGTTACGTGGAGCCCGTTGCAGAAATTGAGCCTGATAAGCGCGACCGTGAGTTCAAGACCGCTATCGAGGACTTGCGCAAGATGGTGTCGGACTATATCAGCATCAGTGAAGACATCCCTGACGAAGCCACCTTTGCCATCAAAAACATCACCAACGACATCATGGCCCTGAACTTCGTCTGCTCGAACATGCCCTTCTCAACGAAGGAGAAGATGAACCTGCTGAGGACCGAGACCGTGAAGGAACGGCTCTTCGGCCTGATGAAGATTCTGAACCGCGAGATCAACCTGCAGAACCTGAAGGCCGACATCCGCAACAAGACCCGTGAGGATATCGACGAGCAGCAGCGCAACTACTTCCTGCAGCAGCAAATCAAGAACATGCAGGCTGAGATGGGTAACGGGGAGTCGATAGAGAAGAAGGAGCTGCTGAACAAGGCCCGTGAGAAGAACTGGCCTCACGACATTGAGCGCACCTTCTACAAAGAGGCTGACAAGCTTGACAACCTGAATCCGCAGAGTCCTGAGTTCAACGTGCAGCTGAACTACCTGCAGACCTACGTCAGTCTGCCCTGGCAGGAATACACCGATGACGACCTGAACCTGGCGCGTGCGCAGAAGATCCTCGACAAGGACCACTACGGCATGGAGAAGGTGAAGGAGCGCATCCTCGAATACATGGCAGTACTCGCCCTGCGCGGTGATCTGAAGTCGCCTATCATCTGTCTGTACGGTCCTCCGGGCGTTGGAAAGACCTCGCTCGGCAAGTCGATAGCTGCTGCGATGAAACGTAAGTATGTGCGCATTTCTCTAGGCGGACTGCATGACGAGGCAGAGATCCGCGGTCACCGCCGGACCTATGTCGGAGCCATGCCTGGCCGTATCATCAAGTCGATACAGAAGGCCGGTTCGTCGAACCCCGTCTTCATCCTTGACGAGATCGACAAGGTGAGCCAGATGACCCACAACGGTGACCCTGCATCAGCCCTGCTCGAAGTGCTCGACCCAGAGCAGAACAATGCCTTCCATGACAACTATCTCGACGTGGACTACGACCTGTCGAAGGTACTCTTCATCGCTACAGCCAATAACCTCGGCACCATTCCACAGCCCCTACTCGACCGTATGGAGATCATCGAGGTGAGCGGCTACATTACCGAGGAGAAGATTGAGATTGCCAAGCGTCACCTGATCCCGCGAGAACTGGAAAACACGGGACAGACCTCGAAGGATCTGAAGGTGACCTTCAATAAGGCTGCCATCGAGATGATCATCGAGCGCTATACCCGTGAGAGTGGCGTGCGCCAGCTGGAAAAGCAGGTGAACAAGGCCCTGCGCAAGATTGCCTACAAACGGCAGGTGGAAGAAAGCACGAACTACAAGAAGATTACCCCGGCTGAGATAGAGGACCTGCTTGGAAAACCGCCATTCTATCGTGATATCTACCAGGGCAACGACTACGCCGGTGTCGTCACCGGTCTGGCGTGGACTGCCGTAGGCGGTGAGATCCTCTTTATCGAGACCTCACTCTCGAAGGGCAAGGGCTCGAAACTGACGCTGACCGGTAACCTGGGCGACGTGATGAAGGAGTCGGCTATCCTCGCCCTCGAATACGTGAAGGCTCATGCCGAGACACTTAACATCGACTACCGAATCTTCGACAACTGGAACATTCATATCCATGTGCCCGAGGGTGCCACGCCGAAGGACGGACCGTCGGCCGGTATCACCATCGCCACCTCGATTGCCTCGGCCCTCACCCAGCGGAAGGTACGTAAGAACACAGCCATGACAGGTGAAATCACCTTGCGCGGAAAGGTGCTGCCTGTGGGCGGTATCAAGGAGAAGATCCTCGCTGCCAAGCGTGCTGGCATCACCGACATCATGATGTGCCGTGAGAACGAGAAGGACATCCTCGAGATTCCCGACATGTATCTGAAGGGCGTGAAGTTCCATTATGTGGAGAACGTCCAGGATGTATGGAACTTCGCCCTGACAAAGGAGATTGTGGAGCATCCCCTAGACTTCACCATACCTGAGGAAAAAGACGAGAAGAAATGACGTTTGAGGTAAAACATACAGACCAGGCAAGTGATGCTCGTGCAGGACTGATCACCACCGACCACGGGGTGATCGAGACGCCGATCTTCATGCCGGTAGGAACGGTGGGGAGCGTTAAGGCCGTACACTTCAGCGAACTGCGCGAGCAGGTGAAGGCACAGATTATTCTCGGCAACACTTACCATCTCTATCTGCGTCCAGGTCTTGACATTCTCCGTAAGGCAGGCGGACTGCACCAGTTCAATACCTGGGACAGACCCATCCTGACCGACTCCGGCGGATTCCAGGTGTTCTCACTGACGGGCATCAGGAAACTGCGCGAGGAAGGCTGTGAGTTCCGCAGTCATATCGACGGCTCAAAACATGTGTTTACACCTGAGAACGTGATGGACACTCAGCGCGTGATCGGTGCCGACATCATGATGGCATTCGACGAGTGCCCGCCAGGACAGAGCGACTATCAGTATGCCGAAAAGAGTCTCAGACTGACCCAGCGCTGGCTGGAGCGTTGTGTGAAGCGGTTTAACGAGACCGAACCTCTCTATGGCTACCGGCAGACGCTCTTCCCTATCGTACAAGGCTGTACCTATAAGGACTTGCGACAAGATGCCGCCAAACATGTGGTCGACATGCTTGGAAAGTTGAATGACGGTGGTGGCGCCTCGATTGGCGGACTGGCAGTAGGTGAACCGACAGAGGTGATGTATGAGATGATAGAGGTGGTGAACGAGATCCTGCCCAAGGACCGCCCGCGCTACCTGATGGGTGTCGGTACACCACAGAATATCCTCGAAGCCATCGAGCGAGGCGTGGATATGTTTGACTGCGTGATGCCTACCCGCAACGGCCGTAATGCCATGCTCTTTACCTATGAGGGGACCATGAACATGCGTAACAAGAAGTGGGAGGACGACTTCTCGCCCATCGACCCTGACGGCTGTGAGATCGACCGCATCCACTCAAAAGCCTATCTCCACCACCTGTTCAAGGCTCAGGAACTGCTGGCCATGCAGATTGCCTCGATTCATAATCTCGCCTTCTACCTGCGACTGGTGGGCGATGCCCGCCAGCACATCATCAAAGGTGACTTCACGCAGTGGAAACGCTCAGTTGTTAATCAGTTAGGTCAAAGAATATGAAGGAGAAGTTGAATCAGATACGGGACAAAGTGCTGCAGTACTGCACCTCACAGAACGTAGCGGATCTCCTTCAGCGCATGAAGAAGGCCATGAGCTGGTTGCGCTATATGAATCCGAAGCGTTATCTGAAGAGACTCGACCGCTATATCATCGCCAAGTTCATCGGGACCTATATCTACTCGATTATCCTGATTATTTCAGTATCAATCGTGTTCGATATCAACGAGAACCTGGCCAAGTTCTCTACCTACGGTGCTCCGCTGAAGGCTATCGTCTTCGACTACTATGCCAACTTCGTGCCTTACTTCGCCAACCTCTTCTCTCCCCTCTTCGTCTTCATTGCCGTCATCTTCTTCACGTCGAAGCTGGCAGGCAATTCAGAGGTGATAGCCATGTTGGCTGCCGGTGTGAGCTTCAAGCGTCTGATGCGTCCCTACATGTTCTCGGCAGCCCTCATCGCCATTGTGAACTTCGGACTGGGTGCATACCTCATACCCAAGGGCAACATGGTGAAGATGGAGTTTGAGTCGAAGTATAAGAACAAGAAGATGAACACCTTTGCCAGCAATGTCCAGCTGATGGTGGCACCGGGTACAGTGGCTTTCCTGCAGCAGTTCGACAACCGCTCGAAAACAGGCTACGGTTTCTCGCTCGACAAGTTTGAGAACAAGAAATTGGTCAGCCACATGACGGCTTCATCCATCCAGTACGATTCCATCAGTGATACCCGTTACCATTGGAAAGCCCGTGGCTATAAGATCCGTACGCTGAAAGGCCTGCGCGAGGAGATACAGACGGGTGAGGTGATTGACACGATGATCCGGATGGAACCGATGGACCTGGTCTATTCCGATGGCCAGTCGGAGACGCTCACCTCGCCGGAGCTGCGACGTTTCATCTCGAAACAGACAGAGCGCGGATCTGGCAACGTCGTGAACTACGAGGTGGAGTACCACAAGCGCATAGCCACGTCATTTGCCTCGTTCATCCTTACCATCATTGGTGTGTCGCTCTCCAGCCGCAAGCGTAAGGGCGGCATGGGGCTGTACCTGGGTATCGGACTGGCACTCTCGTTCACCTATATCCTGTTGCAGACCGTTAGTTCGACGTTTGCCATCAATGCCGACACGCCGCCCTTGTTGGCTGCGTGGATCCCGAACTTATTATATGGAGTAATAGCTTACTTCTGTTACAGGCAAGCTCCGAATTGATTTACGGATTTACGATTTACGATTTACAAATTTACGATTTACGATTTACCATTTGATGAGATTTGAAGAAACATATCTGAATGATAATATCCTCGACGCGCTGTATGACATGCATTTCGACGAGATGACTCCCATACAGGAGCGCTGTATCCCTGAGATCCTCGACGGATTCGACATACTGGGCGTAGCTCAAACAGGTACGGGAAAGACTGCCGCCTATCTGCTACCTATCCTCTCCCAGCTTGATGACGGCAACTATCCGAAAGATGCCATCAACTGCGTCATCATGTCGCCTACCCGGGAACTCGCCCAACAGATTGACCAGGCCATGCAGGGCTTCGGCTATTACCTCGACGATGTCAGCAGTGTGGCGGTCTACGGCGGTAACGATGGCGGACGCTACGATCAGGAACTGCGCGGCATGCGTCTTGGAGCTGATGTGCTCATTGCCACGCCAGGGCGTCTGCTAAGTCATCTGAAGGTGGGTAACCTCGACCTCAGCCGTTGTTCCTTCTTCGTGCTCGACGAGGCAGACCGCATGCTGGACATGGGGTTCATCGACGATATCATGAAGATCGTCAACGAACTGCCACAGAACTGTCAGCGCATCATGTTCTCAGCCACGATGCCGGGAAAGATCCGCGAGTTGGCCGTCAAGCTGCTCCACGACCCAGTGGAAGTAAAGATAGCCGTGTCGAAGCCCGCAGAGAAGATCCGGCAGAGTGCCTATGTATGCTATGATCCGCAGAAGCTGAAGATCATCAACCATATCTTCAAGCAGGGTGACCTGAAACGCGTCATCATCTTCTCGGGTAAGAAGGAACGGGTGAAGGAAATCACGCGCAGTCTGAAGCAGATGCATATCAACTGCGACCAGATGCACAGTGACCTGACTCAGCCAGAACGCGACGAGGTGATGTATAAGTTCAAGTCGGGACAGACCGACGTGCTGGTAGCTACCGACATTGTGGCCAGAGGTATTGACATCGACGATATCCGTACTGTCATCAACTACGATGTTCCCCACGATGCCGAGGACTACGTACACCGGATCGGGCGAACGGCCAGAGCAGACCGTGACGGAGAGGCTATTACCTTTATCGGTGAGGCAGACATCTACCGTTTCCAGCAGATAGAGCACTTCCTCGGCAAGGAGGTGGAGAAGACACTATTGCCTGAGGGATTAGGGGATGCTCCGGAGTATACCAAGCGTGAGAAGAAACGTTCTAACACCCGTCGGCATGGCCGCTGGCATTCGCGTGGTAACGGTTCGAAGAATCAAAAGAAGAAAAAGCATGATAACAAAACCCATCGCAAAGATCAACCTGGGGCTTAACGTCGTTGAGCGTCGCCCTGATGGTTACCACAATCTCGAGACCGTATTCTATCCCGTGCCCATCTGTGACGCACTTGAAGTGTTTCCCATGTACGGGCAATTCCCATCGGATGTCAGCTGCGACCTGAAGGTGACCAATATCCATATCGAGGGTGACGAACAAAAAAACCTCGTGGTGCGTGCCTATAACCTGTTGAAGCAGGACTTCCCCACCCTGCCTCGCGTACATGCGCATTTATATAAAGGTATACCCACACAGGCCGGCATGGGAGGTGGATCGAGCGACTGTGGTTTCATGATCACCCTGCTTAACGAGATGTTCGGTCTCGGACTGACTGACAAGCAGATGATTCAATATGCTGCACGACTTGGTGCCGACTGCGCTTTCTTCATACTGAACAAACCCTGTTATGCCGAGGGTATCGGTGAGAAGCTGGAACCTATCGCACTCGACCTCAGTGGCTGGTACCTGGCAGTGGTACGACCAGACATTCCCGTTCCGACCAAGGAGGCCTTCTCGCTCATTAAACCGGAACATCCTGCGAAGAACTGTCGTGACATCGTGATGCAGCCCGTAGAGACATGGCACGATGAGCTGACCAACGATTTCGAAAAGAGTGTCTTCGCCCTTCATCCTGAGATTGGTGCCATCAAGGATCGTCTGTATGAGATGGGAGCCGTCTATGCCGCCATGTCCGGCTCAGGATCGTCACTCTTCGGACTATTCCGTGAACCTGTCAGCCTTGACGACTTCAACGAGCCAGGAACCTTTAAGACTATAATCCCCCTCAAATAAAAAAACTCCCGAATCTCGGGAGTTTTTATTTGTAATTACTGAATGCCGTCTTCGCGAAGTTTTACCTGCCACTTCCAGGCACTCTTCAGCACCTCTTCGGTGGGTGTGTCAGCCTTCCAGCCCAATACCTTATTGGCCTTGTCGACATTGCCCCATACCTGCTCGATGTCACCCTCGCGACGTGGGGCGTAGGTCCAGTTCACCTTGACGCCGGTAGCCTTCTCAAAACCTTCAACCACTTCCAGTGTGGAGAGTCCTTTGCCCGTACCGATGTTGAATACCTCAACAGCATCCGTATCAGGCTGGTCGAGCACGCGTTCCATGGCCTTCACGTGGGCCTTGGCCAGATCCACCACATAGATATAGTCGCGGATACAGGTCTTGTCGGGCGTGTTATAGTCATGGCCGAAGATCTTCAACTGCTGACGGATACCCATGGCTGTCTGTGTCACGAACGGAATCAGGTTCATGGGCACACCATTGGGCAACTCACCGATCAAGGCTGTCGGATGGGCGCCAATGGGATTGAAGTAGCGAAGGATGATCGATTTGATGGGCGCACCAGAGTGGATATAGTCCTGTATGATCTCCTCATTGATCTGTTTCGTGTTGCCGTAGGGACTCATGGCCTTCTGGACTGGCGCATCCTCGGTGACGGGCAGATTCTCCTGCGAAGGCTGACCGTAGACGGTACAGCTGGAGGAGAAGATGATGCCCTTCACATTATACTTAGGCATCAGTTCCAGCAGGTTGATGAGACTCGTCAGGTTGTTACGATAGTAGAGCAGCGGTTTCTCCACGCTCTCACCCACAGCCTTCGAAGCGGCGAAGTGGATGATACCCTCAATCTTCGGATACTTCTTGAACACGTTTTCCAAAGCCTCCAAGTCGCAGCAGTCCACTTTCTCGAAAGCGGGACGTATGCCCGTAATCTTCTCGATTCCGTCGACGACGTTTGCATTTGAGTTTGAGAGGTTGTCGATGATGACCACCTCATAACCTGCTTCCTGCAGTTCCACGGTCGTATGACTTCCAATGAAACCTGTACCACCAGTTACCAAAATTGTCTGTTTCATACTTAAATAGCTATAGTTTATACCTTTTGTCCGAAATTTAAGTTTTATCTTCCATGAGGGCTGCGGTCCTGACTCTTGAGAGTGTCTCAGGAGTCATCTGCAAATAGCTTGCGATATAGACCAACGGTGCACGGAGTACAAGCTGCGGCTGATTCTTCACCAGTTTGGCATAACGGTCCTGTGCACTCTCAAAGCGGAGCATGTCAGCATGGTGCTGACTGAGAATCAGACTCTCCTCCAGAATCTTTCGATAGAGAATCTGTATATTCACGCTTTTCATGGCTACTGCCTCCAGGTCAGCCTTGGGCAGGGCGATGAGGATCGTAGGCTCCAAAGCCTTGATCTGCAATTGAGAAGGTTGTTCACGGAAGAGGCTCTCGATACACATCACGATCGTATTCTCCGTCGCCATATATTCAGTCAGTTCCTTATCGTTCTTAAAATAAAACTGACGGACGAGTCCTTTGACGACCCAGTAGATGTTGGTACAGGTGTCACCCTCCTTCAAGATCATCTCGTTCTTGGCAAATTTCATCGGCACAAGGATACTCTCGAGCATATCCAGCTCGTCGTGAGTCATTGTGCTGTAACGACGGGCCAACTCGCGGGCCACGTCCCTTGTTGTCATACTAATGCTCGGCATAGGTTTTCATTTATGTTATTAGTCCAATTTCAATACAGCTAAGAAGGCCTTCTGGGGCACTTCCACATTACCGATCTGCTTCATGCGCTTCTTACCGCGCTTCTGTTTCTCCAACAGCTTACGCTTGCGGGTCACATCACCGCCATAGCATTTCGCCGTCACATCCTTGCGCACCTGCTTTACCGTCTCACGGGCAATGATCTTTGCACCGATGGCTGCCTGGATGGCAATATCGAACTGCTGACGCGGAATCAGTTCCTTCAGCTTCTCACACATCCGACGGCCAAAAGTGACGGCATTGTCCTGATGGGTCAGCGTGGAGAGGGCATCCACAGGTTCTCCGTTGAGCAGGATATCGAGCTTCGCCAGCTTGGAAGGACGGAAACCACTGATATGATAGTCGAACGAGGCATAGCCCTTCGAGATGCTCTTCAACTTGTCGTAGAAATCGATCACAATCTCTCCCAAGGGGAGCATGAAGTGAAGCTCGATGCGATTACCACTGACATACTGCTGATCGATAAGTTCTCCGCGCTTATCCAGACAGAGGGTCATGATAGGTCCGATATAGTCAGCTGCCGTGATGATTGAGGCACGGATATATGGCTCCTCGATATGTTCAATCATCGTGAGGTCAGGCAGTCCGGAAGGATTATGCACTTCTTTCACCTCGCCCTGCTTGGTGTAACACATATAGCTGACGTTGGGCACGGTGGTGATCACATCCATGTCGAACTCACGGTCGAGACGCTCCTGGACGATTTCCATGTGGAGCAGACCCAGAAAACCACAACGGAAGCCGAAGCCCAGCGCTACGGAACTCTCAGGCGTAAAGGTCAGGGAGGCATCGTTAAGCTGAAGCTTCTCCAACGAAGCACGCAGGTTCTCGTAATCTGTCGGATCGATGGGATAGACACCGGCAAACACCATTGGCTTCACCTCCTGGAAACCCTCAATGGCTGCTGTACAGGAGTTGGCCACATGGGTAATCGTATCACCTACCTTCACCTCCTTCGAGTTCTTGATACCGCTGATGATATAGCCCACATCCCCCGTCCGCAGTTCTTTGCGTGGAATCATGTCCATCTTCAGCACACCGATCTCGTCGGCATCATATTCCATGCCTGTGTTAAAGAACTTCACGTGGTCACCGGAATGAATCACTCCGTTGACGATTTTGAAGTAGGCAATGATGCCTCGGAACGAATTGAACACAGAGTCGAAAATCAGGGCCTGCAGTGGAGCGTTCTCATCTCCTTCAGGATGAGGAATCCGTTCTACCACAGCATCGAGGATCTGCTCGACGCCCTCACCAGTCTTTCCTGAAGCACGGATGATATCTGAAGGGTCGCAGCCTATCAGGTCGATGATTTCGTCCTCTACCTCGTCGGGCATGGCCGACGGCATGTCTATCTTATTGATGACAGGGATGATCTCCAAATTGTGGTCGATAGCCATGTAGAGATTCGAGATGGTCTGAGCCTGTACGCCCTGTGTGGCATCAACCACAAGCAAGGCACCCTCGCAGGCAGCTATCGATCGGGAAACCTCGTAAGAAAAGTCCACGTGTCCTGGTGTGTCAATCAGGTTTAATATATACTTTTCCCCTTTATAGACATATTCCATTTGGATGGCATGACTCTTAATGGTAATACCACGTTCACGCTCCAACTCCATATCATCCAGCATCTGTCCCTCAGTGACCTGAATGGTCTTGGTGAACTCCAATAAACGGTCAGCCAAGGTTGACTTACCATGGTCTATATGAGCGATGATACAGAAATTTCTAATATGATTCATGTAGTTTATCTATACTTTGAACTGCAAAATTACAAAAAAAGCAGCAGATTAAGAAGATTTTTGCTTTTTTTTGTAACTTTGCAACCAAAAATAATATTCATTATGAAAAAGGTATGGGTAATTGTGTTGTTCGCCATGTTTTTTGCTGCATGTCAGGAATCACTGGAAGACAGGTGCGAACGGGAGGCCAAGGAATACACGGCCAAGAATTGTCCTGCAAAGATGGACAGTAATCTGCGGATAGACAGTCTGACTTTTGACAGGAAGACACACACCCTTCATTATCATTATACCCTGACGGATTTTGCCGACCGGCCAGGAGTGCTGGAAGCAGCTGGAGCTGAGGATTTGCTGAGAAAGGAACTGAAGAACACCACGACTATGAAGACCTATAAGGATCAGGGGTATAACTTCAGGTACACCTACCGCTCAGAGAAAGATCCGAAGACGATCCGGCTGGATGTCACGTTCACGAAGAAAGACTATTAAACAGAAATTCCCCGCCATCAGGCGAGGAACTTCATTTACATCCTGCGAGGATTGCTATTCTGCAACTTCCTCTGGTTTCATGTTCGTGTAAACCGTCTGGACATCATCGAAGTCCTCAAGTCTCTCCACCATCTTGTCGATGGTCTCGCGCTGCTCGGCAGTCACGTCCTTCAAGTCGTTGGGGATGCGGGTGAACTCAGCACCGGTCACTTCGAAGCCATTCTCTTCCAAGTGTTTCTGAATAGCACCGAAGCTCGAAGGATCACCATAGATCGTGATGCTGTTCTCCTCCTCATCCTCATCGAACTCATCCTCCACACCATAGTCAATCAGGTCGAGAATCATCTCATCCATATCCAGTCCATCCTTCTTCTTGAAAGTGAAGACAGCCTTGTGGTCGAACAGGAAGCTCAGTGAGCCTTGTGTTCCCAGATTGCCGTTGAACTTGTTGAATACTGAACGTACATCTCCCACAGTACGGGTGGTATTGTCTGTCAGTGTCTCCACGAAGATAGCGATGCCGTGGGGGCCATATCCCTCGTAGGTCACTTCCTTGTAGTCACTCTGATCCTTACCCATTGCGTTCTTGATGGCACGCTCGATATTATCCTTCGGCATGTTCTCACGCTTGGCGTTGGCGATGATGGCTCGCAGTGTAGGGTTGTTCTCAGGCTCTGGACCACCTGCCTTCACGGCAATGGCAATCTGCTTACCAATCTTTGTAAATGTCTTGGCCATGTGGCCCCATCTCTTCAGCTTTGTAGCTTTACGATATTCAAATGCTCTTCCCATATTATTTACGAATTTACGATTTACGATTTTTATCGGAGCTCTGCTCCGAGTTGTTTCTTGATGTTAGTAATGAGTTTCTGCATGATGGCATCGATCTGCTTGTCGCCCATCGTCTTCTCCTCGTCCTGGAGGATGAAGTTCACTGCGTACGACTTCTTGCCTGCAGGCAGTTTGTCACCCTCGTAGACATCGAAGAGTTCTACCTTCTTCAACAGCTTCTTCTCTGTCTGACGGGCGATCTGCTCAATCTGTGCAAACTCCACGCTGTTATCAACCAACAGAGCCAGGTCACGGCTCACAGCCGGGAACTTAGGCACTTCCGTATAGAGCACCTCGTTCTTCTTGATCACCTTCATCAGGGCTGTCCAGTTGAGTTCAGCATAGTAGACAGGATTGTCGAGACCGAACTGCTTCTGGAGTTTCTTGGTGATGATACCCATCTCGATGAGCTGCTTGCCACCACGATTCTCGATAGTCAGTCCAGCAGAGAAGATGTCGTTTTCCGACTTCTTTCTGACTATCATGCCAGGCTTCACACCAATGCGACGGAGGATATTCTCCACATAGGCACTCAGTTCGAAGAAGGTTGAATCCTCGTTCTGGTGAGCCCAAGAGCCTTCCACACGCTTTCCAGTCACCCACAGGGCTGCATGGTACTGTTCCTTGTAGGCCTGCATCGGATCATCCTGATTCTCTTTTTCCGGCGAGAATATATAGACATTTCCGAACTCGAAGAAACGCAGGTTCTGACGCTTACGGTTCACATTATGCTGGATGCTCTCCAGACCGCCGAACAGCAGTGTCTGACGCATCACATTCAAATCGGTAGAGAGCGGATTCATGATCTTCACGCAGTTCTCTGCTGGATAGGCATTGTGGTTGTCGTAATACGACAACTTACTCAACGAGTTGTTGAGGATCTCATTGAAGCCCTCGCCTACTAACTGCTCACTCACGAGGTTGGCCAGCTTGTGCTTCTGGTCCTCATCACCCTTGATGACGAGCGAGCCCTTCAACTGGGTGGGAATCTCCACATTATTATATCCATAGATTCGGAGAATATCTTCAACGACATCACAAGGACGCTGCACATCCACACGATAGGCAGGAATCTCAAGTGTCAAAGCATCAGGTGTCTCGTTGAGCACCTTCATCTCCAGACTCTCACAGATGTTCTTGATCGTCTCCACAGGAATATCCTTACCCACGAGGTTGTGTACATACTCATAGCTCAGTTCTACCACTGCATTCTTCATGGGCTCAGGATAGACATCACAGACATCCATCGACACCTTGCCACCAGCCAGTTCCTGACAGAGGATAGCAGCCTGCTTCAGGGCATAGATCGTTCCGTTGGGATCAACACCACGCTCAAAACGAAAGCTGGCATCTGTGCTCAATCCATGACGACGGGCTGACTTACGGATCCATGTAGGATGGAAATAGGCACTCTCAAGCACTACATTCTTTGTGGTCTCATAGGTACCACTGCCCTTACCGCCGAACACACCGGCGATACACATCGGATCCTCAGCATTGCAGATAGCCAGGTCACGGTCAGAAAGCTTATGCTCCTCACCATCGAGCGTCTGGAAGGGTGTACCCTCAGGCATGGTCTTTACCACGATCTGATGTCCCTTTACCATATCCGCGTCAAACGTATGCAGCGGCTGACCATAGGCCATCATGATATAATTGGTGATATCGACGATGTTATTGATAGGACGCAGACCAACGGTGGTCAGCTTGTTCTTCAACCAGTCGGGACTCTCCTTCACCTCACAATCGGAAACTGACACACAAGCATAACGCTTGCAGGCATCCTGATTCTCGATGGTCACCTGAATGGGTAGGTCGTGATTATCCACCTTGAACTTAGAGCAGTCAGGACGGTGCATGCTGGTCTCGTAGCCATTGCTCTTCAGCCAGGCATACAGGTCGCGGGCCACACCCCAGTGAGAGAGACCGTCAGCACGATTGGCCGTGATATCCACCTCGATGAGCCAGTCGCTCTCCAGATGATAATACTCAGCAGCAGGCGTACCAACCACTGCATCCTCCGGCAACACGATGATACCTTCATGAGAAGTGCCGATACCAATTTCGTCCTCTGCACAGATCATGCCACAGGACTCAACGCCACGCAACTTCGACTTTTTGATGACAAACTCCTTGTCGCCATCGTAAAGCACACAGCCGAGGTCAGCAACGATTACCTTCTGACCAGCTGCCACGTTGGGAGCTCCACAAACAATCTGTGAGGGCTCGCCCTTGCCTAAGTCTACTGTTGTCACATGCAGGTGATCGCTATTGGGATGGGCCTCACACGTCAGCACTTTGCCTACATAGAGTCCTTTCAGACCACCCTTGATACTCTGTACTTCTTCCAATGCGTCGACTTCAAGACCTGTTGACGTCAGGGCATCGCACACCTGCTGAGCCGTCAGGTCGAAATCCACGTATTCCTTCAACCATTTGTAGGAAATATTCATTATACCGATTCTTTAGTAATTATTATCTTCGAAATTTCAGAGTGCAAAGGTACTAAAAAAACGGTATATACACAAATTTTTCCCTAATTTTCTACTCAATACACTTCATTAAGAAGTCAACGGCGCCGTTTATACCGAATTTCCGCACATCAAGAGAGATGTCATAGTTGCGTGCATCCGTCCAGTCCTTGCCTGTGAATGTCTTCGTATAGAGTTCACGGCTGTAATCATTATCTACTACCATAGCTGCCGCATCACCTAACGAGAGGTTATACTTCTCAGCTATCCTGCGCTTACGGCAGTCCTCAGTAGAATGGATAAAGATTTTCAGACAGTTAGGATGGTTCTCGAAGATGTGGAAACCACAACGGCCAACGATCACACACGACTCCTTGGCAGCAATCTTCCTGATGGCATCTGCCTGTGCCTCAAAGAGCTCATGCGACGTCTGGTCGTGCTCCGTACCATCATACTCAGCCTTGCTCATGTAGTTACGGTAGAAATTGGTGAAGTCGTCACGCCATAATGGATTGCGCGACTCAATCTTCTCCATTGCCTCCTCAACCACATGGTTGCGCTTGGCCACTTCATTGATAATCTGTTTGTCGAGCAGTTTAACTCCCAAACGGCGAGCCAATTCAGCTCCAATCTCATGCCCACCCGTTCCAAACTGGCGGCTGATCGTAATCACGAATTGTTCCTCCCTGTTCATAGTTCAAAACAAATTAGTTAAACATTTTTGCAAAGATAAGAAAAAGAATTGAAACTACCAAATCTTTTTCAATTAAATTGTTTCATTTTTTCATTTTTTCATTTTTTCATTGGTTCAAATATTGCGCTACACTCTCTGCACAACGCTCTCCATCGACACCAGCTGAGACAATGCCGCCCGCATAGCCAGCACCCTCCCCACAGGGGAAAAGTCCCTGAATACGAATATGTTGCAGTGTCTCACGGTCTCTGACAATGCGCACAGGACTGCTGGTTCGCGTCTCTACAGCGATGAGTGTCGCCTCATTGGTCAGGAAACCATGTGCATTCTTGCCGAAATACTTGAATCCCTCTTGAAGCCGATGCGAAATCATCTTCGGCAGCCAGAAGTGTAGCGGACTTGAAATCAGTCCTGGCGCATAGGATGATTTCGGAAGGTCATAGCTCAGCCGGTTGTTTACGAAGTCTGCCATCCGTTGGGCTGGTGCCGTCTGCCTCATGTTTCCCTGTTGCCAGCACATCTTTTCGAGCTCTTCCTGAAACGCCATCACACGGAGCGGGTCATCTTCAATTCTTACATTGTTACATTTTTGCATTTTTACATTGTCGAAGACCAGGTCCTCAGGCCTTACTTCCACAACCATACCAGAGTTGCTCCAGGCCGTTCCACGGCTGGCTGGACTCATGCCGTTCACCACAATCTGTTCCTTGTCCGTAGCTGCAGGAATCACGAAACCACCCGGACACATGCAGAATGAATAGACTCCACGTCCGTCAACCTGCGTCACCATTGAATACTCTGCAGCGGGGAGCCATCGGCCTCTGCCCTGTCTCGAATGATACTGTATCTGATCAATCAACTGGCTGGGATGTTCAAGTCTGACACCTACGGCAATGCCTTTTGCCTCAATTTCAATCTTTGCTTCAGCCAAATACCTGTAAACATCTCTGGCTGAGTGACCTGTGGCCAATATAACAGGTCCAAAATAAGAGTGGTTAGTGGTTAGTGATAAGGGGTTGGAGATTACTTCTGCTTCCACTCCTATTATCCTCACATCACCGCTACTAGGTATTCTCTCACCACTAACCCCTAACCCCTCACCACTAAAAATGAGCCTTGTCATCTTTGTTTGAAAATGCACCTCACCACCACAGTTGATGATGGTGTTGCGCATGGCTTCGATGACTTTGGGGAGCCTGTCCGTTCCGATGTGCGGATGGGCATCTGCCAGGATAGCTGTCGAGGCTCCATGTTGACAGAACACGTTCAGGATCTTATCTGTATTGCCGCGCTTCTTGCTTCTTGTATAGAGCTTGCCATCCGAGTAAGCACCTGCCCCACCCTCGCCAAAACAGTAGTTGCTCTCCGAGTCCACCTTTTGTGTCTTCGTGATGTTAGCCAAGTCCTTTTTGCGGTCATGTACGTTCTTACCCCTTTCGAGCACAATGGGGCGCAGTCCAAGTTCTATCAGTCTCAAGGCTGCAAACAGTCCGCCAGGCCCTGCTCCTACGACAATCACCTGAGGCCGTCCCTCCACATTCGGATATTCTGTCCTTATGAATTCGTCGTCGTGAGGCTGCTCATTCACATAGACACGCACCTTCAGGTTCACGAAAATCTGCCTCTGACGGGCATCGATGCTTCGTTTCAGAATCCTCACACCATAGATCGTCCTCACATCAATGCCATGTTCATCAGCCAGATAAGCCTTCAGCCTATCCTCCTGCGCCGCTACTTCAGGCACTACCCTTATCTGATATTCATTGATCATTTCGTTTGCAAAAGTACGAAAAAAATAGCGATAATACAAATAAAATGCGTACTTTTGCACCATGATATTCTATTTCTCAGGCACAGGCAATACGAAATGGGTGGCTCAGCGGATAGCTGAAGCCCTCAACGAAACACTTATCAGCATCCCTGATCTCATCAGAGAGGGACAGTATCAGTTCACACTCCAGGCAGAAGAACGCATCGGATTCTGCTTCCCCACACACGGATGGCAGCCTCCGCGCATCGTCAGGGACTTTATCCACAGTTTAAAACTTGTAGGGATAGGCCCGAATACCTTTTGTTGGGCACTCACTACCTGTGGCGATAATATGGGCGACTGTATGACGATTTTCAACAAAGAACTTCGTATGATAGGTCTTGAGGCAGAGACACTCTTTTCCGTCGTCATGCCAGAGAGTTACGTCTGCCTGCCCTTTATGTACACAGACACAGCTGAGAAGGAAGTCTGGAAGATTGAGAATGCCCGACGACAGACAGCCCACATCATCTCGATCATCAAGGATCGCAAACGAGGCATCGAGGAACTGGAGCATGGAGCCACCCCTCGCCTCTACTCCTATGTTTTGGGAGCCTACTTCAACAAGTACATGATAACCGACCGTAAGTTCCAGGTCGATGCCGATGCCTGCATCCAGTGTGGCAAGTGTGCACAGGTCTGTCCTGTCGAAAACATCTCAGGCACCCCTCCAACCTGGCTCCACAACGACACCTGCACCTGTTGCCTCGCTTGTTATCACCACTGCCCCACTCACGCCATCAACTATGGTAGCATCACCCGCTCCAGAGGACAGTACTACTTTGGCCATCCCTCTTCCGGCAGAAAGTCCAAACCGTAGCTCGTCGAAATCATTCTTATTCTTGGAAGGTGCTGGCAATCTTGTCTACGTTCATGCTGCGCGCACTGGCATCGAAGATGTCCTTGTAGAGACCTCCCTGCTGATAGACTTCAGACGGCTTGCCTGCCTGGACGACATGGCCTTGCTGGAGCACATAGATCTGGTCGGCATCGATGATCTGTCCGATGTTGTGAGAGATGATGATGACCGTCCTGCCCTGTTTGATGGCATCAATGCTGGCCTTGATCTGCTCGGTAGCTATGGCATCGAGGCTGGCCGTCGGCTCGTCTAAGAATATGATTGGCGGGTTCTTGATGAACATGCGGGCAATGGCAATGCGCTGCTGCTGGCCTCCGCTGAGTTGCAGGGCCATTGTCTCAAAACCGTGGGGCAAGGCCATGATCTGGTCGTAGATATAAGCCTGGCGAGCAGCCTTGACCACATCTTCATGCGTGGCCTGCGTACAGCCGTACTTGATGTTCTCCTCAATGGTGCCGTCGAAGATGTGGTTCTTCTGAAGCACAAGTCCTACATTCTCTCTCAGCCACTCGGTATCCCATTCACCCAGAGACACGCCATCGAGACAGATGCTGCCCTGCTGAGGATTATAGAACTTATCGAGCAGGTTGACGATAGTGCTCTTGCCAGCCCCGCTAAGTCCCACGAGAGCTGTGATCTTGCCACTCTCAATACGCATGGAGACATCGAAGAGTGCCTGGGTGCCGTTGGAATAGGTGAAGTCTACATGGTTCAACTCGAAATCTCCGTGTACCTTTTCCGGATGATGTTTGCCTGAAGCCTCCACCTCATGATCGGCATGAAGGATACCGAAGAAGCCCTCGGCATAGATGAGCGCATCGTTCATGTCATCATAGATACGGTGAAGCTGACGTATAGGAGCACTGACATTGGCAAAGAGCATCACGTGATACATAATCTTACCAATCGTCATGCCAGGATAGTCGATCAACACAAGATAAGCCGTCAGGATGATGATGAGCACGGTGCCGATCTGCTCCAAAAAACTCTTCAGGCCATTGAAGAGATAAGCCTTCTTGCGTGTGTTGAGCTGCAGGTCGGTCATCTTTTCCTGAATGGCAGCCTGACGGTCGGCCTCAATCTGCTCCCGGTTGAAGGACTTGATGACGGTGATACTCTCGATGATATTCAGGATGCCCTGAGAGACAGCCTGATGGGAACCGAAGATACCACGTCTGCCGCCTTTCATCTTCGAAGCCTGAATGTATGTCACCCAGAAATAGACAGGAACAATGCAGAGTGCCACCAGCCCTACATAGAAATTGGCTGCGAACATGAGGCACAGGGCAAGGATGGCACTCGTGAAGAGCGGCAGGATTTCGATGAAGAAATTGTTCACCGTGTTGCTCAGGCTCATGATGCCTCTGTCGATGCGCGACTGCAGCTTACCTGTCTCGTTGCCCTCACTGGTAAAGAAAGCCATACGGAAAGACAACATGCGTTCCACAACCCTCAACGACAGGTCACGACTGACAAGGATACGCATCCGCTCACCATAGTAGCGCTGGAAGAAAGTGACGACAGCACCAATGACCTCCTTACCTAATAATATAATGGTAATGACAGTCAGGATCCTGACAGCTGCGTTCCACGAGAAGCCCTCTGGCTGTTGGATAAGGGCATTGATAGCATCGACTGCACGGTCGAGCACAACGGCATTCACCTGTGCCATCAACGACCCCACCAAAGTAAGTACCAGCGTCACAGCTATGAGCCATTTGTAGGGTAGTACAAACGGAAGGATATTCTTCAGCAGTTGCCAAATATTCATTTTCATGGGTACAAAGGTACGATTAAGTAATCAAAACACCAAATAATTCATCAATAATTTCTACGAAATGTCTATGTCTACTATGAAAAAAATGAGGCTTTCTATTTTGCGTAGGCGCGAAAGGTTGCTACCCAGGCATACAGTCCCTGCTACCCTAGGCTTCCGTCCCAAATCCATAGGCATTCCGCCCCTTTCTGAGGCACTTATGAACAGACAGAAGACTCTAAATAATTGTAGTGGGAAGATAGCAGGAAGATAGTAGGATAAACAGACGATCTAACGCCTAAAAACATACTGATAATCAGTGAGTTAACTCAAATCATAGCAGGGATAGTAGGATGAATTTCAGTTTCGTATATATATATGATGGTTTATCGCGTATATACAGAGGGAATCTATGGGTCGTTCTGGTATCTAACCCATTCAAGTATCATCTACGACTCGTTCAGACGTCATCTATAGGGTGCAAGATGACGCTCGAACGAGTCGTAGATGATATCAGAACAAGTCATAACTGACGTCAGAACGACTTATAGGTTGTTAGTGAAAAGCCCATTTTTGATTTCAAGAAGTTTCTCCTTGAGGTATTCTTGAATATCATAGGCTGTAACATCATAGACAGGATTAAGAGCTAAGAAAGACTTATCCTTTCTGAAACGTTCGCCATTAGTAAGCATTGCTAAAAGATTCTTTCTTTTCAGAAGATGCCCTGAATGCTCCAATGCCAATTCTATCATCTCATTAAAATCAACTCCTTGCTTCAATATCGAGTAGATGTCATAGTAATCACGGAACTTACTACGACGTAGCATCGCCTCCATCTTCATGGCACCAATGGATTTGATATCAGCCAACTGGAGGTTATTTAAATAAGGTATAACCTGCATGGATGGGATTTGTTTTCTAGGCGCAGCATAAAAAGACAATTTGACACCCTTGATGACAAACTCCACAAAGTTAAAGTCGCCAATGTCCATTTCATCAATCTTTCCGATGCTCTCTAATTCATGCTTGATGTTTGAGATACCTACTTCCAATTTGTCTTTGGGAGACTGCTTCCATCGCATGAAATCCAAATCTTCACTCTGACGCAAATTCAACTGCAGAGAAAGCGCAGTGCCTCCAACCAGCACAAATGGTTTGATGCATTCTAAACGAGATATCTCCTCGAATACTTCTGATGTCTGTGGAGCTAAGCCTTTCATTATGCAGCCAATCGTTTGTTGAGTACTCGGGTTTCCATTGACTTGACGTATGCGCCAGGCTTTTTCATTCCGAAATAATACCATGCAAAGAACTTATTAAGGACAAAATGACGGTCTCCTAATACCACGACATTCTCTATCCAAGCTCTCTTCACAAACTTATATGGGTATATTTCAAAAAGCTTATCGATGTCATCTAAATCAAGATGAAGCATGACCAATTCCACCAAGATGTCATCTGGAACATCCTTAATGGCATCTACATCATACGACCAAAATGCATTTGCTTTTTTAAGCCGTTTTATCAATTCCTGCTTCACTTCCCAATTGGACATGACATCATTTAATATGCTGCAAAGATAAAAAGAAATCTGCAACTTTGCAAATAAAAAAAGAAATAAATGGGTTTTTCTTTGGTATTTTGCACGATTTGCACTACCTTTGCAGCGCCAATGGAGGAAGCCCCGCTTGTTGAGGGGTACCGTTAGGCAAGATAAATTGCATAGGAATATGAAAGTAATGAAATTCGGCGGAACGTCCGTAGGTTCCGTAAAAAGCATTCTTAGCTTGAAAAAAATTGTGGAGACAGAGGCTCGGACGCAACCTGTCATCGTAGTAGTAAGTGCACTTGACGGCATCACCGACAAACTGATCGCCACATCACAGATGGCCAAGCAGGGCGATGAGCACTATCGTGAGGAATTCGACGCGATGGTGACACGCCATCACCAGATGATTGAGGCCATCATCACGGATGACAAAAAGCGCATAGACTTATTTAATAATGTAGACCAGCTCTTCGACCAGTTGAAGAGTATCTTCTACGGTGTGTATCTGATTCACGACCTGTCGAAGAAGACTGAAGACACCATTGTCTCATATGGTGAGCGTCTGAGTTCGCATATCGTGGCTGCAATGATCAAGAATGGTGTCCGCATGAATGCCCGTGACTTCATCCGCACTGAGAAGAAGCAAGGCAAGCACGTGATTGATGCTGACCTGACCACGGAGTTGGTGAAGGAGACCTTCAAGAACATTGACGAAAAGCATGTCTATGTGGTTCCCGGCTTCATCTCCAGAGACCGCGACTCTCATGAGACTACGAACTTAGGTCGTGGCGGCTCTGACTATACGGCTTCTATCATTGCTGCCGTGCTGAATGCAAAGGTGCTGGAGATCTGGACGGATGTGGATGGCTTTATGACAGCTGATCCGAAGGTGATCAAGAGTGCCTACACCATCAATGAACTGTCGTACGTAGAGGCGATGGAGCTCTGTAACTTCGGAGCAAAGGTGATCTATCCTCCTACCATCTATCCCGTCTGCGTCAAGAACATACCCATTAAGGTTAAGAATACCTTCAACCCCGAACACCCGGGTACACTCATCAAGGCAAAGATTGAAGACGACAATAAGCCCATCAAGGGTATCTCGAGTATCAAGGGTACATCGTTGATCACTGTGACGGGTCTGTCGATGGTGGGTGTGATTGGTGTGAACCGTCGTATCTTCACCACCCTGGCCAACAAGGGCATCTCTGTGTTTATGGTATCACAGGCTTCTTCTGAGAACTCCACCTCTATTGGTGTGCGCGACGAGGATGCTGCTGCCGCTGCTGAGGTGCTGAATGCCGAGTTCGCCAAGGAAATTGAGACGGGTGCCATGTTCCCCATGCTTGTTGAGAGTGGTTTGGCTACCATCGCCATTGTGGGTGAGAACATGAAACAGACCCCAGGTATCGCCGGTAAGTTGTTTGGAACGCTGGGCCGTTCAGGTATCTCTGTGATTGCCTGTGCCCAGGGTGCCTCTGAGACGAACATCTCTTTTGTGGTGGATGGCCGATTCCTGAGAAAGTCACTCAACGTGCTCCATGATTCATTCTTCCTGTCGGAATACAAGGTGCTGAACCTCTTTATCTGTGGTATCGGTACGGTGGGAGGTATGTTGTTGGAGCAGATCCGTACGCAGCAACAGTTCCTCATGCAGTCACGTCGCCTGAAGCTGAATGTGGTGGGAATCTCGGATGTGGATAACTTCGTGTTGGATCGTGATGGCATTGATCTGGACAACTATGAGAAGATCCTGCGTGCTGGCTATCCTGCCAATACTGAGCACATGCGTGATGAGATCGTGAAGATGAATATCTTCAACTCTGTCTTCGTGGATTGTACAGCCAGTCGTCAGATTGCCATGCTGTATCAGACGTTCTTAGAGCATAACATCTCCGTAGTCGCTGCTAATAAGATTGCTGCTTCAAGTGACTACGACAGCTATATCAAACTTCGTCAGACTGCCCGTGACCGTGGTGTATGGTTCCGCTATGAGACCAACGTTGGTGCAGGTCTGCCTATTATTGGTACTATCAACGACCTGTGTAACTCGGGTGACAAGATCCTGAAGATTGAGGCTATCCTCTCTGGTACACTGAACTTCATCTTCAATGAGATTGCAGCTGACGTGCCTTTCTCTGAGACTGTTCGCAGGGCCAAGGAGGAGCGATACTCTGAGCCTGACCCACGTATCGACCTCAGTGGTACGGATGTCATCCGTAAGTTGGTGATCCTGACCCGTGAAGCTGGCTACAAGGTGGAGCAGGAGGACGTGGAGAAGCATCTCTTTGTGCCTGACAGCTATTTCGAGGGCAGCATCGACGACTTCTGGGCTAAGTTGCCTGAGCTGGATGCAGACTTTGAGAAGCGTCGTCAGGTGTTGGAGGCAGAGAACAAGCGTTGGCGTTTTGTGGCTACGATGGAAAACGGCAAGACCAATGTGGCTCTCAAGGAGGTTCCTTATGGACATCCGTTCTACGGTCTGGAAGGCTCGAACAACATCGTGCTGCTCACTACTGAGCGCTACAAGGAGTATCCGATGCTGATTCAGGGCTACGGTGCTGGTGCAGCCGTCACTGCTGCTGGTGTATTTGCCAACATCATGTCTATCGCTAATATATAAAAAGCCTACCCCAACCCCTCCCAAGGGGGAGGGGCTTTTTTATTTACCCTATATGAAACATATTATCATTTTAGGTGATGGAATGGCTGACTTACCTGTCGACAGACTGGGTGGGAAGACTTTATTGCAATATGCAAAGAAGCCGATGATGGACCAATTGGCCCGTGAAGGTCGCTGCGGCAGGCTCATCACTGTACCTGAAGGATTCCCTCCCGGCTCTGAGGTTGCCAATACGGCCATCTTGGGCTACGACCTGAATAAGGTTTATGAAGGGCGCGGGCCTTTGGAAGCGGCATCAATAGGCTACGAGATGGCAGACGATGATTTTGCCATCAGATGCAATATCATTACACTTGAAGACGGCAAGATCATCACACACAATGGCGGCAACTTAGAGACATCTGACGCAGATGTTCTCATCAGGTATCTAAATGAACATCTGGCATCTGAACGTGTAAAGTTTATCACGGGTATCCAATACCGTCATCTTCTGGTCATAAAAGGCGGTTCGAAATATATTGACTGTGCCCCACCCCACGATCATCCGAATGAGGAATGGCGGCCACTGTTGGTGAAAGCAGAGAAAAATGCCCCAGTGGAAGCTGGCAGGATGACGGCACAAGAGACTGCCGACCTGATCAATGAACTCATTCTGAAGTCTCAGGATCTGCTTGCCAAGCATCCATTTAACATCGAGCGTGCCAAACGTGGAGTACGTCAGGCTAACAGTATATGGCCTTGGAGTGGCGGCTATCGTCCGTCGATGGAAACACTGATGCAACAATATCCCCAGATAAAGTCTGGAACAGTTATCTCTGCTGTCGACCTGATCCGAGGCATTGGCCATTATGCCGGTCTGAAGATTGTGGAAGTTCCAGGAGCCACAGGTCTTGCCAATACCAACTATGAAGGCAAGGCTCAGGCTGCTATCGATGCCTTGAAGCATGACGACTTTGTGTTCGTTCATGTGGAAGCAAGCGACGAGGCAGGACACGACGGTGACTTGGAACTCAAGATTAAGACTATTGAGTATCTGGACCAGCGGCTTATCGCCCCTATATATAATAAGGTGTCGACTTGGGATGAGCCTGTCTGCATGGCAGTACTTCCAGATCATCTGACTCCCGTAGAGCAGCGTATCCACGTCGGACAGCCAGTGCCGTTCCTGATTTGGTATCGTGGTATTGAACCTGACGGCGTCCAACAATACGATGAAGTCAGTTGTGTATCTGGTGCATACGGCCTGCTTCAGCTCAATGAGTTCATGAAAGAATTCATGAAGCTACAATGTAAAAAATAGACAATTAAACAATTTAAAAATAGAATTTTTACATTATTACATTTTTAAATTATTAAATTTTGAAATATGAAGTACTATAGTACGAATAATCAAGCTCCTGTCGCCGATCTTCACAAAGCGGTTGTCAAGGGGTTGGCAGAAGACCGAGGTCTGTACATGCCGGAGAGAATCCAAAAATTACCGAAGGAGTTCTTCGACAACATTCAGGATATGACCTTTCAGGAGATTGCCTACAACGTAGCGAGTGCATTCTTTGGTGAAGATGTGGATCTCGATGCGCTGAAGGATATCGTATATGACACGCTTTCTTTCGACTGCCCAGTCGTCAATGTCAAGGAGAATATCTATACGCTTGAACTCTTTCACGGCCCTACCCTCGCCTTCAAGGATGTAGGGGCGAGATTCATGGCCCGGCTCCTACAGTATTTCATCCGTCAAGAGAATAGCCAAAAGGAAGTAAACGTGCTGGTGGCTACCTCGGGTGATACAGGATCGGCTGTTGCCAACGGCTTCCTGGGTGTTGAGGGTATTCATGTATATGTACTCTATCCGAAGGGAAAGGTCAGCCCTATTCAGGAGTGCCAGTTTACAACACTTGGCAAGAACATTACAGCCATCGAGGTGGACGGCGTATTTGATGACTGCCAGGCATTGGTAAAGAATGCTTTTATGGACGAAGAACTGAACCAGCACATGAAGCTGACTTCTGCCAATAGCATCAATGTGGCCCGTTTCCTGCCACAAGCCTTCTACTACTTCAATGCCTACGCCAGGATGAAGGAAAATTTAAAAATTAAACAATGTAACAATGTAAAAACTGATGAGCCAGGCATCGTGATGTGCGTACCTTCAGGTAACTTCGGAAACATCTGTGCAGCACTCTTTGGACATGAGATGGGACTGCCTGTCAAACGATTCATCGCAGCGAACAATGCCAACGACATCTTCTTCAAGTATCTGCAGACTGGCAAGTACGAGCCCAAGCCATCTAAACAAACGCTGGCCAATGCAATGGACGTTGGTGATCCATCGAACTTTGCACGTATATACGATCTCTATGGTAAGTCTCATGAGAGGATTACAGCATTGATCAGCGGTGCCACTTATAGTGACGACCTGATCCGTGAGACCATGCGCCAGTGCTACCGTGAGACAGGATATATCCTTGATCCTCATGGTGCCTGTGGCTATCAAGCACTTGTGGAGGGCCTACAGGAAGATGAGGTCGGTGTGTTCTGTGAGACTGCCCATCCGGCTAAGTTCAAGGAGAAGGTGGATGAAATCTTAAGTATCGATGTGGAGATTCCTGATCGTCTGGCTGCCTTCATGAAGGGCGAGAAACAAAGTGTCCCTATGACCAAGGACTTCAAGGATTTCAAGAGCTATCTGATGAACAGATAATGGATCCCCACCAATCAATCGGTGGGGTTCTTTTTTAGAGGGAATCGATGTTACCTGCGTAAAAGTCGGTAGCATTTCTCTCATCGTCAGTCATGTCCACCTTGGGATGAATGTCTATCGGTTCCAGATTGACTCCGAATCTGTTCAGGTTCTGATTCGTGTAAGTCATTTGTGCCCCAAAAAGACAGATGGTCCAGGATATCTGTACCCACAGCATGAAAAGCGGCAACGCAGCAAATGAACCGTAGATGGCATTATAGCCTGTGACCCAGATCTGAGAGTGAATATAGAATATCTGCAGGAGTTGCATCGCAATACCAGCCAGGATACCTGGAACAACGGCGCACGATAAACGTACTCTCGTATTAGGCATATAGACATAAAGTCCAATGAAAAGTAAGGATAACAATAAATAAGGTGATAGGTCCAGCAGAAAATGCACAGCCGACCCCAACAGCCTGAAATCGTCCATCTGGTCAGCGATGGTAGCCATGAAAATAGAAAGACCCATGGAGACGACAATGATGATTGGAAACAAGAAGAACATGGCCAGATAGTTGGTAAAAGAACGTATCAACGGCCGGGAATTGCTGACCTGCCAAATCTGATTGAATGTCTCTTCCACATTGTTGACCAGCATCAGAACAGTATAGAGCATGAATATCAGACCAATCCCCAGGAAAATGCCGCTCTTGGTATGTACAAGGTAGCTGTTGACAAAGCCGATAATCACCTCTGCCACCTGTGGCTGAGTAGACAGAGCCTCGCGGAACCATATTTCGATATACTTGCTGTAACCAAATCCCCGGGCTATGGCAAAGACCACAGCCAGGATGGGAACAATGGCAAGAAGAGTGGAATAGGTCAAAGCCGCAGCCTGAGTCATCACCCGTTTCGCAGTAAAGAAACGGATGGTAAGATACAACTTACGATAGGCCTGGCTAAAAACTCTTTTCATATATCTTTACGCTCGTCACATTTTCAATCAAAAAGAAAGCACTGCCCCTATAAGCCGGGTTCTGTACCAAATATGGTGTCTGTCATTTATCTAGTCCATGAGTCACCCCATGGCTCAAGCATTCTACCCTCCATCGTTTACTCGGACGGGTAACCCTCAGACGATGGTATACATGAACTTGCAGCCTCCAGCCGGCACAGCCCGATGATCACCCATCGGCTGGTGGTCTCTTACACCACCTTCTCACCCTTACCCTACTCACAGGAAGCAGGGCGGTTGTTTTCTTCTGCCGTCACCTACTGTCACCAATAGCTTCTACTTTCAGAAGTGGAGCACCCTATGCTGCCCGGACTTTCCTCTCGTGCAAGAATAGCACCAGCGACAGACCGTGACAGTGCTTTCAGAGTGCAAAGATACAGTAATTCGTGCAAAAAACAAAACAAATCGGCTGAAAATATCATTCTGATTAAAATATGGCAATTAAAGTATGTCGGATTTCTTAATTTTGTCAGTTCTTTAAGATTTAAACTGTTAAACGCAAATGCTCGTTAAGCGTATATGCGGAATTGTTAAATGTGGACAAATATTTACGACATTTTGTCAGTATACCAAAAAATGCACTTATTTTTGCACCCGAAAACTCCGAGTGAAGAAACGCAACCCTTGTGTTGCATAAGTTTGACTTAAATACATAAACAAAATGACTGAAAATATGAAAAAAATCGTAAATGTAGCAACTCCAGCTGTATGCGCAGTTGCTTTGGTTCTTTCAGTAGTAGCTTTCACAAAGACCAACGCTGCTACTGCATCTGCTCCCACTCCGGTTGTCGCTTCTGCTCCTGCAGGCCAGCCTGTTGATTTAACTTATGCAGCAGAGAAGGCTCTGCCATCAGTAGTCTACATCAAGTCGGTACAGAACTCAAAAGTGCAGACAGTAGAATACAGTGATCCGTTTGAGGACTTCTTCTCAGATCCCTTTGGTGGTTTCTTCGGGCGCGGACAGGGCAATAATGGCCAGAAACGCCAGCGTCAGGTACAGACACCTAAGCGTGCAGCTGCAGGTTCTGGAGTCATCATCTCTACCGATGGCTATATCGTGACCAACAACCACGTTGTGGACGGTGCTGACGAACTCACCGTAAGTCTTAATGACAACAAGGAATATTCTGCCCGTATCATCGGAGCCGACAAGACCACTGATCTTGCCCTGATTAAGATCGATGCCAAGAACCTGCCTGCCATCATTATTGCCAATAGCGACGATGTGCGTGTAGGTGAATGGGTACTTGCCGTTGGTAATCCGCTGGGACTGAACAATACGGTTACAGCTGGTGTGATTTCTGCCAAAGCCCGTACCCTCGGAGCTAACGGTGTAGAGAGTTTCATCCAGACCGATGCTGCCATCAACCAAGGCAACTCTGGTGGTGCTTTGGTCAATACCCGTGGTGAACTTGTTGGTATCAACGCCATGCTGGCATCGCCCACTGGCTCGAATATCGGCTATGGATTCGCTATTCCAACCTCTATCATGAATAAGGTGGTTGAAGACCTGAAACAATATGGTAACGTTCAACGTGCCATGATTGGTATTCAAGGTACTGATGTGAAGAATTACGTCGATGCTGAGAAAGATAAAGACAAGGAAGTAGATCTAGGTACAATGGAAGGTATCTATGTCGCCAAGGTCGTTGAAGACGGCGCAGCTGAGGCTGCTGGTCTGAAAGAGGGTGATGTCATTACTGCCGTTGACGGTCAGAAGGTCACTAAGTTCGGCGAACTTCAGGGAATACTTGCAAAGAAACGTCCAGGCGACAAGGTCTCTCTGACCTATCTGCGCGATAAGAAAAGTCACACCATTACAGTCACGTTGAAGAACGAACAGGGCAACACCAAGGTGGTAAAGAATGCCGATACCGATGTGTTGGGTGCTGACTTCCGTCCGATTACTGAAGCCCAAAAGAAACAGCTGGAAATCAGCTATGGCCTGGAGGTCATCAAAGTAAACGGTGGTAAGATGAAGGATGCAGGTGTGCCCAAGGGCTTCATCATTCAGCGCGTTAACGATGAGCCGATGAAAACCTTCGACGATTTACAGAATGCCGTGAAGGAAGCCAACAATTCGAAGGATCAGATGCTTGTGATTCGAGGCATCTTCCCAACTGGAAAGAAGGGCGGATTTGTAGTCTATCTGCAGAACGATTAAGCCAAAACACACAAAAATAGACCACGAATGTAAAAATTCGTGGCTTTTTTTTGGTCGTTTCAGGAAAATGCCTTACTTTTGCAGAACGGCTTAAAACATATACCACGATGAGACAACTAAAGATTACTAAATCTATAACCAACCGAGAGAGTGCCGCCCTTGAGAAATATCTACAAGAGATAGGCAAGGAGGAGATGATTTCGGCTGAGGAAGAGGTTGAACTCGCACAGCGTATACGCAAAGGTGACAAAAAGGCACTTGAGCGGCTGACGAGGGCTAATCTCAGATTTGTGGTAAGTGTAGCCAAGCAGTATCAGAACCAGGGACTGTCGCTTCCTGACTTGATTAATGAGGGTAACCTCGGGCTGCTGAAAGCAGCAGAGCGTTTTGATGAGACACGTGGTTTCAAGTTCATCTCCTACGCCGTATGGTGGATTCGTCAGAGTATCTTACAGGCCATTTCTGAACAGAGTCGTATCGTACGCCTGCCCCTTAATCAGGTCGGTTCAGTCAATAAGATTAACCGTGAGATCAACCGGTTCGAGCAGGAGAATGAGCGTAAGCCCTCTCTGGAGGAGATAGCTGAGAAGATTGATCTGCCTGAGGAAAAAATCGACGAGGCGATGAATATCAACGGTCATCATATCTCCGTGGATGCCCCGTTCGTAGATGGTGAAGACAATAGTCTGCTTGATGTCATGCCCAATGATAATTCGCCTATGGCAGACACCACATTGGTAGCAGAGTCGTTGAAGGCAGAAATTCAGAATGCTCTGACCGTACTCAATGAACGTGAACGAAATGTTATCGAAGCCTCCTATGGCATCAACCAACAAGAGCTGACACTCGAGGAGATTGGTGAAAAGTACGGACTGACCCGTGAACGTGTGCGTCAGATCAAGGAAAAAGCCATCCGTAAACTCAGGGGCTGTACAAAAAATAAAATATTAAAGACATATTTAGGATAAATGAAATTATTTAGGAACATAACACTTGCCGTCATTCTGATGGTAGCTGGCTGCCAGACGGCAAATGCCCAGTACATTCAACTTCCGAAAGCATACATGTTCGGTTTTGTTGCTTCATTCAATGATTCAACGGTCTATTTCACAGATATTCAGGAATTAGATAGTATATATTTTACCAAGAAGAAGAAACTTCTTGTCGCAAAAGGCAGCTATTCCTTTCAACTCCGTGATTTTTTTACTCAGAAAAGGAATCTTCCCAACCGTACGTGTATCGTCGTTTGTTCGCCAAAAAAGAAGACTGTAGAGAAAAAATATGCCAAGATGAAGAAGAAATATATCACAAAAGACGGAAAATATGATGTCAGATATCTACCTGATGATGATTTTCACTTTATGAAAGTTGATGTAGAATAAAATGATGCTCCCTGCCAATTGGCGGGGAGCATCGTTATTTGATAATACTCCAACAATCAGTCAAGACCGAAAAGAAGCTTCAGTCCGCCGTCAACGCCAGAGAAGCCCATAAAGGCAAGACTCAGCAGACCTGCTGAGAGCATCACGATGGCCATGCCCTGCATCCCTCTTGGGATCTTTACCAATTCCAGCTGTTCACGCATACCGGCAAAGACAGTCAGTGCCAGTCCGAAGCCGATAGCCGTTGAGAAGGCGTAGACTACGCTCTGCAACAAGTTGAAATCCTTTTGGATACAGAGAATAGCCACACCCAGAACGGCACAGTTGGTCGTGATGAGCGGCAGGAAGATGCCGAGTGCCTGGTAAAGGGCTGGCGATACCTTCTTCAGGATAATCTCCACCATCTGTACCAACGAGGCAATCACGAGGATGAACACGATTGTTTGGAGATATTGCAGGCCAAAGGCATCTAATACATATTTCTGTACCAGCCATGTGACGATGGTAGCAAGCGTCAGTACAAAGGCGACGGCTGCTGACATACCCAACGATGTATCAATCTTCTTTGATACGCCAAGAAACGGACATATCCCGAGGAACTGTGACAACACGATGTTGTTCACAAAGATGGCGCTAATGAAAATAAGTATATATTCCATAATTTATGCGTTTCTGAGTTTATTGACTATCGCGATAAGAAAACCAAGGGTGATGAACGCACCCGGAGGAAGCACGAAAAGAAGAATGTTATATGTCTCTGGCAGCAACGTGAATCCGAAAATAGATCCAGAGCCAAATATCTCACGACAGAGACCTAACAGTGTCAGTCCGAGTGTAAAACCAAGACCGATTCCAACACCGTCGAACAGTGAGGCTACGGGCGAGTTCTTGGCTGCGAAGGCCTCTGCACGTCCGAGTATAATACAGTTAACCACAATAAGCGGAATAAAAAGTCCAAGCTCTTTATCGACATCGGGCAGGAAAGCCTTGATAACCAATTGCAGAATCGTGACGAAAGCTGCAATTACGACGATAAACACTGGAATGCGTACCTTATCAGGGGTGACACTTTTTATACACGAGATAACGACATTGGTACAAATCAGTACGGCCATCGTGGCGAGACCCATATAGAGACCGCCATTTGCGCTGGTGGTAGTGGCCAATGTAGGACACATACCTAGCATCAGGACGAACGTGGGGTTCTCCTTTACGATGCCATTCTTAATGATATTGATGTAATTCATTCCTTATCCTCCTTGACAATTTGTGAGGCGCCCGTCTGTGCATCAACAGAAGGGGTCGCCTTGAAAGCGTTATATGCATTGTTCACAGCGAGCAGAAAGGCACGCGAGGTGATAGTAGAGGCCGTGATGGCATCTATCTGACCACCGTCCTTCGATACAGTGAGAGGTTCTTTCGGGTCTTTGCCGATGATATCGCCCTTCTGCCCCTTCTTGAACCATGTGTCTGCCTTGGCACCAAGTCCCGGTGTCTCAGTATGATCGAGCAGGGCATAGCCGAGGATCTTGCCCTCAGGATCGAAACCTACGATGATACGCAGTTCGCCACCAAAACCGTTAGTCGTGCTGACAACAGCGGCTCCCAGATCCTGCTTTTTAGCATTCTGGGTGTGCAGGATGATATAAGTGAGTTCCTTACCTTTTGCATCGTTCTGACGAACGGTATCAACCTTGGCTATTACGGCATCATCAGCGCACATCACAACCTTTATGCCATTATTGAGCGTCTTGCTCTTCTGGGCTGCAATAGGTCCTTCTGTCAGGTGGTTCACATATGCAAGGATACCACCCATGATAACTGCCACTCCAGTAAGTGCCAGCACCATATTCAATAATGATGATTCGAGTTTCTTCATATCTCAGGTCCTCCTCATTTTTTGGCTGGCACTTCACCGAAGCGCTTGGGTTTCACATAATTATTGATAAGAGGCGTGAATGCATTCATGATCAGAATAGCGAACGACATTCCCTCAGGATAAGCACCCCAGTTACGGATGACTACAGTCAGGAATCCTATGGCAACACCATATATCAGTTGTCCATTGGGTGTCATCGGACTCGTCACATAGTCCGTGGCCATGAAGATGGCACCAAGCATCAGACCTCCGGAGAGGAGTACTGTGACTGGATCGGCATAAACAGGATTAGCTAAATGGAGCAGGCCTGCAAAGACGAAAACCGTACCTAAGATTGATACAGGTATGTGCCAGGTGATGATCTTCTTCCATAGCATATAGGCCAAGCCCAGCAGAAGGGCCACTGCACAGACCTCGCCCAGAGCTCCTGCGCCTTCGGGATGATTACCGATAAAGAGACTCAGTGAGTCGGGCAGCTGGTCAAGCACTGTAACATCGCCGCTCTTGATGGCTTCCTTCATGATAGAAAGAGGTGTAGCGCCTGTCTCTGCATCGAGATAACTCCCAAGCTGTCCTACTTTCGGCCAGGTAGTCATCTGTGCAGGGAAAGCCACAAGCAGGGCGGCACGACCTACAAGTGCAGGGTTAAAAAGGTTATTGCCGAGACCTCCGAACGTCATTTTGGCCACACCGATGGCGAAGAGTGCACCGATGATAATAATCCAGACAGGCAGGTTTGACGGAAGGTTAAAGGCAAGGAGCAGTCCCGTAAGGACAGCAGAGCCGTCAAGAATAGTGAGACGATCCTGTTTCAGAATATATTTGCTAATAGCCCACTCAAAGAAGACGCAGGCAGCCACACTCGTTGCTGTTACAACAACCGAGCCCAAGCCGAAGAAGTAGAACGAAACGAGTAGTGCGGGCATCAAGGCGATAATCACACCATACATGTTACGCTCCACTGAGTCGGTGCCGTGGGCATGTGGCGATAATGATACAATTAATTTTCCCATATCATTTTTTCATTATTTCAATCTTTTATTTTTTTGCAGCTCTGCTGCGAATAATTCCCATCACTGTCGTCTTGCCCAGACGGATATTGTCGAGCAACGGACGGTGGGCAGGACAGGTGAACTGGCATGAGCCACACTCGATACAGCTGACGATGTCCTCATGTTCGGCACGCTCCCAGTTGTGAATCTCAGAGAGTTTGGCGAGCAGATAGGGTTCCAGTCCCATCGGACAGGCACTTACACATTTAGCACAGCGGATACAAGGCTGTGGCTCCTTGCGACGGGCCTCGTCATCAGAAATGATAGTCACAGAGTTGGTTCCCTTACAGATAGGTACTTCGACTGATGTCAGTGCCTTTCCCATCATCGGACCGCCAGCCAGCAACTTGTTATCGCTTTCTGGCATGCCACCACAGGCATCGATAAGATCTTTCATCGGAGTTCCCATACGGACAAGGAAATTGCCTGGATGAGCAAGTTTCTTTCCTGTCACTGTTGTATAACGCTCAAAGAGGGGCTTGTGTTTCATTACAGCCTCGTAGACGGCAAAGGCCGTACCAACGTTCTGAACAATAGCTCCCACATTCACGGGGATAGCAGGAGGTGCAGGGACCTGACGGCGGATGACAGCATCCACGAGTTGTTTCTCACCACCTTGCGGATAGCGCTGTTTCAGGGGAACGACCTCAACTTTATATTTCGAGTCGTCATACATCTCTGCGCACTTCTTCGTGAGCAGTTCGATGGCAGCGGGCTTATTGGTCTCAATTCCAATATAACCTGTGGTAACCTTAGCACCAATCATCAATAATTCCAAACCGACAAGGATCTCGTCGGCATGCTCCATCATCAGTCGGAAGTCTGCTGTAATGTAAGGCTCACACTCTACAGCATTGATAATCACACACTCTGCCTTTGCCGTCGGAGGAGGCGTGAGTTTGATGAAGGTTGGGAAACAGGCACCGCCCATACCAACGACACCTGCGTTCTTGATGCGATTGACAATCTCCTCAGGAGTGAGTTCAGGATGAGCCTTCACGGTCTCGAGCTTGTCTGAACGGTCGATTGACTCTTCCCATTCGTCGCCTTCCACATTAATAATGATCACTGGCTTGCGATAGCCGGTGGCATCAATGGCAGTGTCAACTTTGAATACGGTGCCACTGACAGATGAGAAAATCGGGGCAGAAACGAATCCGCCAGCCTCGGCAATCATCGTGCCAACCTTCACCTTGTCGCCTTTCTGTACGACGGGCTTTGCTGGTGCTCCAATGTGTTGGGAGAGCGGGAAAATGGCCTGTTTCGGCAGTGCTGCCACTTTTGTCGGAACCTCGTGGGTCAGTTTGTTCTCTTCAGGGTGGATACCACCTATACTAAAAGTTCTTGCATTCATGCTTGGGCCTCCTTTCCTTCATTTGCGGGTTTAGCTATAGACTCCTTCGGTGTCGCTGGCTTAGGGACGGCTGGCTTTGGTGTCGGAGCCGGTGTTGGGAAATTGACATCGACTATAACATGCTTCGGGCATACGGTGACGCACTTGCGACACAGACGACACTTCTCATAGTTGATGTAAGCCAGATTGTTCTCTATGGTAATGGCACCGAAATTACACTCTTTCTCACACTTTCCACATCCGATACAACTGACGGAACAGGCCTTCATGGCCACAGCGCCCTTGTCTTTGTTGACGCAAGAAACAAACACTCTCCTACCCTTCGGACCCTTCTTGCGGAGTTCGATAATGCTACGAGGACAAGCCTTCACACAGGCACCACATGAAGTACATTTTTCTTCGTCTACCTCTGGGATACCTGTCTCCGGGTTCACATGGATGGCATTAAACTGACAGGCAGCCACACAGTCGCCACAGCCAAGGCAACCAAAGCCACAGGCAGTCTCACCGGCACCACAGGCATGCATGGCAGAACAAGTACGTAAACCTGCATACTCGGCAATACGAGGACGATTCTCGCACGTACCATTACATCTCACAACGGCCACCATCGGCTCGGAATTTGCAATCGCCATTCCCAGCAAATCTGCTACTTTCCCCATCGTCTCAGCACCGCCTACAGGACATAGTAATCCATCAAGGCTTCCGGCATCTGCACCTTTTACCAGCGCTTCAGCCATACCGCCACATCCTGGGAATCCGCATCCACCGCAGTTGGCACCTGGCAGCTGCTCACTGACTTGTGCTATACGGGGATCCTCATAGACAGCAAATTTCTTGGAGGCTGCAAACAGCACTACTGCTGCTATTAAGCCGATAGCTCCCAAGACGATTACTGCAATCAAGATGAAATTCATAAATCTTAAATTTGTTTTAGTTGTTATTTATTGTTTCTATTGAAAATGCCAGTTGCTGCTGAATCTTTTTCCGGCAGAGCCAGATAATAAAATAATAGGGTATCAGGGCCAAGAGACCTGACAAGGCTGCAAATCCCTCGTTGCCTGTCAACTGCAAGACAAACAGAAGGGCGCCAACCAAAATCAGAAGGGGAATGCCAAAGCCGAGCAGTAGAGACCGGTTTGCAACGTCGCGCGAAGCAATGACCATCACGTCATCGCCTACCTTCAGGCGGGAGGTGTCACTCATGTTTAGCACATCGACAATCTTCTCTTTCGATTCCGATGCATGACAATGTGAAGCCACCTTACAGCCGGCACAAGCTGATGTCTGAAGTATGCGAACTTTCACACATTCATCAGAGATGGATTCGACAATACCTGAATGACTTATCTTAGCACCCATGAGTTCTTAAATCTGTAGTTGCTGCAAAGGTACAAAAAAAATGAGAATAATAAAACATTAATTAAGCAATATTTGAAAAAAAAATCGTAATCGTTTGCAATTACAAAAGATTTTTTATACTTTTGCACCATAAAACAAATAGAAGATGAAAACCAGTGAACAAACTCTTCAGCAGGTTGAGCGGGCTGTCAGGAGAATAACTGAGAAGTTCCCTGTGGCTGAAGAAGCCTCTCAGATGACTGACATCCATATCCGAGTCTCTCAGGATACGGGTGAGGTGATGGCTTTTAATGACAATGAAGAAGAGTTGATGCGATGTGTCGTTGAACAGTGGATTGAGAACACAGATGAAGACTTCTATGAACAGGTCACATCTATCTTCCGCAAGACCATCGGAAAGATGAAGAACATGGTGGAAAACATGTCGATACTCAAACCGTTCTCCTTTGTTCTAGAGGATGATGACAAGGAGACTATTGCCGAACTATACCTTGTTGATGACGATACCGTCATCATCGATCCTGACCTAATGGAAGGACTTGACAAGGACTTAGATGACTTTCTTGAGACGCTGTTGAAAGACTAATCCTTTTTACTCTTTTGTAATTCAAACTTTCTTCCGGGACTTAGACAGTAGATTTCTTCTGTCTCAGTCTTATTGGATGTCTTAGAGAAGTCTAACAAGTGAATCTCGTAATCGCTAGTGATAGAGAAGTACTGGATGAACTCCTCTGGATTGATGTCGAATTGGTCTTCCTCGTCTTCAAGTGCATAAAGACAGAGTTTGTCAACAGGCATGTATTCATCGTCGAGAGAATAGATCCACAAAGAATATTTGTCTTTGTCCTTGGGAGACTCGTCAGCTGCAAGAAGTACCATCCTTGCCCCCAGGCTTTCTGGCAGGGAAATAGCCTTTGGATTCCGGCCTTCCAGATTCAGGTAGGTAACGATCTCGTGTGGAACAGGACGGAAGTCTGGAAGATATTTCACATACTCCTCTGTATAAGTGATGGGCAAGGGTTGGACGTTCAGACTGTCATAGAACATCTTCAAAGGATTGTCCGAATCCTCAAGACGAATGCCTTGTGCCTCTAACTTCTCCTTCACTTCCAGAGCCTTGACGCTGTCGAGTTTCTGCTGCAAGACTTCTGGTGGCATCTTGTTCCGGCCCCCACACGCAGAGAGCAAGACAACGACAACTACAAATAACACCTCCTTTTTCATAATCCTACAGTTTTATCTTTTTCTTCACCAGTTTGCTCTCATTCTGCACACGGTCAAGGGCTGTCACAACATAAACCCACTTGGTCTTCCCGTCTGAATATGGGAGCTTATAATAAGTCTGAGAGGTAATAGCACAGATTTTAGATGAGTCGTCAATGTTGATCTTCTCACCATTGGAAAAACGATAAACAACGTATTTGGAAGCTTCGTCTTTCCAACCTTTTCCCTTGGGTGCCGTCCAGAAGAGCATATAACCGTCGGCTGTCCATACCGGCTTTAGCTTAGTGACTTTATTCGGAGCTTTGCCGTCTATGAAGGGCATTTCGGGCTGTAAAGCGGGATATTTCCAGTAGACCTGACGGAGTGACGAACCGTAGTTTCCTACATTATCAACGGCAGCCTTGGCATACCACAATACAGTACCCTTCACAGAAGGCAACTCACGGTGAAGTGCCATTTTGGCTGCCAACTGGTGTTTGTTGGGGTTCTTGGGGTCAGGATACTTGACAGTACGCTCAACATCTTCACCAATGATAAGCGGACGTGCCCCTGCGTTCTGGCTCCACCATCTAATCAATGTGTCGTAATCTGCGGCTTTATTACCAATCTCCCAGTATATCTGCGGTACACAATAGTCAAGCCAGCCATTATTCACCCACAATAGGACATCTGCATAGAGGTCATCGTAATTCTGAAGCCCGTTGGTGTTACTGCCCATCGCAGAACTTCTCTTGTTACGGTAGATGCCGAAAGGCGAGATACCTACCTTCACCCAGGGCTTTGTCTCATGGACTGTCTTATAGAATTGTTCAATAAATAGATTCACATTGTATCTGCGCCAGTCGTTTTGGTTCTTAATGCCATTGCCATGTTCATAAAACAATTCATCGTCGGGAATGCTTTCTCCTTTCACGGGATAAGGATAGAAATAGTCATCCATATGGATGCCGTCGACATCATAGCGACTCACGATGTCTCTAGCCACTTCACAAATGTAGTCTCTGTTCTCAGGAATGCCGGGATTCAGGATGAACAGCCCGTCGTAGGCAAAGCAATTCATCGGCTTCCTCACTGCGATATGATTGGAAGCCAGCTGCCTGGTGGTCTTCGTCTTGGCTCGATAGGGATTGATCCATGCGTGAAGTTCCATTCCGCGCTTATGGCACTCGTTGATCATCCACTTTAGTGGATCCCAGTACGGACTAGGGGCTACGCCCTGCGTTCCAGTCAGGAAACGGCTCCAAGGCTCAATTTTACTGGCATAGAGGGCATCACATTCCGGACGTACCTGAAAAATAATCACATTGACACCGTCTTTTTGTAACTCATCGAGCTGGTAGGTCAGCGTTTGCTGCATCTTCTGTGTTCCCATACCCTGGAACTGGCCGTTGACACACTGTATCCATGCACCACGCATTTCTCTCTTCTGGGCTCCTGCCGCTATGGTCAGCAATAGCACCATCATTGTTAAAAGTATTTTTTTCATTGTCTGGGTAATATCATTCGAATAAAATAATCTTGTTCCGTCTCGCTTCCTCCAGCGACAGCAACTGGTTCTGCTCTTCCTGATAGCTCTCCCTCAGATGCTGATATTTGTCTGCAAGTTCCTGCTCCACTAGCTTTTCTTCATTCATCAGTCTTGCTGCTACAAGCGCATTCTGCGAAGCATCTTTCAACCATACGACAGCCCCCTCGTATACTGGGGCAATCTTCAAGGCTACATGCAGTTCACTGGTCGTAGCTCCACCGATCATGATCGGAATATTGAGACCTGCATTCCGTAATTCCGTGGCCACATTGACCATTTCCTCCAAACTGGGCGTGATCAGTCCGCTAAGGCCTATAATATCCACTTGTTCCTCCTTGGCTTTCCTGACTATCTGTTCTGCAGGCACCATCACGCCCATATCGATGATTTCGTAGTTGTTACATGCCATGACCACTCCGACGATATTCTTGCCTATATCATGGACATCTCCCTTCACAGTGGCCAGCAGCACCTTTCCTGCACGCTTGTTACCTGTCGTTTTCTCGGCTTCGATATAGGGTTGGAGAATGCCGACTGCATGTTTCATAGTACGGGCAGTCTTCACTACCTGAGGCAGAAACATCTTTCCTTCTCCAAAGAGTTGTCCGACAGTATTCATGCCAGCCATCAGCGGACCTTCGATAATATTCACCGCATGTGGATATTTCTTCAGTGCCTCTTCCAGATCTGCTTCAAGATAATCGCCGATACCCTTAATGAGAGCCTGCGACAACCTTTCCTCCACACTAAGCGTGGAAGAACGTTCCTCAATCGCAGCAGTATTTACACAACAGGAACCGTCCCTATTGTGTAATTCTATCTGGTTGGCTAGCTCTATCAGCCGCTCTGAGGCATCTTTCCTGCGATTCAGGATAACATCTTCCAAGATATCAAGTTGTTCTTTAGGAATATCGTTGTATGTAACTTTTGTTGAAGGATTTACGATTCCGAAATCCATTCCTTTCTGAATGGCATGATAGAGGAACACGGCATGCATCGCCTCACGGATATAGTTATTGCCTCGGAATGAGAAGCTCAGATTACTTACGCCTCCGCTGATATGTGCGCCAGGCAAGTTGTTCATGATCCATTCAGTGGCTAGGATGAAGTCTGCAGCATAACTGTCGTGTTCTTCCATGCCAGTGGAAACTGCCAGTATGTTGGGATCAAAGATAATATCCAATGGGTTCATGCCTGCCTTCTCCACCAGGAGACGGTAGGCTCTTTCGGCAATCTCGATTCTCCGGTCAAAGCTGGTGGCCTGTCCTTTCTCATCGAAACACATCACAACAACGGCTGCTCCATAACGCATCACATCTCTCGCATGCTCAAGGAACACTTTCTCCCCTTCTTTAAGTGAAATCGAGTTGACAACCGATTTTCCCTGTACACATTTCAGACCAGCCTTGATTACTTCCCAGTCCGAAGAGTCGATCATCACAGGCACACGGGCAATATCGGGCTCAGCAGCAATCATATTGAGGAAGTTTGTCATCTCAGCCTTTGTGTCGAGCAGGCCGTCGTCCATATTAATGTCAATCATAAGGGCACCGTCTTCCACCTGTTTGCGGGCAATGCCAATAGCCTCGTCATAGTTCTTCTCCTTGATGAGTCGCAAGAATTTTCGCGAACCTGCTACATTACAGCGTTCGCCGACATTTACGAAGTTTGATGACTGCTGGTTTTCTGTCCGTCTGCGCACTTCAAGCAGTTCTAGGCCGCTAAGCCATAATGCCTGAGGCTTGGGTGCAGGTTTGTGGGGCTGTTTGCCTTCTACCAGCGAGCCATAGGCGGCAATGAATGACTCATCAGTACCACAACAGCCGCCGATAATGTTCACCAGTCCTTCGTCGACTAGTTCGCCCATCTTCGGTGCCATGCTCTCAGCCGTCTCGTCATAGAGCCCCATTGAATTGGGAAGTCCTGCATTGGGATGGGCACTAATATAATAAGGTGCCTTTCTGGCCAGTTCACGGAGATAGGGCTTCATCTGCGTGGCTCCGAAAGAGCAGTTCAGTCCGACAGAGAAGATGGGATAGGTGCTAATGCTGGCCAGGAAAGCATCAAGAGTCTGGCCACTGAGTGTCCGCCCGGCCAGGTCACTGATGGTTACTGAGAGCATAATGGGCAAATCACAGTTTCTCCATTCCATAACCCGCATGGCAGCGTCGATGGCCACCTTGGCATTCAGCGTGTCAAAGATTGTCTCAATGAGCAACAGGTCTGCCCCACCCTCGATGAGACCGTGAATCTGTTCTTCGTAGGCTGCCAGCAGTTCGTCGTAAGTCAGGTCTCTCGCTGCGGGGTTACTGACATCTGGTGACATGGAGCATGTCTTGTTGGTGGGACCTATTGACCCAGCCACGAAACGTGGCTTTTCAGCAGTGCTGAATTCGTCGGCCACCTGCCTGGCCAATCTTGCGCTCTCAATAGCCATCTCCTTTGCAACGGTTTCCAGATGGTAGTCTGCCTGTGAGATGCGCTGGCTGCTGAATGTGTTGGTCGAGATGATGTCAGCCCCAGCCTCCAAGTATTTCCGATGAATGTCTGCAATCACGTCTGGACGGGTCAACGACAGGATATCGTTATTACCCTTCAATTGTCCGGTCACATCGCTGAACCGATCACCGCGGAAGTCCTGCTCTGTCAGGCCATAGGTCTGGATTTTGGTGCCCATCGCCCCGTCGAGGATGAGTATTCTCTTTTTAATGATATCGTTGAGCCTTGTCATGTCGTCACTTATAAACTTTCATTGCTCTGTCAATCTCACGTTTGTCTTCCTTTTCCTTCAGGGTCTGACGCTTGTCATACTCCTTCTTACCCTTACAGAGAGCAATGTCCATTTTTGCACGCCCCTTGTTGTCGATGAATACCAGCAGCGGCACAATGGTATAGCCCGTCTGTTTCGTGGCACTGGCCAGTTGTCGTATTTCCTTCCTCGTCAGAAGAAGCTTCCGGTCGCGCTTCATCTCGTGATTGTTGTAAGAGCCATAGAAATAGGGACTGACACTCATGCCCTTTACCCATAGTTCGCCGTTAATTACGACACAATAGGTGTCGACCAGACTAGCCTTTCCCAGACGAATGGACTTGATTTCCGTTCCTGTAAGGACGATGCCGGCGGTGAAAGTCTCGATGAAGAAATACTCGAACGAGGCTTTCTTGTTACGTATCTGTATAGGACTCTTTTTCCTAACCTGTTCTTGTTCCTTATTCATTGGATGGTCGCAAAATTTTCTATATGGTCATCGATGTAGTGAGCAATGTCTTCTGTCCATTCCTCTTCATGCTCGATGAACTGGTCGTCAAGGTCGTCGAAATCGGGAAATTGCTCAAAAAGAGCCATGAACTCCTCTTGGTTACAGTCTTTCTCTATCTCCCCACGGTGCTTCAGCCAAAGTGTATGGGCGTCATAGATCAGTTTTGACAGACCTCGCATTTCCCACTGCCTCAAAGCCTTGGCAAAGGGATTCTTGAAGATGAAGGGGCCGTATCCGTTATGGATCAGCTGGACGAATCCGCCATCCATCAACTCCTCATGTAGGATCTCCCACGACAGGAGCGTTATCTGGTCTGCATTCAGATCACCCAAGTTATCAGCCGTCAGGTCGCCTCCAATGGCATTGTGGATAGCTGTTGTAAACACACCGATAAAGGCATCCATACCTTCCATAGCAGCCTGTTGCAGGTCTGTATCTTTGACTATTACTACTTTCATGTCGTTCATCATTTCAGTTCATAAACTCCCGTCGGCAACTGTCGGCGTAGCACGTCAACCTCCAGGTCTTTCCCAGGTACGATGCCATAGCTTCTCAGGATAGTCTCCACTGTCTTACGCGCCAGTTCGGGATGGTTGTTCTCCTCACTCAGATGACAGAGCCACACGTGCTTGAGTTTCTCCGACATATTCTCTGCCAGTGCCTCGCCGCAAGCCTTATTCGAGAGATGGCCGCAGCTACTGAGAATCCGGTTTTTCAGATATTGGGGATATGGTCCGTTTTCGAGCATCTCCAAGTCGTGGTTGGCCTCCATCACCAGATAGTCGGCCTCTTTGATTGCCTCCCTGATGTCGTCGGTGATGCTCCCCACGTCGGTGAGAATGACGAATGTGATACCCTCCACCTTGATTTTGTAGCCCACGTTCTCACTGGCATCATGTGGCACAGGGATGGCCGTCACCTGAAAATCACCCAGTTCCTGACTCTCATGCAGCTCAACAAAGTGCTTCATGTCGTCAGCCACTTTTCTGGTGATGCAGTAATTCTGGCTAATACCACGATGCACAGCTCTGGTGGCATAGACAGGTACTTTATAGTCATAACTGAATGCCCCCACCGACTTGATATGGTCAGTATGGTCGTGAGTAATAAGTACACTTTTCACCTTACTCAGCTGGATACCGTAGTCCTTACAGTGTTTCTTGAGGGTTCGTAAGCCTACTCCGATATCTATAATGATAGCGTCTGTAGCAGTGCTCAGATAATAGCAATTACCGCTGCTGCTGCTGCCAAACGAGATAAATTTCAACATGTCTTCAAATTTTTCGTGCAAAGGTACGGAAAAATAGTGAATAGTGAATAATGAATAGTGATTAATTGTATTCCCTCTACATTTATTAACAAATAAGCCGCCCTCCACTCTTCACTATTCAGAACGGCAGTCCCACTGCGAAATGAAAGGCAAGGTCACGACTCAAGCGCGGGGAGACAATTGGATAATGGTCTTCCTCTTCAGCCTCATACGCAGGATTGACAGCCTTCATACCGAGGTCGAATCGCAATATGAAGTAGTCGAAGTTCAAACGGACGCCCAGACCGTAGCTGACAGCCAGATCGTTGATCAGTCCCTTCATAGTGAACTGCCCCCCCGGCTGTTCTTCATACTCGCGAAGTGTCCAGATATTTCCAGCATCAAGGAATAGTGCGCCATTAAATTTCCAGAACAGGTGGGTGCGGTATTCGAGGTTCAAATCGAGCTTCAAGTCACCTGTCTGCGTAATAAAGTTAATCTTACCGTCCACATCTTTATATTTGCCAGGTCCTAGGCTCCTCACACTCCAGCCTCTCACACTATTCGCTCCGCCCGAGAAATAACGTTTTTCGAAAGGCAGTATTGTACTATTGCCGTAGGGATAGGCAATACCAAGGCCAAAGTGAAAAACAAGTTCGTCGTTCGATTTTTTCATAATCTGGCGAGTGATCTCAAAGTCGCCTTTCAAATACTGGGCATAGACGATGTTAAACAGCCGGTAATGACCGTAGTACATGTTCTTCACACGTCCGAACAGCTTGTTCCACAGGCTCAATATGTTACCGGCACTCTCAACATTGGTTTTCAGCGCCGTCTTGCCATTGTTGAACATGTAGCCGAATCCCATCTTCAGGATAAACAGGTCCTCGTAGTTATATTTAAGGATGGCGTTCGAGTTCGACTCGTTTTCGAGATACTCGTCCTTAAACGTCTTGCTGATCCACGGCATGAACACGTAGTTCAGGTCGAGCAGGTCAAAACGGTAGCTGCCCAGATGATGCTGGGGTTTCCACTGATAGCGCCAGACGGCAGAAAGCACACGGCGATGGAACTCAGGACGGTTCTGTGAGTCAAATGTCAGAGCAATCTCGCTGGTGGCTGTAATTCTGCGGCGCACATCGTCCTTGATGAAGGGGAAGATGAACCGCGGGAAGGTCAGGCGACTCTCTATGCTGTATTCAATGAAGTCCTGGTTGTAGTAGCCCTCAAGTCCACGTATAGCCTCGTAGGCGCCACGAAGCTGCAGGCTGAATGTCTCCGACCCTCTGAAGAGGTTACGGTTCTGGTAGGTCAGCGAGGCGGCGGCTCCGAAGTCGCCAGCCGTGTTCGTGCCTTCAGGCTGGAAGCTGATGGTCGAGGGTTTATTTGTCTGGATCATAATCGAGGCATCAAGCAGCGTGGTGTCTGGCACCTGCTGGAAACTGATGTTCGTATATCTGACCGCGCCGAGCCTTCCGAAGTGGTTGTACGTGTTCTGTAGAGCTGTGGCCGAATAGGGCGCACCTTCCTTAATGAAGGTGTTCTCCTCAAGCACGTGGTGGCGCAGGTGGATTACCGAGTCGTTGGGATGCCCACTTTCGTAGGTGATGTGACGGATATCGTAGCGTGAGTGGAGTGTGTCCGGAGCATCCTCACGCTGGTAAGGATGAAGCACAAGCGTCAGACCGACCTGCTTCGAAGCCTTGTCCTTGCGTGCGCGGTAGGTGATGTATTCCTTATGGAAACGGAAGTAGCCCTGATCTTGGAGAAAGCTTGTGATCTGCTGACGCTCCATGTTCAGGTCATTCACGTTGAACTGCCTCCCCTTCAGGATCACTGGCGTACGACCTGCCAGCTGTCTGGCAATCACAGAGTCGCCGATATCGGTCTGGTAATCACTGACCATATAGGGTTCTTTGGGGTCGAGCATGTAGACAATGTCCACCTTCTTTCCCTTTTGCTCTGTACGCATGCTCACATCAGCATCGAGGTAGCCCATGTTCTGCAGTGCCAGTTTGATGTCCTCGCACGAGAGTCGGGCCATCAGCGTGTCGAACACGACGGGAGCCTCACCCATCGATCGCAGGGTGCGATTAATCCACGTACTGTCCTTTCCGGCCATTGCGTAGACACCCAGAGGGATCTTGAACGTCAAAAACCAGCGCGAATTGCCTCGTTGGCGCACATAGTTTTTTAGTTGCGATGTACTGATGTCCTTCTGCTTCCCTATCGTCTCCACCTTCACCTTGTCGAGCATGAGGCGGCCGTCCTCCAGATCACGTGTGGCAGAGCAGCCACAGTAAATGATGGCAGCGGCAATGAGGGTCATATAGTGGCTGAAACGGGATCTCATCGATAATATTCTTCCTTATAAGTTGCAAAGTTACGAAAAAATCCTTAACTTTGCACATGAATTAACGACTTTTTTGAAAATGATCAGCAAAAACCAGCTCAAATATGTCCGTCAGCTCGAGATGACGAAGAAGTTTCGCCAGAGCGAAGGCCTGTTCGTGGCCGAAGGTCCCAAGGTCGTCGGCGACCTACTCAAGCGCTACCAGCCCAAGGCCATCTTCGCCACCCCTACCTGGCTTTCCTCTCATCTCTCCATTCCTGATTCTCATCTCTCCATCCACGAAGTCACCGACGACGAGCTCCGCCGCCTCAGCCTTCAGCAACACCCCCAGCAAGTCCTCGCTCTTTTCCCCCTACCCGCCTCACAAATGTCTGCTCAGACGAAAGACGGTTGTTATCATAGTGACGCAAGAATAATCAATTCCAAAGCCCTATCCCTTGCTCTCGACGATGTGCAGGATCCCGGTAACCTCGGCACCATCATCCGCATTGCCGACTGGTTCGGAATCACTGACATATTCTGCAGTCAGGGGACAGTCGATGCTTGGAATCCCAAGGTGGTACAGGCTACGATGGGCAGCATCGCACGTACAAACATTTTTTACGTGGATCTGCCCGAATTCATCCGCCAGTTGCCTGAGGGAATCCCGGTCTATGGCACCTTCCTCGACGGCGACAACATCTACTCCCAAGAACTCACACCCGTCGGACTGATTGTCATGGGCAACGAGGGCAACGGCATTTCCGCTGAAGTCCGTTCCCTCATCAACCGCCGCCTGTTCATCCCCGACTTCCACCAAGGTGATACGGCCGACAGTCTCAATGTGGCCATTGCCACCGCCATCACCTGCTCTGAATTCCGCCGGAGATACTAAGCAACCAAAAGGGTAATAATGATTAAGAGAGAATGAACAACGATCAGAAAGACAAATATACGGAGTTACGGCGCTGGGAGCTGAGCGGGAACATCATAGCGTTCACCACAACCCGACACGGCGGATATAGCCGCGGGGAGTATGGCGACATGAACATCAATCCCTGGGTGGGCGACGAACCTGAGGCTGTTATGAAAAACCGCCAGTTGCTGTGCCAGACGCTGGGACTGCCAGACACCGACCATATTATCATGCCCCATCAGGTTCATGGCACCGCCCTATATCAGGTGAACGGAGCATTTCTCAGTCTCCAGGAAGATACCCGGACGGCTGAACTAGAGGGAATCGACATCGTGATGACCGATGTGCCCGGCGTTTGTATCGGAGTGAGTACAGCCGACTGCGTGCCCGTGCTGCTCTACGACGCGGCGCATCATGCCTCCTGCGCCATACATGCCGGTTGGCGGGGTTGTGTGAGGCGGGCTATCCCGAAAGCCATCACGGCCATGAGCGAGACCTACGGTACCAGACCTGAAGAACTGAGGGCGCTGATCGGTCCTCATATCAGCAAGCTCCGCTATCCTGTCGGAGTCGAAGTCATAGAGACGTTCAGAAAAGCAGGCTTCGACGTGAACCGTTTTACGATGACTACTGGCGACTGGGACACCCCAGACAGAAACGTGAGCGAGAAAGACCGCCTCTGGTATCTTGACCTGCTGACTTTCTGTCAGATAGAACTGACGGATGCCGGCATCGGAGGCAACCACATTGTTGATGCTGGTGAATGTACTTTCAGCCAGCCTGACGACTATTTCTCGGCACGCCGACAGGGTATTACCTGCGGGCGTCTCTTTACGGGCATCATCCTAAAGGTGGGTGACTATTCGCTGTAGGCTTTCTCGCCGATGGTTTCCTGCGAGCCTATGGTCATTTGGCGCAGGTCGTAGTAGGAACCGTTGTAGATGTTGAAGTCGACATTCCCCTTGATACCGGGCAGACGGCCGACATCGGTGTGCTGCCAGAACTTCCATTTTCCCGTGTATTCAAGCGAGTCGACATAGTAATGGGCAATCCAATAGGGATACTGATCGAAAATGGAGTCGTTCAGATAACGTGTCTTAAATTTAAAATAGGTGTAGATAATGGGCTTCACCTTGTAGTATTTCTCCACCATTTCAAGCCAGAGTAATACCGAGCTTTTGAAATCGTCGTCGGTCTGTTCCTTTGGTTTGTGTTCTACATCGAGTACGGGGGGCAAGTCGCCGTTCTCGAGCTTGACCGTATTCATGAAATGTGTAGCCTGCTGATAAGCCGGTGTATGGACGCTGTAGAAATGATAGGCTCCGCGGGTGAAGCCGTGTTCGCGGGCCTGGTAGAAGTTGTCACGGAAGTTCTCATCAGTCTGCGTGGATCCCTCTGTGGCCTTGATCATCACAAAACGGATGGGGCATTTGTTGATGGAGCCGTTGTCCTTCAACTCGTCCCAGTCGATACGTCCCTGATGGTGAGATACGTCGATACCGTGAATCTCATAGCCTTCAGGATAGCTGACATCGCCGTAGAGGGCGCGCCAGCGGAAACCGAAGGGGCTAACGAAGAAATAGTAGAAGAACCAGATGTAGGCCCCGACAATAGCCGCGCCTCCGATCCACCAAGCCCATGACGGCAGGCGCCGGAGAAAGCGAATCACGGCTCCGGGACGCTTCCTGCGCCCAGGGCCGTGATAAGTCTTAGTCGTGCCGATTCCTTTACGGCGTACAACGCGTTTTTTTGACATTTATTTTGCCTGTTCGAGTGCCAGGGTACGGGTCGGCTGGTCGCAGACCTCAGAGGGTCCCCAGTACTGGATCGGGCCTGGATATACGTAGGCCGTCTTGCGTGCCCACTCGTCTCGATGAGCAGCGAACTCCTTGAAGGGAGCACCGTCAAGCTCTACAAGAGCCTTGCGGATAACAGGCTTCATCTCACCAGCGCGACGCTCCATATTCATCATCATCGTGATGGGCACACCACCGGCGATCCATTGCTCGGCAGGAGCTGTTGTATTCTTCACGATGGCCATGTAACCGGTCTTACCGTTGGCAATAAGCTGGGCAGCTGAGGTGCCAAGGGCGTAACAGTAGTCGGCGTCGAAATTAGAAGGAGCGGCGCAGCGTCCCTCATATCCAAAGAAGTGGTGCTGAGTACCAAACTTGCCAACATACTTACCTTCCTTCTTCATCTTCTCAAGCTTCTGGGCAACCATCGTAGAGAGCAGCTTCTCGGTCTCGATGAGTGATACCTGAACGTTTCCGTGAGGATCGCGGTCGAGGGCAAGCTGACGGGCAACACCCGTAGGCAGGCTATTGAAGACGGCGAGGTTCTCATCTGTCAGATGACTCTTAGCAAAGTCGATGGTCTCTGTGCGACCCATTTCCTTCACCTCAGGCAGAGCAAGCACGTCGTTAAGCTGAGCGATGAGCTTCTTGATGGCAGGGATGAACTCGATGACACCCTCGGGGATGATGACGGTACCGAAGTTGTTACCGTCAGCAGCGCGAACGGCCACAGCATTGGCAATGTATTCCACGATGTCGTCGAGACTCATGGCCTTGGCCTCAATCTCCTCAGAGATAAGGCAGATATTGGGCTGTGTCTGCAGAGCACACTCAAGGGCAATATGAGAAGCCGAACGACCCATCACCTTGATAAAGTGCCAATACTTGCGGGCTGAGTTACAGTCGCGCTCGATATTACCAATCAGCTCTGAGTAAGTCTTACAAGCGGTGTCGAAGCCGAAAGAGGTCTCAATCTGAGAGTTCTTCAGGTCGCCGTCGATGGTCTTAGGACAACCGATCACCTGTACGCCGTAGTTCTTGGCAGCATAGTACTCAGCGAGTACGCAGGCATTGGTGTTAGAGTCGTCACCACCGATAATCACAATAGCTTTGATGTCGAGCTCGCGGATGATCTCGAGGCCCTTCTCAAACTGATCGACCTTCTCGAGCTTGGTGCGGCCGGAACCGATCATGTCGAAGCCTCCGGTATTACGGTACTCGTCGATGATCTCCTTAGTCAGTTCCATATAGTTATGGTCTACCAGACCGCCAGGACCCAGGATAAAACCGAAGAGACGGTTCTCGGGATTGAGTTTCTTGATCTGGTCGAACAGACCGGTGATCACGTTGTGACCGCCAGGAGCCTGACCGCCAGAGAGGATAATACCCACGTTCATCTTCTTGTTGTTAGCCTCAGTGGCATGCTCAAACTCTACGATAGGCATACCATAGGTGTTGGGGAACAACTTCTTGATTTCCTCCTGGTCGCCTACACTCTGTGTGGCAGCACCTTCTTTCACTTTTACTGCACCCTGGAGAGCCTTAGGCAGCTTGGGCTGGTAAGCGGCTCTTGCCATCTGCAATGCACTTTTTTCCATAATTTGTATTGTTTAAAAATGAGAATTTCTTAAAAAACCGATGCAAAATTAGTTGATTTTTGTTAGAAATACAAAATAAAGGGCGGTAAAATGACCATTTTAATATTTTTTTGGTATGAAAGGCTTGTCATCTCAAAATAAATTACTATCTTTGCTTACTCAATATATCAAATTCAAACAAAAGGAGGAATATTTTATGGCAAATAAAAGAAATCTCAAAAAGGGAATCAATGTCATCTGTCAGATGCTTTTCTCAGAGTGCGTAGCTGTATCTTTGTACGGACCGGAGGATAAGAAAGCTCATGCTGAAGACCAGTCATTCGCTGTCATGAAGCTTCAGGATCATTTCATCAGAAGAGTGTCGCATCCAGAGCCGGGCGTCAAAGCAAAGGACTACTACAAAGAGCTGACCGACAAGTTCAGGGAACAGGTCACAGAGATTTTGGATCACATCAACTCTTAGGCCATGTGGGAAGGCATCTGTAACTGGTTGTTGTACAAACGAATGGGATGGACGGTTGAAGTAAAGGAAGACCATCCCGACAAGTATATCATCTGCTTAGCTCCCCACACAAGCAACTGGGATTTCATCTTAGGACAGCTGTATTCTGGTGCCACAGGGATACAGAGCAATTTTCTGATGAAGAAAGAATGGTTCGCCTGGCCTTTGGGCATATTGTTCAGGAAGCTGGGAGGCATACCTGTCCATCGGCAGAAGCATACTAGCATGACAGATGCGATGGCCGAGACCGCCAAGAATGCCCAGACATTCCACCTCTGTATAACGCCAGAGGGCACCCGCTCGAAGACGGCTGATTGGAAGAAGGGGTTCTACTTCATTGCCCTTAAGGCCGGCATCCCTATCCTACTCTACGGCGTCGATTATGAGAAGAAGCTTATCAAGTGTACCAAGACCGTAATTCCTTCAGGCGACTTTGAAGCAGATATGCGAGAAATCAAACAGTATTTCAAGGATTTCAAAGGCAAATATCCTGAGAATTTCACTATAGGAGAAGTGTAGCATGAGAAAAGTAGTATCCGTTTGTCTTTCATTGATCCTGCTCTTCTCTGCCGAAACCGTCGATGCTGCAAGAAGAAACAAGGCCAGAACGCAGCCCGATCCGCAAAAAGAACTGAAGGACAGACTGAACCGCTATTTCGTTAACTACCGCCCTGAAGGACAGCTCGTCAGGTCGCCATCGAGACTGAAGAGCATTGACATCAACGATTCACTGAAGACCATCGAGGTGTGTGCCGACACACACTTCGGTGAGCAGGTATTCACACCACTCTCCACCGACCGCATTTATCATGCAGTTGCAGAACTGCTTCCTGACACTTGCCGGGGCTATTTCCTGACTGTCAAGACCGGGGGCTGGGACATCCGTCAGCTTGTGCCTAACCGCCTGAACGAGATGGAGGACGAGAGCCGTGTATGGGGCGACATTGACTATAAGGGACGGCCTTGGGTGAATAATGCTTCATCACCGATCCGTATTACCGACGGCCTGCAGAACCGCCATCTCTGTATCTGGGCCAGTCACGGATGGTATTTCAATATCAAGGACAGCATCTGGAAGTGGCAGCGCCCCCCACTGTTCGGAACGCGTGAGGATCTTTTCACACAGACAATCGTCGTACCTTATTTGATTCCTATGTTGGAAAAGGCTGGAGCAGTGGTGTTCACACCGAGGGAACGCGACTGGCAGCGACACGAGGTGATTGTCGATAACGACAGCCCTGCGGGATATTCAGAAACCAGCGGATCGCGTCCATGGGTCAAAGCAGACTCTGTAGGCTTTGCTTTCCACTGGGGTGCTTACCTCGACCACGAGAATCCCTTTGAGTCAGGTACTGCCCGCAAAGCCGACGTAATCGGCCATGACCGTCAGCCTAGTACGATTACCTGGCAGCCCGCCATTCCTGAGGCTGGCAGGTATGCCGTCTATGTGAGTTACCAGACCTTAGAGGGTAGTATCGACGACGCGCATTACACGGTATGGCACAAGGGCATAGCAACAGAGTTCCGCGTAAACCAGCAGATGGGCGGCTCCACATGGGTCTATTTGGGCAGCTTCGACTTTGACGAAGGAAACAACGGCCTTAACTGTGTGGTTCTCACTAACGAGAGCCGTCATAACAAAGGTGTCGTGACAGCCGATGCCGTGCGTTTTGGCGGCGGTATGGGGAATATCCTGCGCGGCTATACTACGAGTGGCCTGCCCCGTTGTATGGAGGGGGCACGCTATTACGCCCAGTGGGCAGGCATGCCCTATGACGTCTATAGCACAAAGAACGGTGAGGATGATTATGGCGACGACATCAATGCCCGCAGTTATATGGCCAATCTCTTGGCAGGTGGTTCTGTCTACATGCCTGACACATTAGGCAGGAACGTGCCCATCGAACTCTCCCTGGCTGTCCATAGTGATGCAGGATACACTACAGACGGCAGAAGTCACACGGGAACGCTGACTGTCTGTACAACCTATCTGAATGACAGTATTCTCAAAACGGGACGCTCACGGCTTGCATCGCGTGACCTTGCCGATGAACTCTTGGTCACGGTGTCAAACGATATGCGCCGGATCTATGGCAGTTGGCAGATGCGTGAGCTCTACGACCGGAATTATTCAGAGAGCCGTTGCCCAGGTATGCCGAGTGCCATTCTCGAAATGCTCTCCCATCAGAATTTCCACGATATGCGTTATGCGCAGGATCCGAATTTCAAGTTCAACATGGCCCGAAGCGTCTATAAGGCGCTGCTACGCTATGTCAGCCGCATGCACCATACATCCTATACGGTCACTCCCTTGACGCCCGACCGCCTGCGTGCAGAACTAACTGGTACAGGCGAGGCGCGTGTCAGCTGGCATCCCGTCGATGATCCTGATGAGCCATCGGCACGCCCTACAGGCTACATCGTCTATACCGCCATTGGCAAGGGCGGTTTCGACAACGGCCAATATGTCAGAGGACGAGAGTCGGACTTCACCATGAAGGTGGAGCCGGGCCAGCTCTACAGCTTCCGCGTGGCGGCTGTAAACGAGGGTGGAGAGAGTTTCCCCAGTGAGGTGGTATCAGTGTTTGATGTGCCTGAGGCACAGAAGACCGTACTCATCGTGAACGGCTTCCACAGGCTGGCCTCTCCTCATGTGCGCGACAATGCCGCAGAACAGGGCTTCGACTTCGAAACCGACCCAGGAGTGACCTACGGACGGACGGCAGGATGGCTGGGATATCAGACATGCTTCACTAAGTCTGCAATGGGGCGCGAGGGCTCCAATGGTCTGGGCTATACGAACGATTCACTGATGGGACAGTTCATCGCCGGCAACGACTTTGACTATATCCGTGCTCATGCCGAGGCCATCGCTTCGGCAGAACGCTATGCCATTGTCAGCTGTTCATCGGAGGCTCTGGAGACCAACGAGGTACTACCTACCAAGTACAATATGGTTGACCTGATCCTCGGACTGGAGAAGGACGATGGCTACTCGCTCAAGAAATACCGGGCATTCAGTCCCATGCTTCGACAGCATCTGAAGCTCTTTACCGAGAAGGGTGGTGCGCTGCTCGTCAGCGGTTCTTATGTTGGTGCCGATATGACGATGCCGGCAGAACGGCGTTATCTTGAGGATATCCTGAAGATAAACTATGTGGGCACCGACAATGACAGTCTGCAGCGTGATACCATCCGCGGTCTCGGGACGGAGTTTGAATTCCATCGCCATCTCAATGAACAGCATTATGCCGCCACCCATCCCGACATTCTGCAGCCAGTAACTCCGGCCTACTCTGCGATGGTCTATGCCGACGACTACAGCGCCTGTGTCGCCTATGACGGGAAGGACTATAAGGCGATGACTCTCGGCTTCCCCTTCGAGTGCATCAAGTCAGAACAGAAAAGGCTTGTACTGATGCGGGGTATATTGAAATTCCTTTTACAATCATTATAAACAATTCATTAAAACCGTTGTGATTATGAAAATTCAGACTAACTCCTCCGGAACAAGAAGTATCGAGGTCACAGAGATCCACCTGCAGACCATCGAGAAGTACCAACTCTTCCGTGATCTCATCGACAGTAACGGCTATGTGGATGAGCAGGTGCTCGACAAGCTGAAGCTGAATATCAGGGCGTTGCTTGAGGGAGATGCCGGAAAAGACAAGTCGCTGCTCGACCTGTGTCTTGATGTGATCTATCACCCCAATATGAAGGCATACGGGCTTCAGCAACTCGTGTTGCTCTATATCAACTGGAAAGACCGCGGCAACGACAATCTCGGCAGTACCACGCGCGCCATCCAGGGTACACCGTTCAATTAAGAACATAGAACTAAGAGTCGAAGTGGAATACAGGCTGACGGACTTTCTGCCGACAACGAAGAAAGAATTGGACCTCCGTGGATGGACGGAGGTTGACATCATTCTCTTTTCGGGTGATGCGTATGTTGACCACCCGTCATTTGGAGCGGCGGTGATCGGGCGTACGCTCGAGGCGGCAGGCTATCGCGTGGCCATCATTCCTCAACCCGACTGGCACGGCGACTACCGCGACTTCAAGAAGCTGGGAAGACCACGGCTCTTCTTTGGTATTGCCCCTGGTTGCATGGACTCGATGGTGAACAAGTACACGGCTAACCGACGCCTGCGCTCAGAGGATGCCTATAGTCCTGATGGGCGTCACGACATGAGACCCGAATATCCCACCATCGTCTACTCCCGTATCCTCAAGCAGCTCTTTCCCGATGTGCCTGTCATCTTGGGCGGCATCGAGGCTTCGCTCCGCCGACTGACGCATTATGACTATTGGCAGGATAAGTTGCAGAAATGCATCCTCTGTGATGCCGGTGCCGACCTGCTTATCTATGGTATGGGTGAGAAGCCCATCGTGGAATTGGCCAGGAGACTGGCCGACGGTATTCCAATCAGTCAGATCAGGGATATTCCTCAGACGGTCTATCTCTCAGCCGGTAATGACATTCCGGACGGAATCAAAGCCGACGATATCGTACTGCACAGTCATGAGGAATGTCTGAAGGACAAGCGTTCGCAGGCAGAGAATTTCCGACATATCGAGGAGCAGTCGAACATGATGCATGCCCAGCGGCTACTGCAAGCTGTCGACGGCCGTTTTGTGGTGGTGAATCCACCCTACCCTCCGATGACGACCGAGGAGCTTGATGCCTCCTTCGACCTGCCCTATACCCGTCAGCCCCATCCGAAGTATAAGGGTAAGCGTATCCCGGCCTACGACATGATCAAGCACAGCGTGAATATCCACAGGGGATGCTTCGGCGGCTGTGCCTTCTGCACCATCTCTGCCCATCAGGGTAAATTCATCTCATGCCGCTCCAAAGAGAGTATTCTGAAGGAGGTGAGGCAGGTCATCCAGATGCCCGACTTCAAGGGTTATCTCTCCGATCTCGGTGGTCCGTCGGCGAACATGTACGGTATGCATGGCCGTAACACCAAGGCTTGTGAGAAATGCCGCCGTCCCAGCTGCATCCATCCGCAGATATGTCCCAACCTCGACACGAACCACAGCCGGCTGCTAGACGTCTATCATGCTGTCGATGCCCTTCCTGGCATCAAGCGCAGTTTTATAGGCAGCGGTGTGCGATATGACCTCTTGTTATATCGGAGCAAGGACGAGGCTGCAAACCATGCCGCAGAACAATACACCCGTGAACTGATCTGCCGTCATGTCAGCGGCCGGTTGAAGGTGGCACCCGAACATACGAGTGAACGTGTGCTCTACCTCATGCGAAAGCCCTCTTTCCAACAGTTCTATGAGTTCAAGCGCCTGTTCGACCGTATCAACCGCGAGGAGAACCTGCGCGAACAGATCATTCCCTACTTCATATCTTCCCATCCTGGATGTCGTGAGGAGGATATGGCAGAACTCGCAGTCATCACAAAGGGACTTGACTTCCATTTGGAACAGGTACAGGACTTCACTCCGACGCCGATGACCAATGCCACTGAAACCTGGTACACAGGTTACGATCCTTATACGCTGGAACAAGTCTATTGTGCCAAGACCCCACGTGAGAAACTGGCCCAGCGCCAGTATTTTTTCTGGTACAAGCCAGAGGAACGACGCGGCATCGAACAGAGTCTCCGGCGCATCGGTCGCCCCGACCTGATCGGCAAGCTCTACAACTCTCCCATCACTCCCAATAAGTATGAAAATCATCGAGCAAAGCCTCATACCGAAGAACCCCGCCAGGAAAAGCGAGGACGGAATCGTCGTCACAGATGACATCATCGCCGTTATCGATGGCTCCACGTCGAAGACCACCCGCCGCTACCATCTGATGATGAGCAATGGCGAATGTGCCATGCGTACAATCGTTGCCTATATCCGACGGATGCAGCCAACCAACACCTGCCACCAGTTCTGCCTGGGTGTCACAAGGGCTGTCCGTAAGGTGTATATCCCCATTTGGAAACCGAATAAGGTCCAGGTGATTGAACGCTTGCAAGAACACCCGGAGGAAAGGCTTACCGCTTCAGCCGTTATCTTCTCACGACTGAGGCGCGAGATATGGCTGGTGGGCGACTGCCAGTGTCTTGTCGACGGCGTGCTCTATGACAATCCCAAACCATACGAGGACACCCTGGCCAGAATGCGTGCCAAAGCCGTACACCAGCTCCTGTCAGAGGGAAAGACCGCCGACGACATTCTCTCCGACGACCAGGCCCGTGCCTCCATTATACCCTATATGCTTCAGGAGATGAAGAACCAGAACAAGACCTATGCCGTGATTGACGGCTTCGCCATCCCCGAACAGTTCGTGTCTGTCATCTCGCTCGACTTCCATCCACATGAGATTGTCCTGGCCTCCGACGGTTATCCATTCCTCTGTCCGACACTCGAAGAATCCGAGCAGCGTCTAAGTCATCAACGGGAGACAGATCCGCTGAATATTGGCGAATTTAAGGCCACAAAAGCCTTTTTAGAGGGCAACAATTCGTTTGATGACCGCTCTTATGTAAGATTTATGGTCTGAAATTTGGAGATTTGCAAAAAAATAACTACCTTTGCAGCCGTTATTACTTAAAAAATTAGATTTTTTGGTCTGGTAGCTCAGCTGGATAGAGCAACTGCCTTCTAAGCAGTAGGTCTTGGGTTCGAGCCCCAACCGGATCACAGAGAGAGGGACACTCGTGAGAGCATCCCTCTTTCTCGTTATGATAAGTTTCCTTATCCGAATACGAACCACAGAGATTCATAGAACTGCATGAAGAGGATATAGACGACCAGAAGCGGGGCTCCTTTCTGAATGCCGAACGACAAGGCCTCCATGATGTCGGCCAGTGAGCGCAGGCGACCTGACATCATGCCGAAGCTGATAGAGAAGAGCGAGATGCCGAAGCATGTCAGGGGCACCAGACTGTGGCTGAAGGCCGAAGGGAAGAGCGAGCCAGTGGCCGAGAGCAGAATAGCGTGGGGCATCAGGGTCAGCAGACTGACGATGCCAAGGAAGATAATCAGGAAAGCAAGTGACACTCTCAGGGCGATTCTCTCACGATAGGACAACGGCTGGCGGCTGGTAGTGAACAGCTTGGGCACCCCACTCTTCTGAATACAACCTAAGGCGATGAACAGCAACAGCAGCCAGACAAGCGCCACAGAGGCAATCATCTGCGTGAAACATCCGATGAACCAGCGGACACCCTCAGACGACAGCAACGAGCGTACGCCCTCCATCCTCGTGGCGGAGAGCAGCCACGAGAGGATGACAAGAAGTACCTGGGCGATGCCAAGGAGGAGTCCTACCCGTCCGAGAAGCCGCATGCCGTTTTTACTCATCGTCGGGTTCCAGGTTGTCAACGTCGAGCACACGCAACTCCAGGGCGCGCACCACGAGTCGGGTGGCATTCACGCCGCTAGTACCTTCTGGGAACAGTTTCTGGATCAGTTCGTTCTGACGTTTCTCCAGACTCTTCACACCGAACGGCATGCCCCGCAAGTTGGTAATCTGCTCCTTCGTGTAACCGAGGGCCAGATGACGGAGAAAACGCTCGTCGTACTCGTCGATCTCATAGTTTACCAGGGCCTCCTGCTTGACGAGCTGACCGCTGACGGCGGACTTAAATCGCTCGACAATCTTCTCGAGAATAGGTTCATTGAACACCAGCTGCTTACCATCCATCACGGCAGAGACATCACGACGGGTCAGCAGTTCGCCAGTCTTGAGGATAATGCCGTCTGCACCGGCATCGAGTACATCCACCCATAGTTTCTCATTCAGGATCTCACCCGTGAAGATGAGCACCTTCACATCGCGGTGAATCTCCTTGGTATGACGGCAAATCTCCACGCCCACGGTGGTGGAGCCGCCAAGACCAAGGTCAAGTAGCACGAGGTCGGGCTTCTGCTGCTTGAGCAGTCGCCAGTAGGTGGGTTCGTTCTCTGCAGTCCCGATCACTTCTGCCTCGGGGATGTCTGAACGGATGATGCCCAATGTGCCTTTTAACTCGAGGGGCACGTCCTCAACGATAATGACTTTGAAAGGATCCATATATTTACGATTTACTGATTTACGAATGACGATTCACGGCGGGCAGTGTGATGACAACGGTGGTGATGCCGTCGCTGACTTCTGCCCTGATGCCGCATCCGCGACGGTTGGTGGCCTCCCCATGATCCCTGACAATCTGCCTGCAGAGCAGGTACGGGATGTGCTCACTGGAGGGCGTGAAGAGGTTGGCGGTCTGTTCCTCGGTGAGCCTGAGGGCGGGCATGGCCATGCGTACCTCTATATACTGAGGGGTGGTCTCGTTATGCACGAACGATGTCTGCGGCTTCTTCTCTCCCGACTGTCGGCGTAGGATTTCAAACAGGTAGCGAATCATGTTCTCGTCACCCAGAATGCCGTTAGCGAGGGGCTTGAGGTGCAGATGGGTACGTTCCACCTCACGCATGGCCTGGAGACTGAGTACACCGTACAGCTCGCGGTAGTAGTTGGTGACCTCGCCCAAGGATTCCACATCGCCAGCATCGAGCAGCTGGCGGATGCGGCTGGGATAGTACATCGTCTCATGCTTCAGGGCGGAGAGGCAGTTGTCGAGTACGGCATTCGACACGTGCAGGTTGTTGTCTTCAAGCTCCGCCTTGCGCAGTTCGTCCTCCAGCAGTTCGAGGTCGGTCTGCCGTTGCTGTTCTTTCAGGAACCGGTCGTAGAGCCTGTGCCTGTAGTAGAGCAGGTAATAGGCAGGCACAAGCGACAGTAGCAGCAGGATGAGCAGGATGACGGCAATGGTCTTGTTGGTCTGCGACTGCTGCATCGTCCGGCAGTATTCGCCGAGGTTGTTGTCGGCCGACATCTCCTTGAAAAGCTGGGTGTAGATACGGTTGTTATAGGCATAGAGCTGCCATTTGTGAAGCGCCAGGGCGGCGATGGCGCTCTCGTTGCGAATGTCGAGGATGATCTGGTAGTTGGTCTGCACGTTGTCATGGAACCACTTGATCTCCGGTGCGAGCAGCGAGGGGTTCCCTAAGGAAAGCATGAGGTAGCGGCCCCTGGGATGCTGCTGGCGGTAGTGCTGGTTCAGGAAGTACCGGCAGGAGTCGGCAAACATCAGCGTCCGTTCGAAGTTGCCGTTGATGTTGGAGAAATAGGCTGAGTCGGCATAGACCGCCGCACGCGACAACGGGCTGTCGGCTGTCGGCGACTGGTGGTCAGGGGTCAGTGCCTGACCGATGGCTGCCAATGGCCAGGAGCAGACGGCCAACAGCAAGAGTCCCACGACTTTTCCCTTGGGCAGTCTGAACATCAGACGGCTGCCCTTGCCGAGTGTACTGGTGGCGGCAATCTGACAGACAGAGAATATCTGTGATATCTTACGGTATTTCTCAATAATGCCCTTACAGTTCAGCAGTCCGAAGCCGTGAGAACTTTGAGTCTTCGGCTTGGCATTCTGAGTCTTATGGTCATCGTCGAGAATGATCTTGTTATCGAAGAGGTGTGCCAACTGGTCCTCGGTCATGCCCTTGCCCGAGTCCTCCACGGCTATCTCCACATAGTCTGTCTCCGCTGTGGCCGAGACCTTCACCCTACCCTCGCTGTCTGTGAACTTCCGGGCATTGTCGGCCAGGGTGTTGATCATGAAGAGGGTCAGCACCTTGTCGGCCTTGACGACGGCATCGGTGGGTTCCACCTGCAGCTCCACGCCCTTCATCTGGAACGAGGTCCTGCCCTTTTCAAGTATGTCGAAGAGCGGCTGCAGGGCGAAGCTCTCGATATGCAGGCTGAGTTCTCCCTGTCGGAGCTGGATCCAGTAGGTCAGCACGTCGTTGTAGTCATTGATCTGGTCGGTGAGCTCACAGATGTAGTCCATCGACTCGGGGGCATCTTGAGCCTCCGTCTGGTGCAGGTGGTTCACCTCGTGGATGATACGGTCGATAAACGGGGTGATGGTGTTCACGAGCGATATCTTGGCTCTTTGCTCCAGATTCCGCCGTTCTTTGTTCTCCACCTGTAGCAGCAGGGCAGCCAGCTCCTCTTTCTTCTGCTCAAACAGATCGTCGGGACTGTCTTCCTGGCTGTGTTTCTTGTTCATGTGGTTGAACAGCCAGAGCGAGAAGATAAGCAGGATAATGGCTATCACAACGGCGGTCAGCATGATGTTGAGCTGTACGGCGGTCTTCTCATACTGACTGGCACGCGCCTCTAACTGACGGTCCTGGCGGGTGGTCTCCTGCAGGTCGAGATAGAGATTACGGTTATAGTCGCTCTGAGGCTTGTCGTCCATGGCGGCAAAGGCCACGCTGAGCTGTTCACGGATAGAGGCCACGAGGTCGGGCGCCTGGTTGATGGCTGAGTCCGACAGCGCCTGTTCCAGGTTGTACAGGGCCGACTCATAGTCGCCAATCTGGCGGTAGCAGGAAGCCAGCGTTCGGTAGGCACCGGCTATCTGGTAGACGTCGCCATAGTGCTCAAACAGGTAGAGTGCGCTCTCAGCCAGATAGCCTGCCAGCATGTCGCTGTCCACGCCGTCGGGATTGAGGAACTTCATGGCGGGCATGTTGTCTGCCAGGAGACGGTTCCGGTAGGCAGGTTCCATCAGGTGTTCGGAGAGTGCCTCCAAGGCATTGGCGGCGAAATAAGGCATGTCGGCATGCCGTGCCAGCAGGAAGCAGCGCATCAGCTGGTCGAACTCCTGCTGGTTGATCTCCTGTTGCGAGCCCTCGGTGATGATGCCTCCGGCACCGATGTTGTACATGTAGTTGAGATACTGAGCCGTGTCGCGCAGCACCTCATTGGGGTCGATGGCATTCAGAGCCTCGATCGACTGACGCTCCAGTCCTACATAATAATAATAGGTGGAATTGACGATGGCATACTCCGTTTCGGCATACAGCAGGCATTTCTGGTTACGCGGCGAGAGCATCGTCCGCTCTTCGTTGATGCGGCGGATGGCCTTGTCGGCCAGCTCGCGGAACTCATGGAACTCGCGGTTCCTGGAACGACGCTGACAGAGTCGCATCTGCTGCACAAAGGCGATGAGCTGTTGTATCTGGTTGTCCGTGGTCTCGATACACTCACGCAGCAGCTGCTCGGCCTCGTCGTACTCCATCCTGACGATGTGTACGAATGCCAGGTTGTTCAGGGCTTCTGCCTTACCGGCGGAATAGCCGTCAGAGCGCTGGAGGGCCTTTCTAGCAAAGGCCTCTGTGGAATCGATGTCACGGTAGTGATAGGCATAAGACTGGTCATTCAGCTTGTCCACCGCTTGCCTATCAGGACGTGAACAGGCCGATAAGAGTAATGTCGATATGATAATAAGCCAGAATCTCATCAGCAAAAATATCCCCCCCGCTGACACGCAACGGGAGGGATCAGTCGTTCGTTAAACACGTGCCTTGGCCACGTAACCCAGAGCTTCCTTGCACTTGTCGGTCACGTACTGCCAGTCGCCGGCCTTCACCTTGTCCGAGGGGAAGAGCTTCGAGCCCATACCCACACAGAAGACACCGGCCTTGAACCACTTCGTCAGGTTCTCCTCGTCGGGCGATACGCCGCCGGTCACCATGATCTTCGACCAGGGCATCGGAGCCTTCAGGCCCTTGATCATGTTCGGACCTACCACGTCGCCGGGGAATACCTTCGTCAGGTCACAGCCCAGCTCCTGAGCCTTGCCGATCTCGCTGACGGTCATACAGCCGGGGCAGTATGGAATCAGACGGCGGTTGCAGACGGGAGCAATGTCGGGATTGAACAGCGGACCCACCACGAAGTTGGCACCCAGCTGGATATAGAGAGATGCGGTTGGAGCATCGACCACGGAGCCGATACCCAGAGCCAGCTCGGGACACTCCTTGTCGGCCCACTTCACCAGCTCGCCAAACACCTCCTGGGCGAAGTCACCACGATTCGTAAACTCGAACGCACGGACACCACCCTCATAGCAGGCCTTCACCACGTTCTTACACGTCTCAAGATCCTTGTTATAGAAGACGGGCACCATACCGGTGTCGCCGATCTTCTTCATGACTGCGATTTTATCAAACTTTGCCATATTACTCTAAACACTAAACTCTAAACTTTAATCCTTATATTCACGTTTGAAGAAATATGTACCACATTCGACAGCTACCAACTCCCAGCCTTCAAAGCCAAGCTCGTTCAGCTTCTTCTCGACACCGACGAGGCGGGTCACTACTTTATACTCAAACTGTTTCATCCTTGGATTTACGATTTACGGATTTACCATTTACGATTTAGCGCTGGACGCGTCCGCTTGCATTACCCTTGGCCAGGCTCTCCACCTCTTCGACAGATACGAGGTTGAAGTCGCCGTTGATGGTGTGCTTCAGGGCCGATGCAGCCACAGCGAACTCAAGGGCCTCGCCCTGGGTCGGCTTCGTCAGCAGACCGTGGATCAGTCCGCCAGAGAACGAGTCACCGCCACCAACACGGTCGATGATCGGGTTGATCTCATAGCGCTTCGACTGGTAGAACTCCTCTCCGTCGTAGATCAGGGCCTTCCAGCCGTTGAACGTAGCGCTGTAGCTCTCACGGAGCGTAGACACCACATACTTGAAGCCGAACTCAGCCTTCATCTGCTTGAAGATACCCTCATAGCCTGAAGCATCGGTCTTGCCACCCTCTACGTCGGCATCGGGCTTGAAGCCAAGACAGAGCTCTGCATCCTCCTCGTTACCGATACATACATCTACATACTGCATGAGCGGGCGCATGATGGAGATGGCCTTCTCGCTGGTCCACAGCTTCTTGCGGAAGTTCAGGTCGACAGATACCGTCACGCCGTGACGCTTCGCAGCCTCACAGGCCAGTCGGGTCAGCTCGGCAGCCTTGTCAGAGATGGCTGGCGTAATGCCGCTCCAGTGGAACCAGGCAGCGCCCTCCATGATCTTATCGAAATCGAAATCCTGAGGATCAGCCTCGGCAATAGATGAATGGGCACGGTCGTAGATCACCTTCGAGGGACGCATCGAGGCACCAGTCTCGGCATAATACAGACCCACACGGTCACCACCACGGGCAATGAACTCTGTGTTCACACCATAGCGGCGCAGGGCGTTCACGGCTATCTGGCCGATCTCATGCTTCGGAAGCTTCGACACAAAATAAGCCTCGTGGCCGTAGTTGGCAACGGAGATAGCTACGTTTGCCTCACCACCACCTGGGATGATGCGGAAGGACTCACTCTGGATGAAACGGTCATTTCCCTGTGGGGAAAGGCGGAGCATAATCTCGCCTAAAGTTACAATTTTTGCCATTTTCTTTTGTTTGATGATAGATTAAAACTTGTTATTTTCGTTTGCGAGTACAAAGATAGGCAGTTTTTTCGAGTTCTCCAAATATTTAAGACGTTTTAAGCAAAAAACTTACGGAAACGTTTGTGTATGATAGGGATTTCCCTAATCAATTATGGGGATTTCCCCTCTTTGCTCTCAATGATTCTTTCTACCTTTGCACCGTAGTTTCCATTAAGCATCATTCAACATGAATCGAAAATCATTTCTTATCCTGCTATTCTCCTTCCTCACCGGTAGTATGACCGTTCAGGCGCAGATCCGCAACACCGACGATCCCGACATCTCCCTCGACATGGACATCGAAGCCAAGGCCAAGGCTGCCATCCTCAAGTTGAGCACATTCTCCCGCGTCAGCCAGATAACCCCCGATGCCTACATCGTCATCACCTTCATGAATGACTCCGTCCAGAAACTGACGGGGCGCGTCAGGAACGACAACAAGATGTACGAACCCGATGCGGGTCATGGCTTTGCCGACAGGTTTGTCTCACATGCCGTCTTCAATCTCAAGCCTGAGCAGGCAGAGCTGTTCAAATATGGCATCAAGAGCCTGCAGATTCGCATGGTACCAAAACCCTATTATCACGAATGGGAGGAAGATGAGTTAGGCCTTCTGCTCTATTCCCGCTACCTCTTCAGCAAGCAGAACGTCATGTTCCCGAAGAAATAGACAAAGAACCGGGGCTCTCCTTTTCGAGCCTCGGTTCTTTTCATGATCAGGGATTGTCGTCACTTCCCGGATTGTCACCCGAGCCGGGGTTGTCGCCGCCGCCTGGGGTCTCTGTGGTCTCCGTGCCTTCGGTGCTGCCGCCGTTCTGCGACTTCCACTGGGCGATGGCAGTCGCGATAGGTGTCAGCGTGGTCACCTTTCTCTTCTTGCCGTCCACCGTCACCTCCTGGGTGTCAATGATGTTACGCAGCTCCAGCGAGCAGTACTCCTCCTTGAAGCGGCGCGAGGTGATGTTCTCGTCCTCCACACCGTAAGGCAGGAAGCGGATGTGAACGCCCTTCACGATCTCGTTCGGGTCGGCACCCTCCATCGCAGGAATGTTCAGCACAGGCTTGTCCACGCTGCAGGTCGGGGTGAACGTGCCTAAGGGGTCCAGACGCACGGGCACGCCCTGACTGACCAACTCGGGCAGACACTGCGTGATCTTCTTCAGCACGCCCTCAATGAGGTCCAGGCCGTAGATACAGCCGTGGTCGCTCATGTGCTTGGCGAAGCCTTTCAACGACAGTGTCGTCTGGTTGTCAACTTCGGGGTAGAACTTGCCGTACCCCGCATTCTTGGAATTCTTGTTCTGACGCAAGTTGATTCCCAACTTAATCTCATGTGTAGCCATATTCTAAAAATTTTTCATGGTACTGACTACTATTCCGACCAACTACATCGGGTGGCCGGTTCCCGCTTTTTATCCTTCTTAATTACACTGCAAAGTTACAAAAAAATACTGAATTATGCAAATATTTTAGCAATTATTTTTGGTGTTTTTTCAATAATTCCAAGGATTGGCATTGCATAGTCACTTTTCATTTTTTTGGGGAAAAAATTTGTTAATTTGAAAAATATGTCGTACCTTTGCGCCCAAACTTATATAATAATTATCAACATAAAAGCTTTAATTAAAATGAAGAAGTATTTATTAAGTATGGCAGCTGCCCTGTCATTGGGCATTGTCATTTTGAGTTGTTCGAGTAAGGAAGTCTCTAACGAGGTAGATCCTACTCCATCTGACTATAAGAAGAAGGTGAGAGAGGCTGAGTATCAGCAGGCCTTCGAGAGGGCTTTCGGTAAGATTGCAGTCGGTAACGACTGGGGCTTTGGCAGTGCAGCTGTTGCTGCCACACGTGCCGCTGCCACCGTCAATTACAATCAATATGATGTCAGCGGTCTTTCGAAACCCATCAATGGTAATAAGAAAGTGGCTGCTTTCATCGCAAAATTCAATGATGCTCCCGTTGCTACCAATGTCGATTTCTCTGACTATTTCCTGCAGCATGTGATTAAGCAGACCAATAAAGGTAACAAGGGGTGGGGTACGAAGGACCAGCATCACCAGATGGCTCAACTGCAGGCCTTCAATTACAATACCGGCCAGTGGGAGGATGTTACTAACTTTGAAGGGGGAAAAAGCGAGAAACAGTTTATCCAAGGTAATGTAAATACAAAAGGTACGACGCTGATGGTAAACATGGGTACACCTGACGCCCGTCCCCAGTTCAAGTGGATTGCCAAGCATAATGCAGAAGTTGGAGAGGGCTATGAATGTACAAACTATGTCATCAAGAAAGTCGATGATGAGTATTATCTTGGATTAAGCTATATCAACAAGCCGGCCAATGCAACTGCCAGTGCTGATGAAGCTTATAATTATTATGATGCATGGATTATCCGACTGGTCAAGGCCGTTGGCGATCCTGGCTATAAGGAATACGGTCGCGTGATGTGCGAGGACATGGGTTCTGATGATGATGGCGACATGGACTTCAACGACATTGTCTTCGATGCATACATCCTTAACGATGGTAGTATCAATATCACCATCCTGGCTGCTGGCGGTATGCTGAGACCCGTCACCGTAGCAGGTGTAAGTGTATCGCTGCCACAGATGTGCAATACCCTTTACAACGATATCTCAGCCAATCCCCAGGAATTTACAATCTCTGCTGATAAAGCTAAAGCGGAGAAATGGACTACGATTTCCAATATTCCTGTCATTGTGACCGGCGAAGATGGTCAGCCCTATGAATTGACTGCCAAGTCCGATGGTACTGCCCCTGCCAAGGTTTGTACTTATGTCGGCGTGCCCTGGGCTAAGGAGAAAGTGAAGCTTTGCGATGCCTACAGTAATTGGACCCAGTACGTGAATACGACCAACCCAAAGATTTGGTTCGACAACATGGTCTCGAGTAATGTCTGTCCGCTGTTCTTCGACGTCACTGAGATCACTAACTGAGTTATTCTTTAACATAATAAGAAAGCCCCCGAGAAATTCGGAGGCTTTCTTTTTTTGTCACAAAGGTGCCTGACCCTCGTGTGACATTACTTCTGTTTGCCTTTGAATGATTTCACCTTCATACCCAGTTTCCCTGGCATGACAGCATTGAGGAAAATGCCCACAATCGCGGCAATGGCAAGTCCGGAGAGATGGATGGGACCGACGGCGATATCGTCGTTGGCACCGTATTTCACGCCGATGGCAAGCACAAGGATGAGGGCAGCGACAAACACATTGCGCGAACTCTTCAGATCCACTTTCTCTTCTACAAGATTGCGCACGCCGACTGCCGAGATCATGCCATACAGTATGAGGCTCACGCCGCCGATGGTGGCAGCAGGCATCAACTGGACAAGACAGGCAAACTTAGGACAGAAGGCAAGAATGATGGCAAGGCAGGCTGCGATGCGGATCACTCTCGGATCGAACACCTTGGTCAGGTTCAGCACACCGGTGTTCTCGCCATAAGTGGTGTTGGCAGGAGCGCCGAAGATGGAAGCAATGGCTGTAGCCATACCGTCGCCAGTCAAGGTCCTGTGCAGACCGGGATCGGCCAGGTAATCCTTGCCGACGGTTGAACTGATGGCAAACATGTCGCCGATATGTTCCATGATGGTAGCGAAGGCAATAGGCATGATGGCGAGGATCGTTGAGAGCATCAGCGAGGTGTTGCCGTCTTCAAACACAGCCAGTATCGTATGATCCTTATAGATCGGGAACCCCAGCCATGCTGCATCGCCAAGAGGCGCAAAGTCTACTTCTCCCATACAGGCAGCAATGACGTAAGACACGATGACACCCAGAAGCACGGGGATAATCTTGATGATGCCCCTACCCCAGATAGACGAGACGATCACCGTGATGATCGCGATGATGGCCAGCAGCCAGTTGGTCTGGCAGTTGGCGATAGCCGATCCGGAAAGCACCAGTCCGATGGCAATCACGATAGGACCGGTCACTACGGGCGGGAAATAATGGAGTATCTTCTTGACTCCAAACGACTTGATCAGGGCAGCCATCACGAAGTACATCAGACCTGCACAAGCCACGCCCAGACAGGCATAGTCGAGGGCGAGCGTCTCTGAAAGGCCCTGTGTCACCCCCATCTCCTTGACCGAGGCATAACCTCCCAGGAAGGCAAATGAGGAGCCGAGGAAAGCCGGCACATTCCCCTTCGATATGAAATGGAATATGAGTGTACCGATTCCCGCGAAAAGAAGCGTGACGGACACATCCAGACCTGTAAGCAGCGGTACGAGTACCGTGGCTCCGAACATGGCAAACAGATGCTGAACTCCAAGTATCAGCATACGTGGCATACCCAACTGGCGGGCATCATAAATAGCATTTTGTTGTTCCATATAATTTAATATTTAAAGACCTTTTTACCGTTGTGAATATAGATTCCCTTAGCCGTGGGCTGCCCTGCGAGCCTGCGCCCGCTGAGGTCATACCACCCTTCGGCGGCAGCTAATTTTTCACTATTCACTATTACCTTTTCACCGATTCCCGTCGTCCCGCCGACGGCACCAATGAGTCGCACCGCGATCTTGCTGGGCAACGCCTCTGAGCCCGACGTGCCACGAGTGGACGACCCGTTGCTATACGTCAGGTAGCAGCGGAACGGGGCGATCGTGGCGCCGGTCATCGCCTTCACGAAGTCGCCAGGACTCACCGTGTAGCTGACGCCGTCGTAGTTGCTGGCAGCAAAGCCATACACATCGCCGGCAAACGGAGCCGTGCCGTATTTCAACGACGTATATGTGCCCTTAAACGTCCAGCCTTCCGTGTCGGATGTTGTGCCAGCGTCGATAGTAGATGGAGCTATTCCATAGAACAATACAGGGCCTGTGGCTTTAGGCACAAAGAGGTACGGCGTGTTGGCCGAAAGGGCAGAAACCTCGTTGCCAGCGACAGGAGGATCAGCTGTGGGATTAGCCTCCTGCATGATGACCTCCAAAAGGTTGGCAATCTTATCCACCCCTACGAACGTGTAGAACTTTCCTGCGGCAGCAGCCTGGGTAGCGTCGATATCGAATGGCAGACACACGGTCGAGGCCTTATCCTTCGTAAACTCGCGTAGGAACGCCACCTTATCCCCACTGGTCATTGTAGGCATGGAGGTCTGAGTCTCGCTCAGAATCTTGGCAGGCACGGCGCCGTCGTTGTCGGTAATGTCTGCGCCGTTGCAGCCGATATTGCTGGTGGCTGAGCCCACCTTACAGCCTTGGTAGTAATTATGGCTCAGCGTGCCAGTTACCTGGATGCTATTATTTACGTTGAGACCCACAATGGCACCAGCATTTGAGCTGTCCTTGATGGTGACACCAATAGCGAGGCAGTTCTTAACAACACCAGATACTTCGTTGTTGCCCACTATACCACCACAGTACATTGATTGAATGAGAGTGGCGCTACTGGTGCAGCCATTGACGACGCCCACGTTCTCGCCCGCTATGCCACCAAAATTAATTATTTTGTTGACTACGGAGCCGATGAGAACGTTGGCGGTGACATGGCAGCTCTCGATGGTACCAGAATTATCCCCCACTATGCCGCCGACATTATTTGGACCCGTTATGCGTGCGTCATCGAGGATGACATTCTTGACAGTGCCCTCGATATTGCCGAATAGGCCCTGACAAACATCGTTCGAATAGATTCGGATGCCGCTGATGGTGTGCCCCTGGCCGTCGAAGATGCCACAAAAAGGATTAGGACCCGATCCGATGCGCGTGAAGTTGTTTTCTTCGCTAGTGGCATTGTTCCAATCGGTGGTGTGGGTATAGGTAATGTCATCGCCCAGCACGAAGTATATGCCTTCGTAGCTCGTGCCGCCATTTACTTGGGTTGCCAGCAGATTGAGCTGGTCCTTATTATATATAATGTAAGGGTCGTCTTCGGTGCCAAAGTTTTTGAGAGACCAGTCTTCAGCACTCCACATTGCCGTGACGGTAGCATCCTTGTCGGGCATGGTGAAGGTCCCAGCGTTTTGATCGACGACGACATTCTGGTATACGTCATCTGTCACGCTATAGCTACTGACCTCATAGCCTGCACGATAGACATGGCCGAGCGTAACGGTGGAGCCCTCTACGACGCTGATAGTGCCGCCCTGGTTGATGAGTGTGCCGATGGCAGTGATGTACTTTTCCAGGGTGAGTTTGTGCAGCGTGCCGGGCACGGCACCGTTGTTGTCGGTGATGTCGCCGAAGATGTAGCTATTGTATACGTTGTCTTTATTACAGCCGATGCCGCTGGTGGCAGTACCCACGGTGCAGCCACTGTAATAATTGTTTTCGAGATTGCCGTTTATGTCTATGGACCCAGCGATGGCTCCAGCTTTGGTAACGGCGGGAAAGGCGACACCGACTGCGAGGTTGTCTCGTAGGAGTCCTGATGATTGTTGACCCACGATGCCGCCAAAGACACTACATCCAGTTACGCCCTCTTTGACGGTGAGCTTGGCAGCGCTGGAGCAGTTGCGGATCGTGCTGACTTGAAGCCAGCCGGCGATGCCGCCGTGGCACATAGCATTGTCCACTACGGTATGAACAGCTACATTGCTCTGCACGTGGCAGTTCTCGATGACGCTCCTATCGAAATTGTAATCTTTGGCCCAGCCAACTATACCACCAACAATAAGCTCGCCAGTGATACGGGCATCGGCGAGGGTGACGTTCTTCACGATTCCTTTCATTATCAAGCCGAATAGCCCTTGGAAGTCATTCTCCAAACCGCTGCCGCCCTTATAGATACGGATGCCGCTCACGGTGTGCCCTTGGCCGTCGAACAAACCGCTGAAGGGAAAGGTTTCAAAGTCGGTATTGCCTTTTCTCATTCCGATGGCGGTATAGTTGTCCTCCTCGCTCGAGGCATCGTTCCAGTCGGTTGTATGGTCATAGTTAATGTCGGCAGTCATCTTAAACCCCAGTTCGATGCAATTGTGTGCTTGGGTCTCTGCATCCCCACCAGTGGTGTAGGTACCCGTGCCGTTCACATACACGGCGAGGTCGTGCAGATGGTCGGCGCAGTTGATTTCGTAGGCGCAGACCTCTCCCCCAACGATGCTGATGCTGCCGATTGTTCTCGGAGCAAGATATAATGTCGATTCCTTCTGGATGTTATAGTCGCTCATGGTCTTACCTTCCTGCAACAGCCTTCCGTTAAAGAAAACAATCTGCTGGTCTGGTGGAATACCTTCTTTCTCCTGTATCTTGCTCTTGATGGCCTCGAAAGAATCGGTCGGCTCCACTTCCAGGGTAATAGTCATGCCTGTCATTGTCTTCACGAATATCTGCATGGCCCACGCCTTAGCGGGTGAGAGCATGACTACCAGCAATGCTATGATTGCCTTTCCAAAGATGGATGTAAATCTTATTTTCATCGTTCTGATTTCTGTTTATGCAATGTCATCGGACTGGCCGGGGACGAAGGCGAGATACACTTCTTACCATTGTGAATATAGATGCCTTTGGCCGAGGGCTGTCCTGCGAGCCTGCGCCCGCTGAGGTCATACCACCCTTCGGCGGCAGCTAATTTTACACTATTCACTATTACCTTTTCACCGATTCCCGTCGTCCCGCCGACGGCACCAATGAGTCGCACCGCGATCTTGCTGGGCAACGCCTCTGAGCCCGACGTGCCACGGGTGGACGCCCCGTCGCTGTACTTCAGGTAGCTGCGGAACGGGAGGAACGTGGCACCGCTAATCGCCTTCACGAAGTCGCCCGGACTCACCTTATAACCATCGCCGTCGTAGTTGCTGGCAGCGAAGCCATACACATCGCCTTGGAGTTCGAAGCCGTATTCCAGCAGCGTGTAACTGCCCCTAAACCTCCAGCCGGCTGCATTGGGATAAGTTGTCACATCGGGTGTCTGGTCAACAAGTGCAATGCTTGCTGGAACTGTTCCATAGAACAATACAGGGCCTGTAGCTTTAGGCACGAAGAGATACGGTGTATTAGCTGAGAGCGTATTGGCTGTGGCATTAGCCTCCTGCATGATCACTTCCCAGTCAGGCCCCGTCTTATCCACCCCTACGAACGTGTAGAACTTTCCTGCGGCAGCAGCCTGGGTAGCGTCGATATCGAATGGCAAACAAACGGTCGAGGCCTTATCCATCGTAAACTCGCGGCGGAACACCACCTTTTCGTCTTCGTCCAAATCAGGCATGAATTCTTGAGTCTCGTACAGGATCGTGGCAGGCACGGCGCCGTCGTTGTCGGTGATATCGTAACCACTGCAACCGACGTTATAAGTTTCATAGTTCGATCCCTTTTTGATATTGTAATAGTAGTTATGGCTCAGAGTACTGCGGTTGGTAACCGTAATGGCAGCACTTCCAGAGTGACCTTCGATGATGACGCCTATAGCGAGACAGTTCATAACAAGGCCATCGTTGTAGCACACGACGCCACCACTGGGTGCTGAAGTTCTTAGGGTGGAACTACTGGTGCAGCCATTGACAGTGCCGTTCTTGTTATAGCCAGCTATGCCGCCGCTACAATGTGGGTCGGCACCTGTGTCGCCGATGAGAACGTTGGCGGTGACATGGCAGTTTTCAATGGTACCATCATTCAACCCCGCTATGCCGCCTACATTTTCTTGGCCCGTGATATGTGCGTCATCGAGGATGACGTTCCGGACTGTGCCACAGTTATTGCCGAATAGACCCTGACAAAAATTGGCCGTACAGATTCGGATGCCACGGATAGTGTGCCCTTGGCCATCGAAAATGCCACGGAAAGGTCTAGGACCCGTTCCGATGGCGGTAAAGATGTTTTCTTCGCTAGTGGCATTGTTCCAATCGGTGGTGTGGGTATAGGTAATGTCATCGCCCAGCACGAAGTATTCGTCTTCGTAGCTCGTGCCGCTGTTCACGTCGGCAGCCAGTTTGTCAAGGTCGTCGGTGGTCTTGATCTTGTAGGGCTTGGCCTCCGTACCTTCATCGCCCGTATAGATGGGGAACTGCACTGTCAGGTCAGCCCACGCCGTCTGGGCGGCCATCGTGAGCAGGACGGTAAACGTAAGGAACCAGCGCCCGCTACAACCGCCAGAAGGGGTAATTCGTGAAATGACTTTCGTTAGTTTCATATGATCGAGGTTTATTGTCGCTTCATTATCGGGTGCAAAATTACGAAGAAATCCTCTAAATCGCGTCGTTCACTCATTAAATAGTGTTAAAGGGCACACCCGCGCGCGAAACCCGGAAATAAAAAGATAATTCAACTTTCGCAAGCTTTGCTTGCTATTTGTAGACAGAAGGAGATAAAAGGAGATAAAAGGATAACATGCGAAAGTTGAATAATTTGTCTAATACGCTGCCAGTTCTGCGTAGAAACGGCTGATTTCCTGCTGTATGCGCTCTAACGGGGCTTCGTAGCGCCCGGCCAGCAGGTGGCCTATGTTCTCCATCACCCGTTCATAGGGCTTCGCTGGTTCAAATATTGTTTTCAATACTGCAAAAGAGCAAATCGGTTAACGCCTAAAGATCAATCACCTGTCCCATTTTGGGGTTTTACACTTACATGCCGCAAAGATAGGGATTATTTCTGAAACTTCCAAATAATTTGCACAAAAAAACGACAAGAAACAACCGATGTCTTGTCTTCTTGTCTCCATAATCACTATTGTTTGTTAATAATTCTGATGTACTGGTCGAGACCGAAGATCGACCCGGCGAGCAGGAACGACTGCGCCACATAGTAGAGCAGTCCAGCCGCCACGTCGTCGATCTCGATCACCTGATACGCCACGAGCGCGATACTGCTCACGATGAGCAGCACCGCACAGGCGTACTGAGAGATTTTGAAACCTCTGTTGTCTTTCATGGTACTTTTTTACATTTTTAAATTCCTACATGATGGTCGCCTCGCCTGCTGCGCCGAGAAGGGCAGCGATGAAGTAACTGAGAAACTGAAGGAACATTCTGACTTTCTTGTTCATAACTTTTGTTGTTTTAAATGGTGAATAATTAGGGTTACTTTTGTGGCCGAAACCACATCTCTATTTGCCTACAAAGTTACAAAAAATTCCCGAAATATGCAAATTTTAACCCAACAAAATATAGTTAAAAATCGAAATTATTTGGCACTTACAAAATTAGTTTGTATCTTTGCAACCAAAATAATCACATAAACCAATCTATGTATGGAGGAAACTAAACAGAAATATGAGAAACCTACGATGAAGGTTTACATGTTGAAGCAACGCCCGCAGTTGCTGGTAGAGAGTCTTGGAAACAAACGGCAGGATTATATTTTGATCAATTTGGACGAAGAAGACTGAACTTGACGACCTAAAATGAAGACATTCATAACAACGAAAATCTGGCAGAAGACGGTACATCTGGTCATGACGCTACTGTTCCTGCTGTTCACCTCGTTCACAGCCTCGGCCACGGATTTCATCACCGACGTGATGCTGATAGGCCATAATGGAGAAAACGACATCAATGCACTAAAGGAAACTTACCGAGCACAGGGCTGGACGGTGTATCCAGTTGACTTAAACGCGAATGCCGGAGGCGACTGGATCTACCTGCTCTACAAGACGAAGAGTAGTCCAAACAATTTCAACGACGGGACCTTCATCACCGACTTCTACATCAAGAGCGGGGCGAATAACGTGACCAGCGAACTACCGTTCAACGGCCTTACCTATCACCTGGTGCCCTACGACGGCTACCAGCATTTTAAGGATCAGCAGGGTGACCTGAACAGCGGGACGGGAGAGAATAGCGCCTCCATCCATCTTTATTATACCAAGGAGTTCTTCTCCGACTTTCACGCCATTACTGGATTCAGCTTCGACAGCGAAAAGAGCGGAGCCTTGGGAGCAAACGGCAATAATACCAATGGCTATGATCTCAATGATGGCTGCAAAAGTTCAGCACATAAGATTTACATGCACATCACCACTGCTACCGCCCCACCCTTCTCCGGAGCGGGCACTGCAAATGACCCTTACCACATCGGCACTACCGCCGATTGGGACAGGTTAGCCGGTTTTGTGAGCAAAGGACAATTTGCCGACAAATGCTATCAACTGACCGAGAATATCACCGCTTCATCCATGGTGGGCACGGCCGAACACCCCTTCTGTGGCACCTTCAACGGCCAGGATAAGACCCTGACTCTCAACATCAGCAGTTCAGAAGCGTATGTAGCGCCCTTCCGATACGTCAATGGGGCCACCATCAAGAATCTCACCGTCAATGGCTCGTGTACGGGTGGCATCCATACCTCCGGCCTGGTGGGCAATTGTGCAGGAACGGTTTCCATCAATCATTGCACGGTCGCAGCTAATGTCACTACCAGTGCCAGTCACGTCGGCGGCTTCGTGGGCCACGGCGGCACCAGCTCGCTCACCATCGCTAGCTGCGTCTTCAGCGGTACCATCAGCGGCTTTACAGGCGCTGCCGGTGGCATCCTCGGGTGGTGCGACGCTATGACGCTCACGATGAACAACTGCCTGTTCAAGGGCTCGTTCTCGCCGGGTACGGGCGGCAAATACCATCCCATCGGCTGCTGTAACCCCGAAAAAACCGTCAACGCCACCTTTACATCCGTCTATTACCTGAACTCCATCACCCCCACGGCCTATTTCTTCGGGGGTGCAGACACACCGGTGAGCAGCACCAATGTCGAGGGTGTCTGGAATGACCCTGTGACGGCAGCCGACGGCATACGATATTATGGGAAGATTAAGAAAAAGACGATTCCCTACGCATACGGGTTTGAAGATGGTAATCCCTTTGCAGATGGCTGGAAACTTGTAAATGGCATATTGAGCACAGAAATCCTCCATGACGCCGACGCTTCATACGAAGGCAATTACTGTTTTAAGTTCTCCAACGACGGTACCACCACCCAATACTTTATTTCCCCCGAGTTGGACTGCAGCACGGCCTTGTCCATGACATTCTACCAATACGGTTTAGGGGCACCCAGATTCAAAGTGGGTTATTGTATGGCTACCAGCCCAGACGACCTTAGTTACTTTAAATGGGGAGATGAAATCACCGGGACGAATGAGTCATGGTTCAGCGTGACAAGAACGCTCCCCAAGGGAACTCGGTTTGTCGCCATTCAAATCCTTCCTGTGGGAGCTGGTAATATCTTGTTTGTGGACAATTTCCGCTTTGAGGCTTGCAGCTATCCCGCTCCCACCGACCTCACGCTGAGCGCTCTTACCGACAAGACCGCCACCCTGGAGTGGAGTGCTCCCAATGCGGACATCAATATTTCAAGCTATAAATGGCAGTACAAGAAGGATGGCGAATCCAGTTGGTCTGACGAAGTGTCCACGACCGACGGATCCGTTAATCTGAACGACTTGTCCGGCTATACCACCTACAATTTCCAAGTGAAAGCCGTTTATAGCGATCGCGAAGAGAGTATGTGGCAGTCCATCAGCTTCAGGACCTCCATGTCGCTGCCCTACGAGTGCGGCTTTGAAAACGTCGGGGATCTCGACAAATGGACGATGACTGACGTGTATGACTTTACGCGAGTTTACGACGTCAGAAGCGAGGTGGGAGCAGACCTAATGTACGCTTGCCCCTACAACGGCCAAAGGAATTTTTGTTTTTGTAGCTTCAATGAGAATAAGCATCCCCAATATCTGATTTCCCCGCAGTTCAACGGTGAGGTGCCCATTCAGGTTTCGTTCTACTACCGGAACAAGCAGGCCGACGTTTGGGATACGTTCGAAGTGGGCGTTTCGTATTCGGACAACAACATCAGTTCCTTCTCCTGGGGGCCTGAGATAGGAGCCGAGAACGGAGAGTGGCGGCAGTATGACAACACATTCATCGGCGGTGATGTAAAACCCAGATATATCGCCATCAAATACACAGGAAACAGGGAAGCCCTGTTCGTGGACGATGTCATCTTCTCTGAGGCTTCTTCGTCCACCAAGCCTACCAATCTTACCGTGAGCAGCGTGACCAACCAGAGCGCCACGCTCACCTGGACAGCGCCCACCGGTGCAACGGGCTATGCCTATCGGTATAAGTTGGCAACTGGTAACAGCTGGTCTGAAGGCACGGTGACCAGCGCTTCCGTCACCCTGACAGGGCTTTCCGCCAGCACCAGCTATGATTTCCGTGTGAAAGCCCTTTACGCGAGTGCTCCTGCCAGCAATGAGACCGAGATCCGGTTCCTGACGGAGGGTAATGCGCAGGCCCTGCCTTACTATGAGAGCTTCTACGAGAAAGAGATGGGCGGCTGGCGACTCGTCAATGGCGACGGTGATTCCAAGATTGAAATTGATCCCCAAAACGAAATCAACAATTATTTCTGGTTTGCTCCATACTTCGATCATCAGTACTTGATATCTCCAGAGTTGGCCAGCGACAAACCCATCCTGGTGTCCTTCTTCTACAAGGAAGACGTGCTTAAGAGCGGCCAGAAATCGATATTTCAGGTGGGATGGTCCTCTTCCACCAAAGACGTTTCTTCTTTTGAATGGGGGGCCGAGATTGAGGCTACCAGTGTCATGCAGAATTATATCATCCAGGTTCCCCAGGGCACCCGGTATGTTGCCATCAAAAAAATAAAAGAAGGGAATGCACTCTGCCTGGACGACTTCGGCTTTATCGATTCAGAACAATACGTCCTCAGTACAACGCCCGTCCATGCGTTCGGAGAAGATTGTTTCGTGACGACCTTCTACCATTTGAACTACCCCTTCCAGTTGCCAGAAGGTTCGAGAGCCTATACGGCCAAGCTGGATGGAGAAGTTGTTTTCCAGCTCATCGGAGACGACGGACGGATCATCCCCAATGATACCCCTTGCATCATCGTGTCCGACAGACTTCCATCGGATCCTAAGGACGCAACGAAAGACATCGTCCTCAAGCCGCTTTCATCCACCGACGTCCGGGCACACGATGGAAACATCCTCCGGGGTTCTTATGTCTCAATCATCCCGGCTAACGAAATGGTGGAAGGCAGACATGTCTATGTAGTGGACGTCTATAATGGGGAACTGGGATTTTATCGTTTTGTTGGAGATGAGATCCCCCCCCAAAAAGTTTTCATCTTACAACAACCATAATCATTTAAAATGTTGACTTATGAAACAGCGTAATCATATAGGTATTTTGGTGCTTCTGGCAGCGGTTTTCACTGGGTGCCAGCAATTGGAGGAAGAGTTTGAAGAGCAGCCCGTGGAAGCCACCTGGCGGCTGACCGTCCATGCATCGCACAGCAGCGAAGGTGCGATTGATACCATTCGCACCGACGTTTCGAGGGGCATAGCCATTGGCGAAGGGGAGAGCGAAGCCAGCACAACGAAGCTGCAGTCCATCTGGAAGGATGGGGAGATAGTTTACGTGTACAAGGACGGTACGCAAATCGGCAGTCTTACAGCCACGCCCGATGCATCGGATGCCCACTACGCCACCCTGACTGGCTCGGTGACCTCCAGCATATCGGCAGGCGAGAGGATCACTCTGTTTACGCCGGTTTCCATGGCGGACTGGACCTACACCGGCCAGAATGGGAGCCTGACGGGGAACGGCAACTCCATCGACAGCAAATACAACATTGCCAAGGCCGATAATGTGCTGGTGACGGCCGTTTCCGGCAGCAACATCACTGCAGAAACAGCTACCTTTTTCAATCAGCAGAGTATCTACCGGTTCAGCTTCCGCTTCCAGAAGAATGGTATGGGCGATAAGACAGCCATCAACGTCAAGAGCATCACCATCTCGGCAGCAAACGGCGGCCTATGGCGGAACGAGACCGATGGCATCGGCCCCATCACGGTAACCCTTCCTACGGCTACGACAGATCCTGTCTTCGTTGCCCTTCGCAACCTGAACACAACCGATGGGGAAACGTATAATTTCCAGGTGGTTGCCAGCGACGGCGTTACCTATCTGGGCAGCAAGACCATGACCGCAGCCTCCAAGTCCAACGGTACCTTCGTGAGTGTCAAAAACTCCACCATCACCAAGCGCCTGGGCCTGCAGCTTTCCAATTCCACCGTTTCCACAGCGCTGTAGACTACTTATCGAACGAGGTGACTTATACTGGTATAGGTAGACACATTTAGTAACAATTAAAATGTTTATCTATTATGAGTAAAGTATGTAAGAGGTACAGTGAGGAGTTCAAGTTGTCCGTTATTCGTGACTATTATTCCTCA